>OLQR01002107.1_pt1 | contig 9961 bp, 7 predicted proteins | sample 1671881 | NCBI WGS metagenome assembly OLQR01 (sample SAMEA3136623, study PRJEB25190) | human gut metagenome | biome: human gut; feature: human-associated habitat; material: faeces | place: Austria | collected 2013 | reverse complement strand
CCCGCGGGGCCGCCCAGCTGGCCGCCGTGGAGCTTCGAGCCCCCAAGTCGCTGCTCGGCCGCACCACCGTCGAGGCCATGCAGGCGGGCATCGTCATGGGGGAGGTGGCCCGCATCGACGGCCTCATCGACATGATCTGGGCCGATTGCGGCTACACGACCCCCGTCATCCTCGTGGGCCAAGACGCCGAGACCATCGCCGCGCTCATGGCGCACGCCGTCACCGTCGACCAGACCCTCGCCCTCCGCGGCCTTCTGGAGCTCTATACCGCGAACACACGACGTTAATTAAACTTGAAGATTTTCTGGGCGATCTGGTAGCCCTTGAGTCCGATCTTCTCGCCGGCCTCCGTGGGCAGATTCGTGGCCAGATTCAGCGCGTTGGAGCGGACCCGGCGGTACAGCGACGGGTTCTGCTCCTTCAAATAGGCCCATATGTCCTTCAGATCCTGCTCGTCGGTCTCGCCTCCGCGCATGCGCAGAAACACCGAGCAGATGCACATCATCATGGAGAGGTAGTTGCGCAGGTAGTGGCGCAGATGGCGGTTGCGCACGGCCTGCGGGTCCACGTTGTCAATCATCTGCCGTGTGACGCGCAGCTGCTGGTCCATGCGGCCCATCATGACCTTCTCGTTGACCGACTGGTCCTCGCGGCCGATGAAGTAATGGTAGGCGTCCACGTTGAAGTAGCGCATGGTGCGCACGTAGACCAAGGGCTCGTAGACGAAGATGTTGTCCACGTAGAAGGTGTGCTCGGGCAGCTCAAGGTGCATTTTGCGCAGCATCTCGGTGCGATAGTATACCGAGTGCATGAGCAAATACTGGCTCGGCAGGAAGGTTCCCACCTCGTCCCAGCCGAACTCGTAGCCCTCGGGCAGCACGTTGCCGTAGCCCATGACCTTCTGCTCCCCCTCGTCCACCTTGTCGTAGACGTAGTTGGCCACCACCATGTCGCAGGGCACCGGCGCATCCAGCTGGCTGCGCAGATACACCATGAGCGGAAACATCGCCGCGGGATCCAGCCAGTCGTCGGAGTCGACCACCTTGAAGTAGAAGCCGCTCGCGTTCGCGAGCCCCGTGTTCACCGCGCCGCCGTGGCCCTTGTTGGGCTGATGGATGGCGCGGACAATGTCGGGGTGCTCGTTCTGCCAGCGGTCGCAAATGGCCGCCGTGTCGTCCTTGGTCGACCCGTCGTCCACGAGCAGGATCTCGATGTCCTCGCCGCAGGCGAGCAGCGTCTCCACGCAATGATCCATATAGGCTGCCGAGTTGTAGCAGGGCACGGCGAACGTGATGGTCTTCAAAAGCGCCTCCTTCGTCGGGGTCTCGGTGCGCGGGTGTTCCACCTCGCGCGGCGTCCTAGGCGTCGGCCGTCTCCGTCAGGATCTTCTCGGATGCGGCCAGGGCGTCGGCGACCACCTTGTCCATGTTGAAATAGCGGTACTCGGCCAGACGCCCCAGCGGATGGAAGTTCGGCAGCGCGTCGGTCAGGCGGCGGTAGCGCGCGTAGAGCGCGTCGTTGTCATCGTTGATGATGGCGTAGTAGGGAATCTGGGTCGCCGGATCCTCGTAGGCCCGGGAGTACTCGCGCATGATGGTGGTCTTGTCGCCGGTCTGCTCCGTGAGCCACTTGAACTCGGTGATGCGGGTGTAGTCCTCGGTCACCGTGTAGTTCACGGTGCCGCAGGGCAAATGGTAGGTCTCGTCGAAAGTCTCGTAGACGAAATCGAGGGAACGGTAGGGCAAACGGCCGAAGCGCCCCAGGAACAGCTCGTCGAGCGGACCGGTGTAGACGATGGGTCCCTCGAAGGGCGCGCCCTTGATATGAATGGCCTCCAAGGGGGCGTCTTCCTCGCGGCCGGCGAAGACGAGATCGAAGACGCTTTCCGCCTCGGTGCCCAGGCAGACGGTGATCTTCTCGTGGCCGAGCAGGTTCTCGAACAGGCGCGTGTAGCCATCGACCGGCATCCCCTGGAAGGCGTCCTGGAAGTAGCGGTTGTCCCGGGAGATGAACACGGGCACGCGCGCGGTCACCGAGGGATCCACTTCCTCGGGAGTGAGGCCCCATTGCTTCTGGGTATAGTAGAGGAACACGTTCTGGTAGACGAAGTCCGCCACCTCCTGAAGCTCCGGATCCTCCTGGGCGCGCAGCTCGTTGATGGTGACCTTGCGCTCGTCGCCGAAGGTGTCGACGAGCTTCTCGATGAGCCGGGCCGCCTTCTCGTCGCCGAAGGCAATTTCCATGGAGTTCTTGTTGAAGGGCACGGGCATGTAGGTGCCATACCAATCGGCAAGCACCCGGTGCTGGTAGCTCGACCACTCGGTGAAGCGGGCAAGATAGTCGTAGGCGCGCTGGTCGTTGGTATGGAAGATGTGCGGCCCGTAGCGGTGCACGAGCACCCCGGCCTCGTCGTACTCGTCGTACATGTTGCCGGCGATGTGCGCGCGCTTCTCGATGACGAGCACACGAAGACCGCCCTCTTCGGCAAGCTGCCGGGCACTGACAGCCCCGGCAAAACCGGAGCCGACAACGACGGCGTCGTAGTCTTCGATGGCGATATCGCGGAAATCGGCGTAATTAACGGCCATAACGGGTTCTCTCCCTCGTACTCGTTGATGCGAATGGGGCGCCAGCGCTCGGGCGGCGTCGTTCGAAGGACATTGTACCCAGCCCGCATCCGATGACCTCCAAACCCCATACAAACCGAATAAATGAACCTGCCGCGCGGTCGCGCCGTGCGGGGCGACGGCCCGTGCTCTATCATGAGGGAAGGATACCCGTGAGAAAGGACGTTCCCGTGAGCCAGTTCCTCGATTCCATGATCGCCCGCGCGAAGGCCGACAAGAAGACCATCGTGCTTCCCGAGGGCAACGACATCCGCACCCTCAAGGCCGCCGAGGCGATTCTCGCCGAGGGCATCGCCGACCTCATCGTCTTGGGCGACGCCGACGACATCGCCGCTGCCGGCTGCAACTTGGAGGGCGCCCGCATCGTCGACTTCCGCACCTCCGAGCTGCGCGAGCCCTATGCCGAGAAGTTGGCCGAGCTGCGCGCCGCCAAGGGCATGACGTTCGAGCAAGCCCTCGATCTCATGGACAACGAGCTGTACTTCGGCATGATGATGGTGAAGATGGGCGAAGCGGACGGCCTCGTCTCGGGTGCCTGCCACTCCACCGGCGACGTGCTGCGCCCGGCCCTGCAGATCCTGAAGACCGCTCCCGGCGCGCAGATGGTGAGCTCGTTCTTCGTCATGAACGTGCCCGACTGCGACTTGGGCCACCACGGCACCTTCCTCTTCTCCGACTGCGGCCTGGAAGTGCAGCCCGACGCCGACCGTCTGGCCCAGATCGCCATCAACGCCGAGGCGGCGTGGCGGTCGCTGTTCGCCGATGCCGAGCCGGTTATCGCCATGCTGTCGCACTCCTCCTACGGCTCGGCCAAAAACGACGATTCCGACAAGGTGGTGCGCGCGACGGCCAAGGTGAAGGAGCTCGCGCCCGAACTCGCGGTGGACGGCGAACTGCAGCTGGATGCCGCCATCGTCCCCGAGATCGGCGCGGCGAAGGCGCCGGCCTCTCCTGTCGCGGGCCGCGCCAACGTGCTCGTGTTCCCGGACATCGATGCGGGCAACATCGGCTACAAGCTGGTGCAGCGCTTGGCGAAGGCCGAGGCGCTCGGCCCCATCCTGCAGGGCATCGCCGCCCCGGTGAACGACTTGTCCCGAGGGTGCTCGGCCGACGACATCGTGGGCGTGGTGGCCATCACCGCCGTGCAGGCGCAGGGGAAATAGCGCTCCTTCTTGCCTTTCCATCCCTCCGGGCCCGAGGTGGCCGAGGGGGTGTCGTGCTCAGACAGCATTGAAGTGCAGGGCTCGACGTGGGTCGTCTCATTTTTCTATGCACTTCAATGAACTGCGCGCGGCACCCCCTCGGCCACCTCGCGCCCTGCTCTTCTGGGATTGGGCGGATTTCTCCTCTCTACCCTTTTTTCTCTTCTCTCTCGATGCCGAGTTTCTCGAAGAGTTCGTCGCGGCTGTGGACGCCGAGCTTCTTGTAGACATGGCGGATGTGCGACTTCGCCGTGCCGTTGGCCACGACCATGGCAGAGGCCACCTCGCTGGCCGAGCACCCCTCTAAGAGCAGCGTGAGCACCTCCTTCTCGCGCTCGCCCAAACCGCAGGCGGCGGCCACGCGATCCACTTTGGCGCGACGGGCCGCATCGAGATCTCCCGTCGCCTGCTCGCCCTCGAAAAGCTCCGCCGAACGAATCGGCGTGACGCCCCGTCTCACGAGGATGATCATGGCCGCGTTGGCAGCCAGAATAGACAGCAGAACCATGATGTTCGACGCGAATTGCTCGGCGAATGCGAAGCAGAACGCCATGCACAGGCGGCCGACGAGGCATCCGGCGGCAAACGCCACCATGAGGCCCGTGAAGGTCGTAAGAGGGCGCCGCCGATTCCCCTGCGCGCTGGCGCACAGGAGCACGACGGCATAGGCGAGGAAAAGGAACATGCCAAGCGCCGCCAGATCAAAGGAAAGCGCAGGCTCGAGGTGAAGATAGGAGGCGGCTATGACGGCCACGATGATAGCGGGCACGGCGATGGTCGTCAGCGGGAGGACCGCCGCATTTGCCAAGAGCACCACAGCGCAGATAATCAGCATCGGGGCGAAGAAATCCCCCGAAGCATAAGAGGCGCTGTCGCCCCCGATACCGGCAAAGGCGATGGCCGTGATGAAGGAGAAGCTGAACAGAAACGTCGCCGAGGCCGGGTAGCGGAAGGCATCCGCCGGCACGGCCTCGGGCGCAGCCGCGTCGTCTTTCTCCTTGACCTGCTCCGAGCGCAGCTTGCGAGAGAGCACGAACGTCCCCACGAACATGAGCACTCCCATGCACACGCAAAGCTTTACCGCCTCCAGGCCCGAGAACACCCAGATGACGAAGGAGGCGAACACGCCCGCCAGCACGATGTTCCAAATCACCGAAAAGGAGCGTTGATCGATGTGCACGGCGAACCACGAGGTCATGGCCACGGGCAGATAGACACCGAAGATAGCGCCGCAAACCCAGTTGACAGGCTCAGGCACGTGGATGCCCGCCCCGAACAGCACGCAGTACAGCACCAAGCTCGCCTGCACGAGGAGGGCCAAAGCCCAAAGCCATCGGTTGCCCACGGCAAGGCGCCCGCTCTGCCGCAGCCTCCGCCCAAGCATCAGCGCGCAGAGGAACTCGGCGACATAGGAGGCATCGGTATAGGAGAACATGAACGCCGAGGTGTGCCACATGGCAGGCCAGAAGTACACCTGGCCCACAAAGGCCAAGTTGCAGGCAAGGCCCACGAACAAGCTTATGGATCCAGCGCTTCTGAAATGTTCCTCGAACCCGAGGCGCAGCCCCGCGATCGTGTCTCTCAGATGTTTCATCGATTGCCCCTCCCCTTTTCGCTGCCTCCCATGAAACCACAAAAGACAGGTAAGCGCCAGCGGCAAATTGGCAGCCTCTCCTCATTTCCAGAAAGGTGGGTTAGCGGGATAGGTTAGCAAGTTCCGTCATTGCTAACCTGCAGGTTATCTCTCACGCTAACCCCGGCACCGCCGCTAAAGTGGCCAGCGTGATCGGGGACACCGCGATCCCCGGAGCGCCGGAGCGAATGCGTCACCTGACGTCTTCGCCAGACATCAGTCCGGCGCGAAGACACCGACTACAAGGGAGTGGAAAATGGGAAAATTTACCCGCCGACAGTTCATCACCAGCGCTGGTGTCGGCATGGCCGCCGTCGCCGGTCTCGGCCTTGCTGGCTGCGCGCCGCAGACCCCGGCCGATAAGGCCATGCCCAATACGGGCAACGGGGGAACCACCTTCGCCGACACCATCGCCTGGGACGGCGAGTACGACGTCGTCGTCATCGGCTTCGGCGGTGCCGGCGCCGTGTCCGCCTGCTACGCCGCTGACGCCGGCGCGAAGGTGCTGCTCATCGACAAGGCGCCCCAGGGCATGGAGGGCGGCAACACGCGCTTCTGCGGCCAGATCATTCTGAACTCCGACGACAAGGAGGCCATGCTCGCCTACAATAAGGCCATGGCCGGCGACTTCGAGATCGACGAGGAGCTCTTCGACGTGTACGCCGAGGGCCTGACCCAGACGAAGACCATGCTGCGCGACTTCTTCGGCGTGCCCGAGGAGAACTTCCTCGACTGGAAAGAGGACTCCTCCGCCCAACCGATGATCGCCATGTTCATCCCCGAGTACCCCGAGCTCGAGGGCGGCGACAAATTGCACGTGCTGACGGTGAGCGACAACGTCTGCAACTCCGCGCTGTGGAAGACCTACCGCAACAAGGTGATGTCCATGGGCGACAACATCGATGTGTGGTACATGTCCCCCGCCACCAAGCTCTTCCAGGATCCGGTCAGCCGCGCCGTCATCGGCGTGGAGATCGACAAGGCCGGCGAGACCGTGAACATCCGCGCCAAGAACGGCGTCGTCATGACCATGGGCGGCTTCGAGAACAACAAGCAGATGGTCGAGGACTTCCTGGGCCTCACCAAGAGCACGCCGGCCGGCACCCTGTTCAACACCGGCGACGGCGTGAAGATGGCCATGGGCGTCGGCGCCGATCTGTGGCACATGGAGGCCTACGAGGGCAACTGCTTCGCGCTCGGTGGCATCTCCTTCGTGGTGAACGAGGACCAGCACGCCAAGACGTTCAACGACCTGCGCAACCTCTCCGGCAGCGTCATCGTCGTGGGCAACGGCGGCGAGCGCTATCTGCGCGAGGACGTGTACAACCGCCACGGACATGTGCCGAGCAACGGCGACTGGGTGAACGTGAAGCGTCCGCGCAACACCTACATGGTATGGGACGCCGCCCAGAACGAGGCCATCGCCGAGTACCACGGCATCCCGGCTGGCTTCGAGGACCAGGTCGTCTCCGCCCCCACCATCGCGGAGCTTGAGGCCGCGCTCGGCATCCCGGCCGGCAAGCTCGAGCAGACCGTGACCGATTTCAACAAGATGGCCAACGACGGCTACGACCCGGCGTTCTACCGCGCAGCCGAGACCATGCGCGCCTTCGGCGAGGGCCCCTTCTACGCCATTGAGATGATCCAGGCCTTCCTGAACACCCAGGGCGGCGCGCGCCGCAACGCCCGTGCCGAGGTCGTGGGCACCGACGGCGAGCCCATCCCGCACCTCTACTCGGCCGGCGAGTTCGGCGGCATGACCCCCTACCAGTACAACGGCGGCGGCAACATGGCCGAGTGCCTCATCTTCGGCCAGCTGGCCGGCGTGGGCGCGGCGGCCGAGAAGGATCCGCTGCCGGCGCTGCCCATGGGCGTGGCCTCCGAGATCGTCTACACCCAGGGCAGCGGCAGCCACGAGGTCGATCCCGACCCGACCGCGTCCGCGAAGCTCGGCGAGAACGAGTACCTCGGCACCTCGACCCTGTGCATGGGCAACGAGCTGGCGGTGAAGGTGAAGATGGAGGGCGGCAAGATCGCTGCCATCGACATCGTGCAGCAGCAGGAGACCGCTGGTGTGGGCAGCTTGGCGCTCGACGCCCTGCCGGCCCGGATCATCGAGGCCCAGTCCACCGAGGTGGATGCCGTAGCCGGCGCCACCGTCTCCTCCACGGCTCTGAAAGACGCCGTGAACAACGCGCTCGCCCAGGCGAAGTAGCTCGCCTTACGCGATAGGGGCGCACCCAAGCGCCCCGCAATCCCTCCCCACGAGATCGAGGCCCGCAGCGGGCCTCGATCTCGTTTTCCAGTCTCGAATCGACGATTGTTCCGTTAGAACCGTCGATTTGTGGCTAGTATTTTCCCGAAACAGCCTAATCCGAAGGGAAAGAAGCCCCGAATTGACGATCCTTACGGAACAACCGTCAATCCGGGGCTAGTTTTTCGGAGCCGAAAGCGCCTAAGCAAGCTCGGTGATCTCCATGGAGCCCTCTTTCACCAACTGGTAGGTGTCGCGGGCGATCATATACTCCTCGTCGGTGGGGATGATGACGATGCGCACTTCGGAATCATCGGTGGAGATCTCGCGCTCGCCGCGCAGGCCCTTGCGGTTCTTCTCCAAATCGATCTTGATACCGAGGGGCTGCAGGCCCGCGAAGATCATGCGGCGCATCTTGTCGCAGTTCTCCCCCACGCCCGCCGTGAGCACGATGCCATCGACGCCGCCCATGACGGCGATGTACTGGCCGATGTACTTCTTCGCGGAGTTCGAGTACATGTCGTAGGCGAGCTGGGCGCGCTCGTCGCCCTCCTCAGAGGCCTGGCGCACGCTGCGCAGGTCGTTGGAGATGCCGGAGATGCCCAAAAGCCCGCTTCTCTTGTTCATAAGATCGTTCACCTCGGCCGCGGTGAGGTTCTCCTTCTCCATGATGAAGGGGACGATGGCCGGGTCGATGGCGCCACAGCGCGTGCCCATCATGAGGCCGTCGAGCGGCGTGAGGCCCATGGAGGTGTCCACGGCCACACCATGGTCGATGGCGGAGATGGAGCAGCCGTTGCCCAAATGGCAGGTAATGAGCTTCAAGTCCTCCAAGGGCTCGTCCATGAAGGCGGCGGCGCGCTCGGCGATGTAGCGGTGCGAGGTGCCGTGGGCGCCGTACTTGCGGATGGCGTGCTTCTCGTACAGCTCGTAGGGCAGCGGGTACATGTAGGCCTTCGGCGGGATGGTCTGGAAGAACGAGGTGTCGAAGACGGCCACCATGGGCTTGCCGGGCATTTGCGCGCGACAGGCCTCGATGCCCATGAGGGCGGCCTTGTTGTGCAGAGGCGCGAGCTCCGCCAGCTCGTCGATCTTGGCGATGACGTCGTCGTCGATGAGCACCGACTGGTCGAAGTACTTGCCGCCCTGCACCACGCGGTGTCCCACGGCGTCGATGTCGTCCAGGGAGTCGATGGCCTTGGTAGGGCCGCTCGTCAGCGCCTCAAGCACGAGGGCCATGGCGGCGTTGTGGTCAGGCATGGGGGTGTCGTGGACCACTTCGTTCTCGTCGATGCCGTGCTTGTGGAAGGCCTCGGCGGAACCGACGCGCTCGCAAATGCCTTTGGCGAGCACTTCGTGAGTTTCAACATTGATGAGCTGGTACTTCAGTGAGGAAGAACCGGCGTTGAGGACGAGGACGTTCAATGACTTACCTCCTAATCAATAGTTTCCCCTATTTTAGGAGTGCGGACAGGGCGCGTCGCACCTGCTCGCGTGCTTATCGGCAAGCGGAGCGCCGCTCACCGATTGACATCTCGTCACCCTTTTCCATGGCCGGTCCCGCAGTGTCGACCGTGGTCGGGAAGATTTCCGTAGGGGGCGACCTTGGTCGCCCCTCGCCAAGCAGGTTAACCTCACTTGAGAAGGGCTGACCAAGGTCAGCCCCTACGGAATCTACCTGCAGACCAAGGTCAGCTCCTACGGAATCTGTGGCGTCACCGTTCTAGGAGAGGGTCGTGTCCTGGGTCTCGTCGTCGGGGGCGGCGACCAGCTCGCCCATGAGCACCTCCACCTGCTGCTCGGCGGCGCCCAAGCGCTTCTGCAGCGAGCCCAAAAGCACGACACCGCGCTCGTAGGCGGCGAGGGACTCCTCCAGCTCCAACGTGTTGCTCTCCAGCACGGAGACGATGGACTCAAGCTCGCTTAAAGCCTCGCGGAAGGTCAGCTCTTCCACCGGCTTCTTCTCGTCAAGGTTCGCGGCATCGCTCATGGCGCTTCCTTTCTCATCGTTGCGTGTATCACTCGTCGCTGCGCGTATCGTCAGTCCCAGACCTCAACAGCGCTGTGGATGCGGCGGACGTCGTCCACCGTGCAGTCCAGCTCGCCGTCGGAGAGGGCCACCACGAGGCGATCCCCGGCCGCGACGCCGTCCACCGAGCTCACCACTCGGCCATCCGCTCCCTTGGCCATGGCGTAGCCGCGGCCGATGATGGCCAGAGGCGACAGATCGTGCAGGCGCGCCGCG
>OLQR01002104.1_pt1 | contig 9977 bp, 6 predicted proteins | sample 1671881 | NCBI WGS metagenome assembly OLQR01 (sample SAMEA3136623, study PRJEB25190) | human gut metagenome | biome: human gut; feature: human-associated habitat; material: faeces | place: Austria | collected 2013 | reverse complement strand
TACCAAGGTTATCAAATAACTCCTCGATCACACCCTTTAAGTTGAAGAAATCACCCTCGCCGTACATACCGATCGTGAGCTTCATACGTTCTTCCGGAAGCTCTGTCAGTGGGAGCTGCTTTGGGAGATATACATTTCCGAATTCATACAGACGTGCAACCTTATTCTTACGATTGAAGTTTGTTGCAAGAGAAGTCAGCATACCGTTTAAGGATACCGTTCTCATGATACTAAAATCCTCACCCAGCGGATTTGCGATCGTAATCGCCTTTCTGTAAATGGAATCAGCAGGAAGCAGTAATTTGTCAAATACCTTCGGGCTTTCAAATGAATAGCACATACCACCGGAGAATCCGTTTCCTTCCAAAATGTTTCTTGCAATGTCATAGATTCTATGGCTGTATGGCTTCTTACCTACGGTAGCTTCACCCTTTGGAAGTGACATCGGAATCTTATCATATCCATAGAAACGGGCAACTTCTTCTGCCAGATCTGCCATACAGTTTAAATCCTGACGGAAGGTTGGAACAGTAAGTGTCTTTGCTGCTTCATCATATGTTAATTCCAGCTTATCAAATATATCAAGCATGGTCTTTTCATCAATATCGGTACCAAGAAGCTTGTTGATCTTTTCAGGCTCAAACGGAAGCACCTTAGGCTGTACAGGATCCGGATATACATCAACCATACCGCCAACAACTTCACCTGCACCCATTTCTTCGATCAGCTGGCATGCACGGTTGATTGCTTCTTCTGCAAGATTTGGATCAAGTCCCTTTGTAAACTTGAATGCAGCATCTGTTGCAAGTCCGAGTCTTCTGGATGACAGACGGATATTGGTTCCATCGAAACAGGCTGCTTCAAATAATAAGGTCTGGATATCATCCGTTACCATGGAGTTCTCACCACCCATGATACCTGCGATACCAACTTCTTTTTCTCCGTCACAGATCATCAGAACATCCTTATCCAGCTTTCTTTCCTGACCATCAAGCGTCACAAATGTATCGCCATCCTTTGCGCGTCTGACAACGATCTTATTTCCTGCAATTGTGGACAGATCATACGCATGCATTGGTTGTCCATATTCTTCCATTACATAGTTTGTGATATCAACCAGATTGTTGATCGAACGGATTCCCTGTGAAGCAAGTCTCTCTCTCATCCATTTGGGTGATGGACCGATCTTTAAGTTCTTTACAACTCTTGCGCAGTAACGCTTACACAGATCTGTGTCCTGAACTTCTACAGATACATAGTTATTTACATCTTCATCATTTCCTGTTTTCTTGATCACCGGTGGGTAGAATGGCTTGTCAAATGTAACAGCAGCCTCTCTTGCCATACCGATCATGGAAAAGCAGTCTACACGATTTGATGTGATCTCATATTCTACAACAACATCATCCAGTCCCAGTGCCTTTACCGCATCATCACCCGGCTTTACATCTGCTTCCGCAGGGAATACATAGACACCGTTTTCCGGTGCTTCCGGATACAGCTCTCTGGATGATCCAAGCTCCTCAATCGCACACATCATACCATAAGATGGCACGCCACGAAGTTTTCCCTTCTTGATCTTGATTCCATCAGCAGGAAGCTCTCCGCCATCGTGTCCGCCTGCTACTTTACCGCCGTCAAGTACGGTAGGAACCAGATCTCCTTCTTTTACATTTGGTGCTCCGGTTACGATCTGAAGCAGCTCATCTGCTCCGATATCGACCTGACATACAACCAGCTTGTCAGCATCCGGGTGCTTTTCTATCTTAACGATCTTACCAACTACGATCTTTTCAAGATTCTTGTCTTTCTTCTCAAAACCTTCTACATGTGAACCGGAAAGTGTCATTGCATCGACAAATTCCTGTGCCTCTACGTCAAGATCAGGCACATATACTTTTATCCATGAAAGTGGTGTATTCATTTTTCTATCTCCTTTTCCTGTTTTTTAGAACTGCTGTAAGAAACGTACATCGTTTTCGTAAAGAAGACGCATATCGTCGATTTCGTATTTTAACAGTGCTACACGCTCCAGACCGATACCAAATGCAAATCCTGAATATTCCTCCGGATCAATGCCACAGTCATGAAGTACCTTCGGATGAACCATACCACAGCCAAGAATCTCGATCCAGCCGCTGCCCTTACATACACGACAGCCCTTGCCGCCACATTTGAAACAGGTTACATCCATCTCTGCTGATGGCTCTGTGAATGGGAAATGATGTGGACGGAACTTAACCTTTGTGTTCTCACCAAAGAATTCCTTTGCCCACTGCTGTAAAGTTCCCTTTAAGTCAGCCATCGTAATGTTCTTATCAATAACCAGACCTTCTACCTGATGGAAGGATGGTGAATGTGTTGCATCTACTTCATCAGCTCTGAATACTCGTCCCGGTGAAAGAATACGGATCGGAAGGTGACCCTTCTCCATGATTCTTGCCTGTACCGGAGATGTCTGTGTACGGAGCAGGATATCCTTTGTAATATAGAAGGTATCCTGTTCATCCTTTGCAGGATGATTTGCAGGGATATTTAATAATTCGAAATTATATTTATCATATTCAACTTCAGGTCCTTCTACGATCTCATAGCCCATACCGATGAAGACACGTTCCAGATCTTCAAGAGCGATCTGATTCGGATGTCTGTGTCCATCGATCTTCTTGATTCCCGGAAGGGTAACGTCGATCGTTTCGCGCTTCATCTTCTCTGCACGAAGTGACTGATTGATCTTCTTTGATTTTTCCTCTAAGGCTATCTCGATCGCCTGTCTTGCTTCATTTACCATCTGTCCAACCTTTGGTCGATCTTCAGGTGCTACATCTTTCATACCCTTTAATACCTGGGTCAGTTCACCTTTCTTTCCGAGTACAGATACTTTTACATCATTTAAGGATGTCAGTACATCTGCTTCATTGATCTTGGCAAGTGCTGCTGCTTTGATTGCCTCTAATCTGTCTTTCATCTTTCATTCTCCTTATTTATATTTTCTCAATATTTGTGAATAAACATGCGGAATACTCCTGCTTGGGATACACCCTCCTGCCTCCCGGCCCGATGATGTACACAAAAAAAGCCCCAGTCCACAAAGGGACGGAGCAACCGCGATACCACCCTGATTCTGACATCCGGTCTTCCCGGCGCTGTCAGCACTCATTCTATGTTATAACGGTCATAACCCGTTATCTCCTACGCTTCCGTTTAAAGAATTCTCAGAGATAAAACTCGGATGTGAAATTAAATGAAATATGGTGCTCGATCAGGCTTCCAGCCGATGACCCGATCTCTCTGTCAGACATATCCCATCTTTTGCATCTTCAACGTCTTCTCTTCCATCCACATCATAGGCAGGATGGTTAAAACTATACTTAAATATAGCACATTTTTAATATGTGTCAATAACTTTCTGCAATCACCCATTCGCCTTTCGATGCAGAATAAACGATCTTCGCTTTTAATTCTCCACGATTATCGGAAAGCAGGATCTGTGAACTTGCCCCTGTTGCCGGATCAGATGCAACTACCTTGCCATTTTCGGATAATGCAATCTGAAGTGGTGTATCTCCATTCATATATAAGGTGACACTTCCCATTCCCATCGAACGGAACATCTCGGAAAAATACTTTGCCTTATCGGCGGCACTGGCCATATCTGCATATCCGGAAGCATTTGCACAGATCAGTGTACCATTACCGGAACCATCCTCTGTAGAACCTTTATAGGTCACGGCACGGATCGCATAGCCATCTTCTTCCGCATCCACAACCATATTTACAACGGATTTCTCAATCTCTGATGCCGTATCAAGATATACCTGCAGTCTGGATTTTTTTACATATTTGATAAGTGCCGGTGCGAGTACACCTGCAAGAATTGCCATGATCGCGATCACAATGATCAGCTCTACAAGTGAAAAACCTGAATTCTTCCATGTTCTTCTTTTCATATTAAACTTTCCTCCATTTATTGAACGATTTCCCCTCGTCTCATATACGCTTAGTATATTTCTCTCCTGTCGTTTTTTCAACTATTTTTTATAAAATTTTAATCTTTTTTTGTTCTTTTTTTATGAAGGTCTGTGTGGATTTTCCGGAATACAGCCCAGATCTCATCACGGAAAAACAGATTTAACTCTGCTCCCAAAAGCAGGATATACATACAGATATACAGCCAGAGCATTGCGATGACCATGCCTCCAAGATTGCCATACATATAAGTATTGATTCCAAAATAAGTAAGATAGGATGAAAATGCCGCTGATAACAATACCCAGCAGACAGTTGTGAATACCGCCCCCGGTATTGCTGTCTTCAAACGCAGATGATTATCCGGCAGACGACAATAGATCAGTAAAATAACTGCAAATACCAGCACCGGCGCAGTTAACAGTCTGGAATAAAAGAAGATCTTCTCGGAATAATCCACCCAGTTTGTCTTTGCAAGAATATCTTCCATGATCGTATTGCCAAGAACATATACTCCGACCAGTGCAATCATCATCACGCCCATCATCGAACCTGCTGTCAGAAGACGTCCAAGTGCTGCTGTTGCAACCGGGCTGGTGTTGTGATCCTTTCTTGCTGTCTCTACTGTCTCTGTTGTCACTGCTGCAAACGCACGGATCTGGCTGTCTGCCGCAATTGCTCTTACTATATAATCACTCATGAATTTACCTCGTTTCTTATTTTGCTTTGCCTTTTTCTCTTGCGATGAAGAATAACCGCTCGCTCTCCTCGGATGCCGCTTTGCCTGTGTAGGCATCGTATACAGCGAGAAGCTCCATTCCTGCCTCGCGGATCAGTTCTTCGATCTCTTCTCTCGGATATGCTTTCTGGCAGTGGACTTCCTCTGCCTTCTCATACAGTCCGTCCTCTCTCGGAAGAAAAACTGCCAGTTCATAATAGTTCAATCCCTCTTCCTCATCGTAGCTGTTGTCCCAGATGAAACTTCCCTCATCACGGTTTTCTGCGATCGTCGTATCCCCAAGGATATCCCTGTACTTATGTACGGTATTCATATCAAACAGGAAGATTCCCTCCGGGTCAAGGTAATTATTTACCAGTTCAAAAACATGACGCAGTTCATCCCTGTCTGTAATATAATTGAGACTGTCGCAGACACTTACAACGGCCCGCACCGTTCCGTACAGTTCAAACTCCTGCATGTCCTGCAGAAGATACAGGATATCCTGTCCGGATTCGACTCTTTTCTCCATTGCCTCCGCAAGCATCTCCTCGGAATTGTCCACACCAATCATATCATAACCCTTGTCCGCAAGCAATCCCGTCATCGTTCCTGTTCCACATCCAAGTTCCAGTACCAGGCCATCCTCGATCCCATATTCTCTCAGATGACCGGTGATATAATCCGCCCATTCTTCATAATCAATATTATCCATGAACAGGTCATACACCTGTGCAAATTTCTCATATGCTCCCATCGTCGTCCCCCTGTTTATATTTTGTGAGTAAAAAGGCAGATGATCGCTCACCTGCCTTTCCTTCTTATCTCATGCTGACGATAAATCAGATCGTGTTCTGTTGTTACTGAACAGGCATATAATATACGTCTGCTCCCTCACCATGCCAGTAGTAGCTTGTTCCGTTCTCGTCGTAAGCGTCCTCATCGCTGGTAAAGTTGTAGGTATTTCCGTCAAAGTCAACCCAGCTTCCGTTTCCGTCCGGTGTGATCACAAGCGGATGTCCGTCAGAATTACGATAGATGGTTCTTGTCTCATCTGTGTTGGAAAGCTGTTCATCTGTGAATCCTGCAGAGTTGGAAATTGTTGTAGAGCTGGAATCACTGGAGCTGTCATAGCTTTCGGATCCGTCGCTGCTGCTGCCTGTGCTTCCTGTTGTATCTGTGGCTGCACTGCTGTCTGTTCCTGCCGCAGAAGTATCTGCTGCTGCGCTGCTGTCTGCTGCATTTGCGTTTGCATCAGAAGAAGCTGCGTTTGCATTGTCGGCTGCCGGAGTGGAAGCTGCTGCCTGCTTCGGAGCTGCTTCTTTCAGAGAAGAATCACCAAGGATCTGGAAAGAATCTACGGATGATTTCACTGCGGAAAGAACATCTTCTTTGTTAACAGATGCTTCGATGCTGTAGTATTCGGAATCGTTTGCGATAACCTTGTGGATCACATACAGGCTTCCGTTGCTCTTCTCTGTGTTCAGCATCTTGGTTGTGTAGGTGTACACGCCAATGCCATTCACATCTGTAGAAGTGTAGTCCTGGATCTCAAAGTCTGTTCCGTCAACCTTGTCTCCGTCTGCCTGCTCAAGAGAGGTAGCCATGTCCTGTGTGCTCGGGATCACTGTTGAAGCCATGGTGTCTGCTCCCTGTCCGTGAAGGATCAGAATCTTGCCCTCGTCAGGAGATTCAAAGCTGAGTGTATCTGCTTCATCTGTCTTGTTTGCCCATGTTGCGTTTGGAAGGTTGATCGCTACGGATTTGTCTGCGGATGTATAGGTAGTAGCCTGTACATTCGGAGCGATCGTGGCTGTCGGAGCCGGTGTCTCGGTTGCCACCGGTGTTGGTGTTACACTTACTGCAACAGACTCATCCGGATTACTGCCGCCGAAACTGCAGGCAGCCATAAATACAGATGCTGATATGGCAATTGCTGAAATCGCAAGAATTCTTTTGTTTCTCATAACATCCTCCTTAATATCGGTTATGATTATAGTTTATAATAAAACCTTTGTGCTATATTTTACAATTTTATTACATGCATGTCAATGAATTTTCCCTGATGGTTTATGAAAATCCTGTAAAATATTGTGAATTTTCTGTGTCGGATATCTTCTTTTCTGTAATCTTTTATCTGCGTTTTTTCCTGAAAATATATGGGTTTCAGAGCTTTTTGTAATCATACATATGCAGCTCATGAAGTGCCCTTGTCGCTGCAATATATTTCGCCTGTTTACTCAGTCCGTCCTCTGCATCTGCTGCAAAAACTCCGAATACCTGATCAAACTCCAGACCTTTTGCAAGATAGAACGTAGTCACTGTCAGACCTTTTTTGAAATTCTGACTGTCGCGGTTCATGTACGATAACTGGTACTCTCCGTCCGGGTCCAGGTTTTTCAGTTTCTCTTCTATATAGAGATACGCATGCTCTGCCTCTCTTTCTGTAAAAAAGATCAGCGCTTCTGTCTCATAGTCTGCTCTCTTTGCTTCCCAGTCTACGATCACCTGATCCAGAGCTTCCTCAAGCTTCGCAAAAGACCGCTCCTCAACCGGCTCGCCGTGGCGTTCGAACAGTTCCATATCCTGGATTCCGGTAAGCTTATTGGCATACTCTGCGATCTCCATCGTGTTTCGATAGCTTCTGTTCATAACGATCTTGCGGATATCCCTGCCAAAGATCTTCGGCAAAAATTTCAGTACATCCTGCTGCTGTTCTTCCATCGTCTGTGCCTTATCTCCGAGGATCGTCATCCTGCACGGGAAAAGTTTCCGAAGGAGCACATACTGGATCCAGGAATAATCCTGCATCTCATCAACCACGACATGCTTGATGCCATGATGATTTTTGCAGCGGAAAAGAGAATATTTCAGATAAAGGACCGGATAGACATCCTCATAACGCAGCTTACGCTTCTCCAGCGGAACACGCGGCAGTGGATCGTAGCCTGCCTCTTCAAGAAAACGACTGTACAGAACATAGCAGTCTCTCGTCTCATACATACGCAGAAAACGCTCCGTCAGTTCTTCCTTTTCTTCATCTGCGAGGTCTCTGTCCCTCAGTGTCTCCACCTGATCGATGAAATATTCTGCCACTGCATCCATTCTGGAAAGAAGCGGAATATCCAGGAACTTAAAGTAAAACAGATCAATGATCTCCTTCTCGGAAAGCGTACAGCCCTTGTACTCTATGTCCTTGAAATTCATCAGTTCATCTTCCAGCCCTAGCATGTAAGCGTCCATCTGACCTGCAAATCCTGCCGACTGTTTCTCCCTGCACAGTTCCTGTGATTCCGGAATAAGGACAGAACGCTCGATCTGGTCATACCTGTCCTCACAGTCAGAAACGATCCCCTTAAGTTCACGGTAGGCAAACAGATCAAAACTCATCTCGCGGATATTTTCCTCTCCCAGTTCCGGCAGGATGTGCGAGATATAATCTGCAAACACACCATTCGGTGAAAGGACCAGGATATTGGAAGATTTCAGATTTTCTCTGTCGTGATACAGAAGATACGCGATCCTGTGAAGTGCAACAGAAGTCTTACCACTTCCCGCAGCTCCCTGGATTACCATAATCTTATCACTTGTGTTTCGGATAATTGTATTCTGCTCTTTCTGGATCGTCCGGACGATGTTTTTGAGCTGGACTTCGCCCTTGCTTCCAAGCTCTGCGCCCAGGATCTCATCATCGATCTTGACATCGCTCTCAAACTCGTAGATCATTTTTCCATTGCGGATCTTGTACTGCCATTTGGAAGTAATCTCGCCTTCAAAAACACCGGAAGGTGCCTCATAGGACGCAGAACCCTTGTCGTAATCATAAAAAAGTCCGCTGACCGGAGCACGCCAGTCATACACCAGTGGCAGGCTCCCCGCTCGCTCCGAGAGATTTCCGATCCCTATATAAAAAAGCTCCGGCTCGTCATCTCCGTCATACCGAAAATCCACTCTTCCAAAAAACGGAGAATCCATCATCTTCTTAAATCTCTTGCGAAGAAGGAACTGTTCTTCATTCGCATTCATCTGACGAAAAAGTGCCTGCTGGTTATCAAAGTTTTCATAACCGTACTCATCCATCTCTGTATAGTTTTCCCAGTAATATTCGTGCATATCCTCGATCTCTTTCTCACCCTCAAGGATCGCAGCATCTGTCTCGGCAAGACGTTTCTTCAGACATTCCATTACATGCAGCAGGTACTCTCTGCCATTTTCTATATTGCCGCTCATCATAAATACCTCCCTTTCCTGCCAGACTTTTCATTAAATGTAATTTTTTTATTATACTCAAAAAGACAGCCGTTGACAAGAGCTGTCTCCTGCCAGCGGCTGCCTTTTTATGGCTTAAAATTCTGGTTTTATTTCTGGCTTTATGAGCAAAGTTCTGAAGAACCATTGTCAAACTGGCTGTTGTAAAGGTCTGCATAGAATCCTTTGGCTGCCAGAAGTTCTTCATGATCGCCCTGCTCGATGATGTCTCCGTCCTTCATAACGAGGATCAGGTCTGCATCCTTGATCGTGGAAAGTCTGTGTGCGATAACGAAACTGGTTCGTCCCTTCATCAGATTATCCATCGCTTTCTGGATCTGCATTTCTGTTCTTGTATCGACGGAGGATGTTGCTTCGTCAAGGATCAGGATCTTGTTGTCCGCAAGGATCGCCCTCGCGATCGTAAGAAGCTGTTTCTGTCCCTGGGAAATGTTGCTGGTCTCTTCATCCAGTACCATCTGGTATCCGCCCGGCTGCTGCATGATGAAGTTGTGGATATGTGCTGCTTTTGCTGCTGCGATCACTTCTTCATCCGTTGCATCCAGTCGGCCATAACGGATGTTTTCCATGATCGTTCCGGAGAACAGCCAGGTATCCTGGAGCACCATACCGAACATCTCGTGAAGTTCGCTTCGGTTGAAGTTTCTGACATCGTGTCCGTCTACCTTGATTGCACCCTTATTCACATCATAGAAACGCATCAGGAGTTTGACCATGGTGGTCTTACCTGCTCCGGTCGGACCTACGATTGCGATCTTCTGTCCGTCATGTACATCTGCGGAGAAGTCATGAACGATGATCTTATCCGGGTTGTAACCGAACTCTACATGCTCGAACTGTACATTTCCATTCAGACCTTCGATAGAATCCGGATGTTCCGGCTGCTGTACTTCTTCCTCTTCCTCGAGGAATTCAAATACTCGCTCGGATGCCGCTGCGGATGACTGCAGGAGGTTTGTTACCTGCGCGATCTGCTGGATCGGCTGTGTAAAGTTACGGATATACTGGAAGAAGGACTGGA
>OLQR01002090.1_pt1 | contig 10017 bp, 9 predicted proteins | sample 1671881 | NCBI WGS metagenome assembly OLQR01 (sample SAMEA3136623, study PRJEB25190) | human gut metagenome | biome: human gut; feature: human-associated habitat; material: faeces | place: Austria | collected 2013 | reverse complement strand
CCTTGCTAAACAAGCGCCACTGGCGCTTAGCAACGCCGCAGGCGCAAGAATGTGCCGAGGCACATTCTTTGTTCATGAGAAAAATATATAAGTTTAAAACAGATAAATGAGAAAAGTTCTCAAATAATAAAAATCCAATTGACTGGATAATAGACATCCTGTATACTTACGGAGTTAGTTGGACTAACACAAGTTAGAAAAGCATAACCAGGAGCGATTACATGAAATTAAAAAATATAAAATGTTTACTTGCAGTCTGTCTTTGTGCATCGGCCCTGTTGGTCGGATGCGGACAGAAGACAGCAGATAAATCCGAAATATCGTCAGAAAGTGCACAGAACCAGTCGGATGATATTCAAGAAGCATCCAGAGATATTTTTGCAATGGATACCTATATGACAGTGACTGCGTATGGAGAAAATGCAGAAGCAGCCGTTGATGCAGCACAGGCAGAGATTGAGCGTCTGGACGCACTTTTATCGACAGGAGATGAAGACAGCGAGATCGCAAAACTGAACGCAGATGGAAGTGCAGAGCTTTCCGAAGATGCAGGTTATCTGACGGAACGTGCATTGGAACTTTATCAGGAGACAGATGGCGCGTTTGATATTGCGATTTATCCGGTGATGGAAGCATGGGGATTCCCAACACAGAACTTCCAGGTTCCGTCACAGGAGACATTGGATCAACTTCTTCCACTCACTGATGCGGGAAACATTTCTTGTGACAAAGAAACGAGAAAGATATCTTTCGGCGTAGAAGGAATGAAAATCGATCTCGGAGGAATTGCAAAAGGATATACCTCATCCAGAATTATGGACATTTACAAAGACAATGGAATCACAAGTGGGTTAGTGAATCTTGGCGGAAATGTGCAAGCACTCGGAACAAAGACGGATGGAACGAAATGGAAGATTGCAGTGCAGAGTCCGGATGACACAGAAGATTATCTGGGAATTCTGAGTGTTCAGGATAAGGCTGTTATCACTTCGGGGGGATACGAACGGTATTTTGAACAGGATGGTGTGACGTATCATCACATCATTGACCCAAAGACCGGATACCCGGCAGAAAGCGGACTTGTATCTGTAACAATTGTAAGTACGGACGGAACACTGGCAGATGGACTTTCTACTTCACTTTTTATTATGGGAGAAGAGAAAGCGGCAGATTTCTGGAGAGAACATAAGGATGATTTTGATGCAATCCTTATGAGTGATGATGGGACGCTATATGTAACAGAAGGGCTGGAAAATGATTTTTCAACGGAGAGAACAGTTGAGATCATTCGATAGAAAAGTGTAAGACAGAGTAGATTTTGGAGGAAAAATGGATTTTAAAGAAACAGGAAAGAAGCTGAAACCATTTGCACCGGTACTTTCGGTAGCAGTTGTGGCATCCTGTGTAGCAGGCACCCTGAGTGGATATCAGCCACCGGTTTATGCAGCGCAGGAGCAAACGAATTCTGTAAAAGAAGAGACTACAAAGTCAGAAGAGCAGGAGCAGGCGGTAAAAGGTTCTTTTGATCTGACGGATGGTGTTTATAAGGGAACTGGAACAGGTTATGCAGGAGAGATCACGGTTGCAGTTCAAATCAAAGACAAACAGATCGTTGCAATCGATATTCTGAGTTCATCTGACGATGCAGCATTTTTCAAACGTGCACAGGCGGTGATCGATAAGATCATCGAAGGACAGACATTGGAAGTCGATACTGTTTCAGGGGCAACCTATAGTTCACGGGGAATCATCAGTGCGGTGAAGAATGCACTGACAGGAGAAAAAGACAGCGGAACAACAGGACAGTCACAGTCTGGTGGCGGCGCGGCAGCAGGAAGTTCTACTTCTGTCGCAACAGTGGAAGACCCGGCAGCATATAAGGACGGAACTTATTACGGAACAGGGACTGGATTTGGTGGAACACTGAAAGTAAAGGTTGAGATCAGTGGCGGAAAGATCACAGACATCCAGATTATGGAGAATCAAGATGGAAGCGAATACATTTCCAAAGCCTCTGCACTGATCAATGCGATCATCAGTAGTCAGAGCACCAATGTAGATACCGTGTCTGGAGCAACGTACAGTTCGGTTGGAATCATCCAGGCAGTAAGAGATGCATTAAGTCAGGCGGCAGTGAGTGGAAATGGAGCGACTTCGGATTCATCTGAAACGAATAGCTCGAACAGTTCTTCCAGTCAGGATCAGAGTACATCCACAACCGGAACAGTTCCATACAAAGAAGGAATCTATTATGGAACAGCGGAAGGATACAGTGGAAATGTATCGGTAGCTGTGGTGATCCAGGAGCATACAATCAAAGCAATTTTAGTCACAGAGACATCAGATGATGAAGCATTTTTCAACCGCGCAATGGATGTAGTGAAAAATGTGCTTAAAAATCAGAATACAGATGTAGATACTGTATCTGGTGCAACTTACAGTTCTAAGGGACTTCTCGGAGCAATAAAGAATGCTTTGAAACAGGCGGAGAAAGTAACGAATGGAGAATCCATTGAAGAGAAAGCAGATACAACGGAACTGGAAAATGCAGTCAAGTCAGCAGAAGCACTTGTGATGGAGGAGTATACGCAGAGTAGCTGGGCGGTTTTGAGTCTCCGACTGAATGATGCAAAAGAGCTGTTGGAAACAGCTGCAAATGAAACAGTGGAACAGCAGACGGTTGATAAAGCTGTGGAAAATCTGAACCTTGCAGTTGCACAGCTTGAGAAAAAGAAGTCAGATCAAGAGGAAGAAGTGAAGACAAAATACATCGATGGAACTTATGAGGTGAGTGTACCATGTAAGCCGGATGAGGATGAAGATTTTACAGAGTATCAGCTTTCTATGAAGGTGACAATACGAAATGACAAAATTGTATCCATTACTGACGTGTCAGGAGATGGGGATGCAGCGAATGACAGTTATATCAAGAAGGCGGCAAATGGAACTTCAAGCAAAAAAGGTGTCGTTTCCCAGATTATTACCAAAGGAATGCCGGAAGAAATTGATACGGTATCCAGAGCAACCTGTTCTTCGAATGCGATTATTGACGGATGCAAAAAGGCACTGGAAATGGCTTTAAGACCAGAAGAGACGGAGGCGCAGTAGGATGAAAGAGTTTATCGTAAGACTGTTTAGTCTGCTGGCAATCGTCGGTGTCCTTTTCGGATATAATGAAGTGTTGGATGTCCGTGCGAAGGATGAGGAAATTGCAAAACTGAATGCACAGTTGGAGGTACAGTCATCTGGTGTCGGCAGTGATTCTGAGTCAGGGAGTGATTCAGGAGATGGAGCAGGATACAAGGATGGAACCTATACCGGAGAAGCGGATGGATTTGGTGGAACGGTTGCTGTAGAAGTTACTGTAAAAGATGGAAAGATCGAAGTGGTAGAAGTGACCTCCGCTGAGAAGGAAGACAGTGCATATCTTGCAATGGCGGAAGATATCATTCCGAAGATCATAGAGGCGCAGAGTGCAGAAGTTGATACGATCAGCGGCGCAACGTTCAGTTCGACAGGAATTAAAAATGCAGCAGAACAGGCATTGGAACAGGCGGTAGAGTAGTGTGAAGAAGTTAAACATACATAATTTAAAAACAAAAGAAATTAAAAAATTGCACACATGGCTCCGTGCCTTGATTCAGATTCTCTATTTTCTGTTTCTGCCATCTGTGTATACAGCGGCATTTGCCGGCGTGAAATACATTTTTACACAGATAGGAGCAGGCGAGGTAATCGGGCTGACCTCTTTTGTAACGGTGCTTATAGTTCTCTGTGCGTATACGATTCTTTTCGGAAGATTCTTCTGTGGATTCGCATGTGCATTCGGAAGTCTTGGAGATGGAATTCATGCATTTTATATCTGGTGCTTTAAGAAGAGAAAGAAAAAGCCGGTGCTGCTTTCAGAAAAGGTCGCAGAGAAGTTGAGTTATTTGAAATATCTGGTATTGACTGTAATTGCAGTATTTTGTTTTGCAGGAATATATGGAAAGGCAAAAGGGACAAGCCCGTGGGATGTTTTTTCTATGCTGCATGCAGGAAATTTCCATTTGCAGGGATATTTGCCGGGAGTGATATTACTACTTCTTATTATTGTGGGGATGTGTCTGGAAGAAAGATTTTTCTGTCGGAATCTGTGTCCGATGGGAGCAGTATTCTCATTGCTTCCGGTGCTTCCGTTCTTTGCATTGCACCGCGACAGAGAAAATTGCATCAAAGGCTGCAGCGGATGCACGAAGAAATGTCCATCCGGGATCGGACTCCCGGAAGACGGATCACTCAAAGTCGAGGGAGATTGTTTCCAATGCCAGAAATGTATTGATACCTGTCCAAAGAAGCATATCCATACAGGAATCAAAGGTCTGAAGGGAAATGAATTCTGGTTTACGATTCTTCGGGCAATTCTGTTACTTGTAATTATGATCTGGGCAGGAGTGTAATAGATGAAGAAAAAAGATCTGTTTTTAGGAGGCGGAATCCTCTTTGCGGCATGTGTACTGTTTCTTGTGATGAATCTGATGCAGTATGTACAGGCAAAGGAAAGCGGACAAAAAGAAAATCAGGAAAAACAGGTTGTGATCAAGGTAGATGGTGAAGTTTACGGAAGATATTCTTTGGATGAAGATCAGGTGATCGAAGTGCAGGAAGGAGATTTTTACAACCGTGTCCGGATCAAGGATGGAAAAGCGTATATGGAAGAGGCTGACTGTCCGGATGGATATTGCGAAGAGCAGGGGAAGATCAATAACCGGACACAGACAATTGTCTGCCTGCCTCACAAGCTGGTTGTAGAAATAGAAGAGGTTGAGAATTCTGATGATTCTCAAAGTGAAAAGGAAAATCTACCGGATACAATTTCTAAATAAATCAATTGTTCGACTGTAAAGGAGAATGTATGAGTAGAAATAAAAAACTTGCAAATATGGCAATGCTTATTGCACTGGCAATGATTTTTAGTTATGTGGAAAGCCTGATCCCAATTAATTTTGGAGTGCCGGGGATGAAGCTTGGAGTGGCTAATCTGGTCACTGTAACAGGTCTTTATTTTCTGGAAATTCCGGAAGTACTGGCGGTATCTGTACTGCGTGTGCTTCTGACAGGATTTCTTTTTGGAAATGGAATGTCGATCATTTACAGTCTGGCAGGGGCGGTTGTCAGCCTTCTTGCCATGGTACTTGTAAAGAAGATGGATGGAATTTCTATTGTAGGAGTCAGTATCACTGGCGGCGTCTTTCATAACATAGGACAGATTCTTGTTGCGATGGCAGTGGTGGAGAATCTGAAACTGATTTATTATCTGCCGGTTCTTCTTGTAGCAGGAACAGTGACAGGGTTCGTGATTGGAATTGTCGCAGGAAAGATTTTACCGGTTGTGAAGAAAGAAGCTGTAAGGACAGTATAGATAATAATACTTTTTGATTACGGGTTAGCAAAAACTAACTTGATAATATATTCCATGCGGAAGCAGGAAAGCAGAACTGCGACAGGCAGGATCTGTATGTAACTATTTTAGTTAAAAAGGAGGTTTCTATGAAAAACAAAGAAATGAAAGTAAAGGCAATGTCCATGGCAGTGGCAATGTCTATGGTAGTAGGACTTTGCCCGTCAACCATCTTTGCGGCAACAGGAAGTCAGACTGCAAAGGATGGAACTTATACAAAGACAGCGCATGTAACCAGAACAGAAGATGACAGTGACGATGAGTGGGAAGAATATGATGTAGAAGTAAGTCTGAAAGTAGAGGATGGAAAATTCTCTGAGATCACAGTTACACCGAAAGAAGGATATGACGAAGGAAATGCATCCTACTTTAATAAAGCATATTCCAAAACAAAAGGATTTAAAACAAAGCTTGAAGGCCAGGCTGCTACAGAAGATACAATTAACAGCTGGGATACAGTTTCCGGTGCAACACGTACTTCTGATGCAATTAAAAAAGCTGCACTTGAAGCAATCCAGTCAGCTCCGGTAGCTGGGGAGACAGTTACCATTGACACAGCAAAGCTGGAGTCAGCAATCGCAGCGGCTGAGAAACTGACAGAATCTGATTATACAGCAGACAGCTGGAGTGCAATGCAGACAAAATTAACTGTAGCGAAGGCGGCTATGAAAGCAAAGGAATCCCAGAGTGCAGTGGACACAGCGGCAGATGAGTTGAATGCAGCAGTGAAGGCATTGAAAAAGGCAGAAGTTGCGAAAGAAACGTATGTGTTGATGAATATTCCGTATTCTGAATTTTATGCAGCTGATCAGGTAGCAGGAGCAGACAGTGTATCCTCCGCTACAAAAGCGAAAACAAGATCAACACTTGTAGCTGGATCTTATCATGTAAACAGTGATGGAACAGATATTACAGGTATTACATATCCGGTTAAGATTAGTGATGCATCTGTACTGAAAAACTATACACAGATCACAGATGACAGCAAGCTTTCTATTACAGTGAATATGAAAGGAAAAGAGACAACAACAGAATATAATGGAAAAGATGCGTTATTCGAGAGCGCAAGCTATTCTTACTATATTTTAAGTGAGACTCCTTCCTATTATAAGGAAGCAACAGTAAATGCAGATGGTTCACTCAGCTTTAGTGAAGTGAAAGGTGCAACTGCACAGAAGTTGAGTGATGCATCAATTGATTTCACAACAGACACAAAGTATGGAGATTATGAATTAGATGTAAATGGACTCCCAAAAACAGTTAATACAGTATATGGAGTTGTGATCAGCACAAAAGAAGGAGACAACTACGGACTTCGTCATCTTGAAAATATCTGGAAAAAGACAAAACTGGCATGGAGTACAGGATTTGTGACAACATCTCATGGAAACACACTGGACTCAAAAGATTATGAAAAGATGATGGGTCAGACAATCAATAAAATCACATATTACACAGATAATGGAATCTATGAGATTGACGCAGATCAATATGTGCCGGTTAAATTCAATGGGACTGTCGCAGCAGAGAATGCAGATGTTGAAAGTGGAAAAGTAAATGTAACTGTAGAAGGACTTCCTGGTGATTATCAGGCAGAATATACAGTTGAAGGTCTTGAGGATGTTCAGGTAAAAGACGGAGTACTTACCTATAAGACAAAAGGCGCTGAGATAGGTAAATATACTCTGAAAGTATCTGATAAATCCGGAAAATATGCAGATCTTACGACAGATTTTGAATTGACAACAGAAGCTGTACCGGTTGTATTTAACAGTGAAAGTGCAGCACTTGTAGCGGCAGAAGGATATGCAGCAGAGGATGTAACTTCTTATGTAAAGAATATCGAATCCGTAACAGTTGACGGAACAGAGTATGCGGCAACAGGAAAACGTGCAGTGAAGATCATTAAAGAAGATGGAACAATTGATACAACTGCAGCTCCGTTTAAGAATGCAGAAAATGGACAGGGATTTAAGATCTCAGTAAAGGCAACAGGCTATGCAAAGGATTACGAATTCACTTATACTTTATCACAGGAGAGTGAGTATACTTACGCATATGTAGGACTTAGCTGGGCAGAGTACTGGGCTGCTGAAAATGTGCAGGCAGCAGGAAATACATCTTCTTCAGATGCAAAGGATTCAAAAGGAGAGTCTGACAAGGGTGCATTCGATACTGTAACAAGAGCCACAGTAAATCATGGACTTCACAGAGGTTCTTTCCAGTGCAACGCAGTAATCAAGGCGGAAAATGGAAAAGAGTATGCAGTAGAGTACTGGACAGATGGAACTACTGCAGTTCTGACAGACGGAAGCAAGATTACATTTAACAGAGGAGAGATCACAGAAGAATCCGGTGCAACAACAAAGATGACAGAGTATGATGTACTCGGACTGAAATATGTGCCGGTGAAAGTAAAAACATCTGATCTGGATGCACTGAAAGCAAGCTATCGTGTGATCGAAAACGGAAGTGAACTTGCAGGAGGATATTCAGAAAAGAATCTGGTAAGCTATACAGGATTGGTTGCCAATGTAACAGAGAATACAAACGGTCTGAAAACAGCAACAAAGAATGAGAATGGATCTTTCAGTTTCTCTGCAAGAGTGAATAATGGATCAGAGTCCGGAATCAAAGATCAGGCACTCAAGACAGCACCAACAGCAGAGGAAGCAGGGCTGACAGTAAAAGAAGCAAGCGGATCTTATGGAGAATTCTTAAGAGTTGATCTGACAGGAAATTATGGTGATCTTGGATCAAATCTCCAGACTGTTACATGGACTTACTATGGAGATGACAGTACATATACAAATGCAAAAGCTACTTATGGAACAAAATTTGCAGCAGATAACTGGATGCACAAAGCAATGGGAATCCAGCTTGGACTGACAAATTCTCTTCGTTGTACACTTCCAGAAGGAACGGATGGAACAGGATATTGGACTATTACACTGACAGCACTTGGATATAATGACGTGACATACAAATTCCAGGCAACAGAGGAGAACATTGTAAAAGCATCTGAGGATAAAACAATCACAACAACAGAGCTTGAGGCAGCTATTGCAAAAGCAGAAGCCCTGAAAGAAGCTGAATACACAGCGGAAAGCTGGGCATCTATGCAGATGGAACTTCAGGAAGCAAAAGATGAATTGAAAAATCCAAAAACTCAGGCAACTGTAGACGAGGCAGTAAGCCACCTCAACGCAGCTGTTGAAGCACTTGTTAAGATAGAAGAGCCGGCAGCAGTTGATACTTCTTCCCTTGAGAAAGTAATCAGTGATGCGGCAGCTCTGAAAGAAGCTGATTACACAGTTGACAGCTGGAAGGCATTGCAGAGTGCACTGACAGACGCTAAGAGCGCATTAAATGCAAAAGAAAGCCAGGAAAAAGTTGATAAAGCAACAGATGAGTTGAATGCAGCAATCAAAGCACTTGAAAAGAATGGAAATCAGGCGGGAAGTCAGAATGGAAGTGCAACTCCGACTGTTACAAAGAAGGCAGGAACAACTACGGATGGATCAGCCTCCAAAGGAACAAGTGGATCAAAAGCCGCAAAGACAGGTGATCCGGCAAATGTTCTTGGCTTATTAGGACTTGCATTCTCCTCACTCGGAGCAGGAGTTGGCGGATTTGCATGGAAGAGAAAAAGAAAATAAAGACAAGAAAATTGAGAAAATTTTTTGACAATTTCGCGGAAAAGATTTAGATTTACCGTCCTTGACAGAATAGGAATATTCTGTCAAGGATTTTTTATATATTAGGAAAGTGCTTTCCTAATATATAAAAAATGCTCCGTTTAGGATGCACACTGCGGCTGTAAAACATATATTTCCTATCGATATAAAAGAGAGTATCTGAAAGAAATCGTGCAAAATGTATCCACTCCGGAGCAGGCGGCGAAGATGTGTCAGAGCGCAGACGGTGCGATCGTTGGAAGTGCAATCGTTAAGTTGTGTGAGAAATACGGAAAAGACTGCGTGCCGTATGTTGCAGAATATGTAAAGAGTATGGTTGAAGCTTGTAAATAAGTGAAAAGGATATGAGCTTCGAAATCCGAGTATTCTTTTGATAATAATAGGAAAATACCTCTTTTGATAAGGAGCCAGATGTGGTATCATAGATATTAGATTTGTTGCTTGATCTATGATACGAATCCGAAAGGAGACTACGAATGAAGAATCGAAAACAGCCTTTATTCAAAAGCTTTGGCTATGCCTTTGAAGGAATCTGGACAGGGATTTTAAAAGAGAGGAATATGAAGATTCATTGCCTTGCAGTGATTCTTGTAACAGCAGTTGGAACCTTTGTAGGATTAACACCGATGGAATGGTGTATCTGTCTTCTCCTTTTTGGAATGGTGATCTCACTGGAACTTGTGAATACGGCAGTGGAAGCTGTTGTCGATCTTGTGACAGAGGAGAGAAAGCCACTTGCTAAGATCGCGAAGGATACGGCAGCTGGTGCAGTGCTTTTTACGGCAATCATGGCTGTGATCATAGGGTGTATCATATTTATACCTCATTTTATGGGAGTTTGAGGTGTTCGAGGATTGCGGGAATTGCATAGCAATGGAG
>OLQR01002084.1_pt1 | contig 10044 bp, 8 predicted proteins | sample 1671881 | NCBI WGS metagenome assembly OLQR01 (sample SAMEA3136623, study PRJEB25190) | human gut metagenome | biome: human gut; feature: human-associated habitat; material: faeces | place: Austria | collected 2013 | reverse complement strand
ATAAAGTATCTACACGCGTAACACAGAAAGAAGTAGACGCTAAGATCCAGGAAGAGGCAGGAAAGAACGCAAGAACAGTTGCAGTAGAAGGACGTCCGGTTAAAGACGGAGATGAAGTTGTTCTTGATTTTGAAGGATTTGTTGACGGAGAAGCATTCGAGGGCGGAAAAGGAGAGAACTATTCTCTTACAATTGGTTCCGGAACATTTATTCCAGGATTCGAGGATCAGCTTATCGGAGTAGAGGCAGAGAAAGAAGTAGAAGTTAAAGTTACATTCCCGGAGGAGTATCACGCAGAGAACCTTCAGGGAAAAGATGCTGTATTCAAATGTACAGTACATGAGATCAAAGAGAAAGAGCTTCCAGAGATTGATGATGAATTCGCAGCAGAAGTATCTGAGTTTGATACATTAGATGAGTACAAGGCTGATGTAAAAGCTAAGATTAAAGAAGAAAAAGCTAAAGAAGGAAAAGCAAAAAAAGAAGATCAGGTAATCGCAAAAGCTATCGAGAATGCAACAATGGAGATTCCTGAACTTATGATCAAGACACAGGCGCGCCAGCAGATGGATAATTTTGCTCAGAATCTGATGTCACAGGGACTGACAATGGAGCAGTATGCACAGTTCACAGGAATGACAGCAGACAAGATGATGGAGCAGATGCTTCCATCAGCAGAGAAGAACATTAAGACACGTCTTGTTCTCGAGGCAATTGCAAAAGCTGAGAATATTGAGATTTCTGACGAGAAGATCGATGAGAAGTTAGCTGAGATGGCTAAGTCTTACGATATGGAAGTTGAAAAACTTAAAGAGCTTGTAGGAGAGGCTGAGAAACAGCAGATGAAAGACGATATGGCTGTTCAGGAAGCAGTTACTATTCTGGCAGATGCTGCAAAAGAAGTAGAAAAAACAGAAGAGTAAGAAGTAAAACCCCGCATCCATTCTACGAATAGAAGGAAGTGAAAAAAGCAGTGATCGTCAGCCTGGAGCCGAAAAAAGATGAAAAGAGCGGACGCATGATGATGGTTCCGATCGAGGGAAGCGAGAAAGTCATTGACGCACAGCTGGTACTGATCGCAGCCGGTTTCCTGGGAAGCCAGAAATACGTCACCGACGCTTTCAAGACCGACCTGAACCCGAGAACCAATGTCCTGACTAAACCGGACGAGTACGAAACCAGCGTTCCAGGTGTTTTCACCGCCGGTGACATGCACCGCGGTCAGTCACTGGTTGTATGGGCTATCCGGGAAGGAAGAGAGGCAGCGAAAGCCGTGGATCGATCCCTGATGGGATATACAAACCTGTAAAATTTTTAATGAAGTATTGACAAGAGAAAGTCCGATTGCTATAATACGGAACATAAAAGGCAAGGGCGTCTTATCCAGAGGGGAAACTCTGGATAAGGTCGCCCTTTTTGAGTTGTGAAAAACGTAACTGTTCAGCAGACAGTAACGTGAAACTGCCGAACAGCTGCAATAGCATCCTTTGGAGTGACAGAACGTAACTGATAATATATGCGTAAGAAAAAGGAGAACAATATGGAGAATTATAGTAAATCGGAGATTCTGCAGATGGTGGAGGAAGAAGATGTAGAATTCATCCGCCTGCAGTTTACAGATATGTTTGGAGTATTAAAAAATGTGGCAATCCCGAGCAGCAGACTGATCAAAGCTATGGAAAACCGTTGTACCATCGATACCGCATCCCTGGATGGATTTACCGGTGGGCAAGAATGTGATCTGTATCTGAAACCGGATCTGAGCACGTTTTCCATTCTGCCATGGAGACCCCAGCAGGGGAAGGTTGCTCGTTTTCTCTGTGATGTGTGCAGAGAAGATGGCACAGAAATTGAGGACAGTCCGAGATCTATTTTAAAAAGAGTAGTAAAAAAGGCACAGGAAAAAGGGTACACACTGAAGGTCAATCCGGAGTGCGAATTCTTCCTGTTTCATACCGATGACAATGGAATGCCAACCACGCTGACGCATGAAAAGGCCGGTTATCTGGATACTTCCCCTATTGATCTGGGAGAAAATACGAGAAGAGATATCATTCTTACATTAGAAGAGATGGGATATGAGATCGATTCCTCCCATCATGAGATTTCTCCGGCACAGCATGAAATTGATTTTACTTATGAAAATGCGATGGCCACTGCAGATAAGATCATGACTTTTAAGATGGCAGTCCGTACAATTGCAAAGCGTTACGGTCTCCATGCAACTTTTATGCCGAAACCACGGGCAGAAGTTAATGGTTCCGGCATGCATCTGAACATGCGGCTGTTGAAAGACGGAAAGAATATATTCAAAGGTGAGGATGGAGCATTAAGTGCAGAAGGTGAAGCATTTCTTGCGGGTATCCTGTATCATATACAGGGTATGACTGCGGTAATGAATCCACTGGTGAATTCTTATAAACGGCTGGTTCCCGGATTCGAGGCACCTTCAGAAGTGACCTGGTCAAGAACACAGAGAAATGCACTGGTCCATGTGAGAAAAGAACGTGGTGGAGAAGTGAATCTGGAACTTCGCAGTCCGGACTCCGCGTCCAATCCGTATCTGGTATTTGCCTTGTGTCTGGCAGCAGGTATGGAAGGTATTGAAAAAGGACTGCAGGTTCCGGAAGAACTTACCAAGGATATCCGGAAACTGAATGAAGAAGAGAAAAAACTTCTTGGAATCCAGATGCTGCCGGAAAATCTTGGGGAGGCCATCAAAGCCATGGGACAGGATACTCTTGTATCAAAAGTTCTGGGAGAAACATACCGTAAAGGATATATGAAGGCCAAACGAAAAGAATGGAAAGATTATCTGGAACAGGTATCCGAATGGGAACTGAACCGGTATCTTTATCGCGTATAGATAAGGGAGGCAGCTGATGAGTGTGGTGGTAATCGTCTTACCAAAGATGGAAGACGCAAAGAAAATCCGTAAGATCCTGATGGGACATGGATTTCCACAGGTATTTGCTTATGCTACCGCTTCCGCTGCTCTTTCGGAGATCAGGGAACATGAGTCGGGAATGGTGATCAGCGGGTATCATCTGAAAGATATGTATTATACGGAACTCGCTGACAGCCTTCCTCCTCACTTCGAACTGGTTCTTCTGGGATCTGCCAGTACTGTCAGTGCGGCAGACACCGGAATCTTATCTCTTACCACACCGTTAAAGGTCTATGATCTGGTCAATACTGCAGAGATGGTACTGCACCAGATGGAACGGATGGCAAAGAAAGCCAGAAAGCCGAAACGGCGCAGTGAACGGGAAGACAATTATATAAAAAATGCGAAAGTACTTTTAATGGAACGTAATCATCTGAGTGAAGAGGAGGCTCATCGCTATATTCAAAAAAGCAGCATGGATAATGGAACCAACATGGTAGAGACAGCACAGATGATCCTGACCTTACTGTTTGAAGAAGGCTGACGGAAATTGCATGAAAAGGAGAATGTGATATGGAATTCATTACAGGATTAAAACAACAGGAAGAAGCAGAATTAGAAGATCTGCTGAAAGCAGAGGAAGGAACAACGATTATTCTGGAAGGGGCAGTGCACAGCATCCGTGATATGGGTGAAATCGCATTTGTGATTTTGAGAAAAAGAGAAGGACTGATCCAGACCGTATGGGAAGAAGGAAAGACAGATATGGAACTTTCTGAGATCAGAGAGGGAGATTACATCCATGTGACCGGTCAGATCAAAGACGAAGAGCGTGCTCCCCATGGGAAAGAAGTACGGCTGTCCACCATCCGTCACCTGTCTCACGTATCCTGTCCATTGCCACTTCCCATTGACAAATGGAAATTAAACACTTCTCTGGAAGCAAAATTAGACCGTCGTTCCCTTTCTTTGAGAAATATCAGAGAACGGGCAAGATTCCGTATTCAGGAAGGAATCGTTCGAGGCTTCCGTGATTTCCTCTATGAGCAGGGATTTACCGAGATCCACACACCAAAGATCGGTGCAAAGAGTGCTGAGGGTGGTGCAAACATGTTCCGGCTTTCTTATTTTCACAGACCGGCGGTTCTGCAGCAGAGTCCTCAGTTATATAAACAGATGATGGTCGGTGTATTTGACCGTGTCTTTGAAACCGGTCCGGTATTCCGTGCAGAAAAGCACAACACCAGAAGACATCTGAATGAATACACCAGTCTGGACTTTGAGATGGGATATATCCACAGTTTCCTTGATATCTGTGCGATGGAAACCGGCTTCCTGCAGTATACAATGAACCTATTGGAAAAAGAGTACAGCAAAGAGTTGAAACTTCTGAATATCACACTGCCGGATGTGGAAAAGATCCCTTATGTTCGCTTTGATGAAGCGAAACGCCTGGTTTCCGAAAAATACAACAGAAAGATCAGAAACCCTTTCGACCTGGAACCGGAAGAAGAGGAACTGATCGGAAAATATTTCAAAGAAGAATATAATGCAGATTTTGTATTTGTGACACACTATCCGAGTAAAAAACGTCCGTTCTATGCGATGGATGATCCGGAGGATACCCGTTATACGTTAAGCTTTGACCTGCTGTATCATGGTCTCGAGATCACCACCGGAGGACAGCGTATCCACGATCTGTCCATGCTGGAAGAGAAGATCCAGGAGAAAGGTATGACAGAAGAAGGCCTGGAACAGTATCTGGATGCGTTCCGCTTCGGTATGCCGCCACACGGTGGACTGGGTATCGGTCTGGAACGACTGACCATGCAGTTACTGGGAGAAGATAATGTAAGAGAAGCCTGCTTATTCCCGAGAGATATGAGCAGACTGGAGCCGTAAGACGGCAGAAAGGAGTCAGGGAATGAGCGAGAGAAAAATAGATGAAGCAACCATGGATAACGTAGAGATCCTTGCAAAACTGGCGCTGACGCCACAGGAGAGACAGAAAGCCATGGATGAGATGGAAAAAATCCTGACCTATGTGGAAAAATTAAATGAACTGGATACGGATCAGGCAGAGCCGCTGGTACATATCTTACCGGAGGTGAATGTCTTCCGGGAAGACCAGGTGACCAACGGGGACGGCAGAAAAGACTCTCTGGCAAATGCCCCGAAGGCAAAAGAAGATCAGTATATCGTACCAAAGACCGTATAGCAGGAGGAAGAAGCAATGGAAGAAATCTTACAGATGTCTGCGCTGGAACTGTCAAAACAGATCCGGCACGGCTCCGTCAGTGTAAAAGAAGCAGTGGAAGCCTGCAAAAAACAGATACAGAAGTCAGAGTCCCAGGTACATGCTTATGTTTCCATGGATGAAAAGATTCTGGCTCATCGGATCAAAGAAGTAGAAGAAGGAATCAAAAGCGGCAGATACACCGGTCCGCTGGCAGGTGTACCGATCGCTGTGAAAGATAATATCTGTACCAGAGGACAGAAAACCACCTGTTCTTCAAAAATGTTGGAAAACTTTGTGCCGACCTATGATGCACAGGCAGTGAAGCAGTTAGAAGATGCCGGAATGGTTATCCTCGGAAAAACTAATATGGATGAATTCGCCATGGGAAGTACGACAGAGACTTCCGCTTTCGGCGTTACCAGAAACCCCTGGAATCCGGAACATGTACCGGGTGGCTCTTCCGGCGGTTCCTGCGCGGCTGTGGCAGCGGGAGAAGCGGTAATGGCACTCGGTTCCGATACCGGTGGTTCCATCCGTCAGCCGGCAGCCTACTGTGGTGTGACCGGACTGAAACCGACTTACGGAAGAGTATCCCGTTATGGTCTGATCGCTTATGCATCCTCTCTGGATCAGATCGGACCGATTGGTAAAAATGTAAAAGACTGTGCAGCTCTTTTTGAGATTATCGCAGGACATGACAGCAAAGACAGCACCAGCGCCGATGTACCGGTGGAATCTTATGATAGCCTGGTATCCGGTGGATTAAGCGGCATGCGCATCGGTATTCCAAAAGAATATCTGGCAGAAGGCTGTGACGAAGAAGTGAAAAAAGCTCTGGCAGATGCCGTTCATACCTTGAGTAAAAACGGTGCTGTAGTAGAATTCTTCTCCCTGGGAATGGTAGATTATGTAATTCCGGCATATTATATCATCGCCTGTGCGGAAGCAAGCTCCAACCTGGAGCGTTTCGACGGTGTAAAATACGGCTACCGTACCCCGGGTGCGACAGAACTGCATGAAATGTACAAAAAGAGCCGTGCGGAAGGCTTCGGCGAGGAAGTAAAACGAAGAATCCTTCTGGGATCTTTCGTACTGAGTGCCGGTTACTACGATGCCTATTATATGAAAGCACTGCGCGCCAAAGGCCTGATCAAGAAAGAATTTGACAAAGCATTCCAGAAATACGACTGCATCCTGGCTCCGGCTTCTCCGACCACTGCCCCGAAGATCGGCACCAGTTTAAGTGATCCGCTGCAGATGTACCTGAGTGATATCTACACCGTGGCCGTGAACCTGGCAGGTCTTCCGGCCGTCAGCCTTCCATGCGGTATGGACAGCAGGGGACTGCCGATCGGTATGCAGCTGATCGGTGACTGCTTCCAGGAAAAGAAGATACTCCGGGCAGCAGCCGCTTACGAACAACTGCGGGGAGAATTCCCCAAAGCCTGGGCAAAGGAGGAAAAATAAATGGCAAAACAGTATGAAACCGTGATCGGTCTGGAAGTTCACGTAGAACTTGCCACGGCAACGAAAATCTTTTGCGGATGCTCCACAAAGTTTGGTGCAGCACCGAATACCCATACCTGCCCGGTTTGTACCGGTATGCCAGGATCCCTCCCGGTATTAAATAAAAAAGTAGTGGAATATGCACTTGCACTTGGAATGGCTGCAAACTGCGAAATCAACCGGTACTGCCGGTTTGACCGGAAAAACTATTTCTACCCGGATAATCCGCAAAACTATCAGATTTCCCAGTTATATCTGCCGATCTGTCACGATGGACATCTGGAGATCACAACAGAAAACGGCAAAAAAACCATTCGGATACACGAGATGCATATGGAAGAGGATGCCGGAAAGCTGATCCATGATGAATGGGAAGACTGCTCTCTGGTAAATTATAATCGAAGCGGTGTCCCGCTGATCGAGATCGTATCCGAGCCGGATATGCGTACAGCCCAAGAGGTTATTGCTTATCTGGAAAAACTGCGTATGATCTGTCAGTATCTTGGTATCTCCGACTGTAAATTACAGGAAGGCTCCATGCGTGCCGACGTCAATCTCTCCGTAAGAGAGGTGGGAAGCGATCGTATGGGAACCCGTACCGAGATGAAGAACCTGAACTCTTTCAAAGCGATCACCCATGCGATCGAGGGTGAGAGAGAACGTCAGATCGAACTGTTGGAAGAAGGAAAAGAAGTCATTCAGGAGACCCGCCGCTGGGACGATAACAAAGAATCCTCCCATGCGATGCGTTCTAAGGAAGATGCAAAAGACTACCGTTATTTTCCGGATCCGGATCTGCAGCCGATGCAGATTCCAACGGAATGGATGGAACAGATCCGAAGCCGTCAGCCGGAATTTCAGGAAGAACGCGCAGCCCGATACGAAGAACAGTACGGTCTTCCGGCATATGATGCCTCCATTCTGACCCAGACCAAACATATGGCAGATATGTTCGAACAGACCGCCGATCTGTGCGGAAACCCGAAAAAGACAGCCAACTGGCTGATGGGAGAGGGGCTGCGGCTGCTGAAAGAAAAAGGAATGGAAGCCGAAGATATGGACTTTACCCCGAAACACCTGGCAGACCTGATCCAGGCGGTCGAAGGAGGAAAAATCAATCAGGCAAATGCGAAAAAAGTATTTGCAAAGATCCTGGAAGACGATGTGGAGCCACTGGCATACATGGAAAAAGAAGGACTCCTGATGGTATCTGACAGCGGCGCCATCGAAGGAGCAGTTGATCAGGTACTTGTGGAGAATCCCAAGACCGTGGAAGAATTCCACAGTGGAAAAGAAAAAGTCCTTGGTTTCCTGGTTGGTCAGGTTATGAAAAAGATGCGTGGCAAAGCAGACCCGGGAATGGTCAACGAACTGCTTCGGAAAAAATTATAAAAATGTGAAAAAGCGTAAGGAAAGGAACAACAATCATGCCAAAGTTAAATGAAAATTATCTGCAGTTAAAAGACAGCTATCTTTTCTCAGAGATTGCACACCGTACCGCTGCTTACAGCGAAAAACATCCGGACAAACCGGTGATCCGACTGGGAATCGGTGATGTTACCCGTCCGCTGTGCGAATGTGCCATCAAAGCGCTTCATGAGAGCGTAGACGAGATGGGACAGTCTGCTACTTTCAAAGGCTACGGTCCGGAACAAGGATATGCAAAAACAAGAGATGCCATCGCAGCTTATTATAAAAGAAACGGCGTGGAAGTGGATGCAGATGCGATCTTTATTTCTGACGGAGCCAAAAGTGATACAGGAAACATCACCGAGCTTTTCGGTCACGACAATGTGATCCTGATTCCGGATCCGGTCTACCCGGTATATGTGGATTCCAATACCATGTGCGGAAATAAAGTAACGTATATCAGCGGTAATGCAGACAACGATTTCCTTCCGATGCCGGACCACAGCCAGCATGTAGATGTTATCTACATCTGCTCTCCGAACAACCCCACCGGAGCATGCTATAACAAAGAACAGCTGAAAGAATGGGTAGACTACGCACTGGAAAACGAAGCCGTAATCCTGTACGATTCCGCATATGAAGCTTTCATTTCCGATCCGGAACTGCCAAGAAGCATCTATGCTATTGAAGGAGCCAGAAAATGCGCCATCGAGTTCTGCTCCCTGTCCAAAACCGCCGGTTTCACCGGAACCCGCTGCGGCTACACCGTAGTTCCGAAAGAACTGGTATTTACCTCCTCCGATGGAAGAGAAATGTCCCTGAACGCAATGTGGAACCGCCGTCAGAGCACCAAATACAACGGAACCTCCTACATCGTACAGAACGCGGCAGCAGCCATCTTCTCAGAAGAAGGAATCAAAGAATGCCAGGAAAACCTGAACTACTACAAAAAGAATGCCAAAGTCATCGCAGACACCCTGACAGAACTTCAGATCCCGTTCTACGGTGGTATCCACTCCCCATACATCTGGTTCGAGTGTCCGAACGGCATGGACTCCTGGACCTGCTTCGACTACTTACTTGAAAACATCCAGGTGGTAGGAACCCCGGGTGCCGGATTCGGCGAAAACGGCAAAAACTACTTCCGCCTGACCTCCTTCGGAACCTACGAATCCACTGTAGAAGCTATGAACCGCTTCAAAAAACTCTTTGCGAAATAAACCAACCTAAAGAGCAGAGGGGTGGAAGAGGAAAAGCAGAAACAGATTCTTGCAATAAAAGCTATCAGAAATTTTGTTTCTGAGGGAAATTGTAGAAGGATGGGATCGGTTGTTATGTATCAATCAATTAGTAGTTGTAAAAAAGAAAATAAAAACATAGAAAATATAAAAATAATCTAAGCCTTATCACCTGAGATTAAAAAAGTACAACATTCTACACTTACAATCACTTTGAAGGAACATACAACCGTAGTCATCCAGTCTCAGCCGACATCCAGCAGAGCAAGACGGAACGGGCAGGGGAAAGCGAAGGGACACTTTGTGGGCGGTTAGGGAAAGCTTTGAAATCCGACACTTACGGAGACTTTCCCTTGGGTCAGCTGACCCAAGGGAATATAGTCGCAGTTAGTGGCTAGTTCAAAGTTGCCCTGCCCACGTCCCTCGCTTCCCCTGCCCGTTCCGTCTTGCTCTGCGTCCGCCTTGTATACAACTTTGCTCTGCATCCGTCTAGCCCACACCCTCTAGCTCTTCATCCGTTTGTACAATACCCATTTACACCATCACGTTACCATGCTATAATTAACCGAAAAACATAAAAATTAAAACCAACATGAAAGGGGAAACAAACATGTCAGGAACAATTTGGGCCTTAGTCCCGCCTATCGTGGCGATCGCCCTGGCCCTATGGACCAAAGAAGTCTATTTGTCACTACTCATCGGAATTCTGTCGGGAGCGCTGCTCTTTACAAAATTCCACATCCTTGCCGCCACTCAGACCATGA
>OLQR01002075.1_pt1 | contig 10061 bp, 6 predicted proteins | sample 1671881 | NCBI WGS metagenome assembly OLQR01 (sample SAMEA3136623, study PRJEB25190) | human gut metagenome | biome: human gut; feature: human-associated habitat; material: faeces | place: Austria | collected 2013 | reverse complement strand
TAAAGAAATGACAAGAGGAGGAAAAAAATGAATAATCAACTGAATAATGATCAGGACGGGAAGCGACCTGACAACAAAGATCCCAGGCAGGGATCAGGTAAAAATCATCAGTCGATTCTGGCTTTTCTGATATGCCTCCTGGTCACACTGGTGTGCTTCGCGTTGTTTACCAATATGCTGAAGGATAACAGCAGTGAGATCTCCTATGATAAATTTATCGATATGGTGGATAAGGACCAGGTTAAGGAAGTAACGATCCAGTCCAGTACATTGACGATCGTACCCAAGAAAAAGAATTCCAAGTACGAGGATATGAGCTATTACACCACGAAGACCGAAGACAGTACAGCACTTACCAAGAGACTGGAAGGAAAGGGAATCAAGTTTGAGACCGATCCGCCGGATGTTTTTGGTGAATTTGTTGCAATGATCCTGAGCGTGGTTCTGCCGACACTGCTTCTGTTCGGACTTCTGATGTTCTCCATGCGCCGCATGAACAAAGGCGGCGGGATCATCATGGGCATGGGCGTAGGCAAGAGCAAAGCCAAGGCATATGTGCAGCAGGAAACGGGCGTTTCCTTTAAGGATGTGGCAGGTCAGGATGAAGCCAAGGAATCTCTCCAGGAAGTTGTGGATTTTCTTCACAACCCCGGAAAATACACAGCCATCGGAGCCAAGCTGCCTAAGGGCGCACTTCTTGTAGGCCCTCCGGGAACCGGTAAGACATTACTTGCCAAGGCAGTTGCAGGTGAAGCGCAGGTACCGTTCTTCTCTCTTTCCGGCTCGGAATTTGTGGAGATGTTTGTGGGCGTGGGTGCCTCACGTGTCCGTGACCTTTTCGAGGAAGCCAAGAAGAATGCTCCGTGTATCGTATTTATCGATGAGATCGATGCCATTGGTAAAAGCCGTGATTCCCGCTATGGCGGCGGAAATGATGAGCGTGAGCAGACATTGAACCAGCTGCTTGCGGAGATGGATGGCTTTGATACATCCAAGGGACTTCTGATCCTTGCTGCGACCAACAGACCGGAGGTTCTTGATCCGGCTCTTCTCCGTCCGGGACGTTTTGACAGACGTGTGATCGTTGACAGACCGGATCTTAAAGGAAGGGTGGATATCTTGAAGGTACATGCCAAGAACGTACTTCTGGATGACACCGTTGATTTTGAAGCTATTGCACTTGCAACTTCCGGTGCGGTAGGCTCTGATCTTGCTAATATGATCAATGAGGCTGCGATCCTTGCAGTCAAGAAGGGACGTAAAGCTGTATCACAGAAGGACCTGGAGGAATCCGTAGAGGTAGTTCTGGTGGGAAAAGAGAAGAAAGACCGTATCTTAAGCAAACAGGAACGCCGGATCGTATCCTACCATGAAGTCGGACACGCACTGGTAAATGCACTCCAGAAGGATGCGGAGCCTGTACAGAAGATCACCATCGTACCCCGTACCATGGGAGCACTGGGTTACGTTATGCAGGTACCTGAGGAAGAAAAATATCTCAACACCAAGAAAGAGCTGGAAGCTATGCTGGTAGGCTATCTTGGCGGACGTGCTGCAGAGGAGATCGTTTTTGACACAGTCACTACAGGTGCTGCCAATGATATTGAGCAGGCTACCAAGGTGGCCAGAGCCATGATCACACAGTATGGTATGTCTGAGAAGTTCGGACTGATGGGACTTGCTACACAGGAGAATCAGTATCTCAGCGGAAGAGCAGTTTTAAACTGTGGTGATGATACCGCAACAGAGATCGATCATGAGGTGATGAAGCTTCTCCACCATTCCTATGAGGAAGCCAAGAGGATCCTTGGAAGTCACAGAACAGAGATGGATAAGATCGCGGAATATCTGATCCGCAAGGAAACCATTACAGGTAAAGAGTTCATGAAGATCCTCCGTGCAGTTCAGCAGGGCCTGGATATCCCGGAGGATCTGGATGATCTGGTACTTTCCGAGGATGAAAAAGAAGTGTCCAATAAACAGGACATTGAAACGATTGTAGAAAATAACGAGACTGCAAAAAGTACGGAATCGGTTCAGTTCAGACCGGAGATATCCGGACAGGAACTGACAGAGGATATGCAGGCACCGGAGAAAACAGAAGAATCTGCTCAGACAACAGATGCTGATCATACAGAAACAGAAGAAAAGCCGGGATCACAGGCATAAAACAGATCATAAGAAAACCGGGAGAAATCCCGGTTTTCTTATTACTGTAATAGTAAAACAGGAGAATAAAGTATGTTCATAATCGAGGAAGAATTAAAGAAGCTTCCGGCAAAACCGGGAGTTTATATCATGCATGGCGAGAAAGACGAGATCATCTATGTGGGAAAAGCCATAAGCCTTAAGAATCGTGTGCGCCAGTATTTCCAGAGCAGTCGTAATAAAGGTGCCAAGATTGAACGGATGGTTACACATATTACGAGATTTGAGTACATTATTACGGATTCGGAGCTGGAAGCCCTTGTGCTGGAGTGTAATCTTATCAAGGAACATCGTCCGAAATATAATACCATGCTCAAAGATGACAAGAGCTATCCGTTTATTAAGGTGACAGTTCATGAGCCATACCCGAGAGTGCTTTTTGCCAGGAGAATGAAAAAGGACAAGGCAAAATATTTTGGTCCCTATACAAGCGGCGGAGCAGTAAAGGACGTGATCGAACTGGTGCGAAAGCTGTATCAGGTGCGCTCCTGCAACCGCAGTCTTCCGAGAGATACCGGAAAGGACCGGCCCTGTCTGTACTATCATATGAAACAGTGCAAGGCACCCTGCCAGGGATATATCAGCCAGGAAGAATACCGGAAGAATATCAATAAGGTGATCAAATTTCTGAATGGAGATTTTCAGGACGCCATTAGTGAGCTGATGGAAAAAATGCAGAAAGCTTCGGAGGAAATGCGCTACGAAGATGCTATGGAATACCGGGACCTGATCAGCAGTATCCGGAAGATCGGGGAACGGCAGAAGATCACCGGCTACGGGCAGGAGGACAGGGACATCATTGCAGTAGCCATGGATGACAGTGAAGACCTCAGGGATCAGGATGCGGTTGTCCAGGTGTTTTTTATCCGGGATGGCAGGCTGATCGGCAGAGATCATTTTTATCTCCGTGTGGCAAAGGGCGATACAAAGGCGCAGGTCCTTTCCAGCTTTCTGAAACAGTTTTATGCGGGAACGCCATTTATCCCATCTGAGATCATGCTGCAAAGTGAGATTGAAGATGCAGATATCATCGAGGAGTGGCTGTCAGGAAGGAGAAAGCAGAAGGTACACATTCGGGTCCCGAAGAAGGGAACCAAGGAAAAGCTGGTAGAACTTGCCCTGGAAAATGCCCGTATGGTACTTGCCAAGGACAGAGAACGGATCAGGCGGGAGGAAGGACGAACCATCGGAGCTGTTCACGAGGTGGAAGAATGGCTGGGCTTGAAAAATGTGGTGCGCATGGAAGCCTATGATATTTCAAATATCAGTGGCTTTGAGTCTGTGGGATCCATGGTAGTCTATGAAAAAGGACGTCCCAAACGCAGTGATTACCGTAAGTTCAAGATCAAATGGGTACAGGGACCCAACGATTATGCCAGCATGGAAGAGGTTCTGACCCGAAGGTTCACTCATGAGAGTAACGGAGAATTTGACAGCTTTGCAAGGCTTCCGGATCTGATCCTGATGGATGGTGGAAGAGGGCAGGTAAATATCGCTCTGAAGGTGTTGAATGAGCTTGGGATAAGCATCCCGGTCTGCGGTATGGTCAAGGATGATCATCATCGGACGAGAGGCCTGTATTTCAACAATGTGGAGATTCCTATTGACACATCCGGCGAAGGCTTCCGTCTGATCACCAGGATCCAGGATGAAGCCCATCGGTTTGCCATTGAATACCATCGTTCCCTCAGGAGCAGGGAACAGGTCCATTCTATCCTGGATGATATCCCGGGGATCGGTGATACCAGGAGGAAAGCCCTTCTGCGTAAATTTAAATCTGTGGAAAATATCCGGGATGCATCGGAGAAAGAACTGGCACAGACAGAGAGCATGAATGCCAGAAGCGCCCGTCAGGTCTATGAATTTTTTCATAAATCCTGATGCTGCATTGCAGTTTCAGCAGTGATTGTGTATAATTAAAAATAAGGTGTCTCACGCCTCGGTAAAACGGCAGTGAGAATGCAAACTTTCAGCGAAAAGGAGACAAAAGTATGAAGGGTGTACAGTTGACAAAGATGGTACAGGAACTGGAGCTTAATAATCTGACTCCGGAGATCGACCTGTCAGGCATCGTGATCAAGACTGCGGAGATCAACAGACCTGCGCTTCAGCTTACCGGATATCTGGAGCATTTTGCCAATGAACGAGTTCAGATCATCGGATATGTAGAGTATACGTATCTGATGCAGCTTAATGAGGAGGAGAGACGTTTTAAATATGAACGTTTCATTTCCAGCAAGATCCCCTGTGTTATTTTCAGTACCATGACCCGTCCGTCTCAGGACATGATCGATCTGGCTGTTAAATATAATGTTCCGACATTCGTGACAGAAAGAACAACATCCAGCTTCATGGCAGAGATCATCCGCTGGCTGGGCGTGCAGCTTGCACCATGTATTTCTATTCATGGTGTGCTGGTTGATGTTTACGGCGAGGGAATCCTGATCACAGGTGAGAGTGGTATCGGTAAGAGCGAGGCAGCCCTGGAGCTGATCAAGAGAGGTCATCGTCTTGTCAGTGATGATGTTGTTGAGATCCGTAAGGTCAGTGACGTAACACTGGTGGGATCTGCGCCGGATATCACACGTCACTTTATCGAACTTCGTGGTATCGGTATCATCGACGTAAAAACACTGTTCGGTGTTGAGAGTGTTAAGGATACCCAGTCCATCGATCTTGTGATCAAGCTTGAGGAGTGGGACAGAGACAAGGAATACGATCGTCTTGGACTACATGAGGAGTATACAGAGTACCTTGGAAATAAGGTAGTATGCCATTCTCTTCCGATCCGTCCGGGCCGTAACCTGGCGATCATCGTTGAGGCAGCGGCTGTCAACCACAGACAGAAGAAGATGGGATACAATGCGGCAGAGGCTCTGTACAAGCGTGTACAGGCAAATCTTGCGAAAAAAAGAGAAAATCCGGATGACGAAGAATAAGAGAGGGTAAGAAATGGGAACATATTGTTTTGGAATCGATGTAGGTGGAACAACTGTAAAATGCGGACTTTTCCGCACGGATGGTACTCTTGTTGAGAAATGGGAGATTCCAACCCGTAAAGAAAACAATGGAGATCAGATCCTTCCTGATGTGGCAGCAGCAGTAAATGCCAAGATGGAAGAAAAGGGTATCTCCAAAGAGGAGGTGGAAGGCGTCGGAATCGGTGTTCCGGGACCGGTAAACTCCAAAGGCGAAGTATCACGTGCAGTAAATCTCTTCTGGGGATATAAGAACGTTGTGGGAGAGATGGAAGAACTTACAGGTCTTCATGCGGAAGCCGGAAATGACGCCAATGTAGCGGCATTGGGAGAGGCATGGAAGGGTGCTGCAGCAGGCTCCTCCGATGTGATCATGGTCACACTTGGAACAGGTGTAGGCGGTGGTATCATTGTTGATGGAAAGATCGTGACCGGACATCACGGAGCTGGCGGTGAGATCGGACATGCCAATGTGGATCATCATGAAACAGAATCCTGCAACTGCGGAAACAGGGGCTGTCTGGAACAGTATGCTTCTGCGACCGGAATTGTCCGCATGGCAAAAAAAGAGCTTGCAGCTTCCGGTGAGAACAGTGTTCTCAGAGATGCCGGAGAGATTTCAGCAAAAGCAGTTCTGGACGCATTTAAGGAGAATGATCCGGTAGCTGTAGCAACCATGGAAAAGGTCGGAGAGCAGCTGGGTGGTGCTCTTGCCATTATTTGCTGTGTGACAGATCCGGAGACCATTGTTATCGGCGGAGGAGTTTCCAAGGCCGGACAGCCGCTTATTGACTGTATCCGGAAATATTACAGAGAGTATGCTTTTGAATCCTGCAAGGATACTCCTATCGTGATCGCGACACTTGGCAATGATGCAGGAATCTACGGTGCAGCCAAGATGGTACTTTAACCGAACCAGGGAAGTACCCTGCTTCAATTGCGAAAAGTAATAAGCGGTGGGTGGGACTTGCCTGAACTGATAAACTGCGAGACAGTAAGAAGTTATTAAAAGTAAAAAAAGTGGTTTCCATATTTCAGGAAACCACTTTTTTTATATGTTGTTTATGAAAGATACCTATAATGGAGATCATTCATAATATTCTACCGGATCTTCGCCGGTGTCATCGCCACCGGTATCATTGCTGTTATCATAGCTGCCGTCATCACCACCGGTGTTGTCGTCTGTTCCGGAATTGTCAGTATCATCACCGGTATTATCGGAACCGTCATCGGAATTGTCAGTATTGTCAGTGTCGGTGCTGTCAGTACTGTCCGGAGCTGCGCTTGGAATCGCTTCAGCTGCTGCATCGGTATCGGCGTCCGTATCTTCGTTATAATAATAGTCCTCTTCATCGTAATCGCTGCTGCCGTAGAAATGCTGATCACAGTATTCGGTGGGAAGACTGGAGATATCAAAATACTCTGTGATAGTCGGGCATCCGGATCTGGGAAGAAGACCGGTTTCTGCGCAGACACTGGCTTTTTCCACACTGGAAGGCATATCGAAATCTCTGTCCTCCAGGCCCTCGTGGATACGGGTCATAACCTTTTTCCAGAGATTTTTGTGGAAGTTACGGGCATCTTCCGGAATTTTTTCGTTGTTGTCATAGCCGGACCATACTGCACAGGTGTAGTACGGTGTGTAGCCTACGAACCACAGGTCATTGTAGTCCTCTGTAGTACCTGTTTTTCCGGCTACAGTCATATTGTCCAGCTGGCAGGCGGTACCGGTACCTTTTTTTACAACGTCTTCCATGGCGCTTGTAAGAAGATAAGCGGTACTGTCTTTGATCACAGATCTGGAAACGGAGGAGTTCTCGATCAGAACATTTCCGTCATGATCAAGGATCTGTGTATAATAGATCGGTTTGATATAGTTCCCGCCATTAGCAATGGCTGCATATGCAGCACAAAGTTCCACGTTCTTGACACCTTTGGTGATACCGCCAAGAGCAGTAGCCAGGTTGGCGTCACTCCAGATATTTCCGTTGGCATCTTTATCTGCCTCAGTTCCGTGAGCTAGTGTGGTGAAACCGAAATCATCCAGATATTTAAGGCCGAGAGCCGGGGTAACCTGCTCCAGGCATTTAACAGCTACAACGTTGATAGAATTCTGGATCGCTTTGCGGATGGTGGTCTCGCCGCCGTAGCTTCTTGAGGCGTTGTTGACAGGAGATCCGTCCGGGTATTCGTAAGGCTCATCCATAAAGGTTGTAGCAAGGGTATCGCCTTTTTCGTTCAGCGCCGGTGCATAGGTGGAAACGATCTTAAAGGTAGAACCAGGCTGTCTGGTCGTATCAGTGGCACGGTTCAGAGTCAGGCTGGCTGTTTTTTCACCACGGCCTCCGATCAGGGCTTTTACGTAACCGGTATGCTGGTCAATGACAGTCATGGAAGACTGTGGCTGTGGCGCAAAGTTTACACGCTCAGATACTACGGTGCTTCCGTCTGCCAGGATGTTAGCCTTGTATTGATCCACATACTGCTGACCTTCTTCAGGAGAATCAAAGAGAAGATCAAATTCCGGATCCTGATCACGGAAATACAGCTGCAGCATTTCTTTGCTGTAGTTTGTCTGTTTTCCATCCGGGCTTTGTACAGTCAGTGCATAATCCAGTTCATACTGAACATTGGCCGGATAGTTATCAGGGTTTGCATATTCCTCATCAAGGATCTGCTGCATGTTGGAATCCAGGGTTGTCATGATCTTCAGACCACCGCTGTAAAGAAGATTGGTAGCCTGTGTCTTGGTATATCCTTTAATGTTCATCAGGTCGCTGATGACCTGATTGGTAACCTCATCTTCGAAATACGTGTAAACGGTACTTTCTTCTTCGGTGTTCTCAAGCTGTGCGGCCTGGATACGGGAATAAACGTCATCATTCAGTGCTGCATTATATTCATCCTGTGAGATGTAATTCTGATCCAGCATGTGATCCAAGACTTCCTTCCGTCTCTTGGAGTTTGCCTTTGGATTGGTGATCGGATTGAATTTGGTAGGGTTCTGCGTGATGCCGGCAAGGGTGGCACATTCAGAAAGATTCAGATCCCATACGTCTTTGTTAAAGTATTTTTTGGAAGCGGCCTGTACACCGTAGGAACCTGCACCCAGGTTAATGGTATTCAGGTAATTCTCAAGAATCACATTTTTGTCATATTTTTTTTCAATCTGTACAGCAAGGTACTGCTCCTGGAACTTACGTGTGAAACGTTCCAGCTGTGTGGATTCGTTGGTCCAGTCAGTGAAAACATTATTCTTCAGAAGCTGCTGTGTGATGGTACTGGCACCCTCGGAAAAGTTACCGGTGGTGATCGCCTTCATTCCGGCACGTGCGATACCGCGGACATCAATACCGTTATGTTCATAAAAACGCTCATCCTCAATGGCTACCACTGCATGCTGCAGACTGACCGGGATCTGGTCCAGGGAGACCGGGAGACGGTTGGATGTAGGGGCTGAAAGCTGTCGGATCTGTGTTCCCTGGTCATCATACAGGAAGGTTGCATATCCGAGAGGTGAAATATCCACATCGTTGACGTCAGGTGCTCCGGCGATCACGCCCCGGAAGGAGCCGATACCAAGGCAGACAACCATGACGCAGACTGCGATCAGAGCTGTAAATAAAACCCGGATAAACGAAACATGTGCTCTTTTTTCCAGCATGGAAGTACGGGAGATCAGAGCATTCCGCTTCTTGGAAGTGGATCTTTTTCCGTAGTTCATAATATTCCTCCTTTATAATCCGTTTCATTATAACAAATATGGAAAGCCAAATAAAGCCTTAAAAAAAATTTCACAATTCATGATATCTTATACATTGTGCAATGAAGATAATTATTATACAATAAAGAAAACTCTGCCTGAAACAGAGGGTTGGATATAGATAACGGAGGCGTAAACCATGCTGGAACATTATAAAACCATATACGAAGGCGGCGAAGGCGAACTTGTGGAAAAAAAATCCCGTTTCATCGCAACCGTCCGTCCTGTGGAAACAGAAGAAGAGGCCCTTGCCTTTATCGAAGAAATGAAAAAAAAATACTGGGATGCACGTCATAACTGCTATGTATATTCCGTAGGGATGAACCGGGAAGCCACCCGCTGCAGTGATGACGGAGAACCATCCGGAACAGCCGGAAGGCCTATGCTGGATGTGCTTCTGGGAGCCGGGATCTATAATGCGGCCATTGTGGTGACCAGATATTTTGGAGGTGTCCTTCTTGGGACAGGAGGGCTTGTGCGGGCATATTCCGGTGCAGTCCAGGCAGGACTGGCGGCAAGTACCGTCATTGAGAAGCATCATGGAATCTCTCTTCAGGTGACGACGGATTATACAGGGATCGGAAAGATCCAGTATATCGCAGGAGAAAGAAGTTTGCCGATCCTGGATTCCGAATATACCGACAAGGTTGTCCTGAAGCTTCTTGTGCCGGATGATCAGGTCGAAGAGGTGAAGAAGGCGATCACAGAAGGAACAAACGGAAGAGCCGGACTTGAGAAGGATGCAGAACTGTATTTTGCGAAAGTAAACGGAGAAGTGAAGACCTTCGAAAAGTAAAAGAAAAGAGAATGTCAGTATAAAAATACCCCGGGAAGAGGGCAGATGATCTGCGTTACAGTCTGCTCTTCGCGGGGCTTTTTTATTTCAGAAAATTATGCCTGTCAGCATTTCTCCGGTTCCGGATAATCCACACCAAAGGTATCAACAGTCATGGAGCTGATCTTCTGCTCGTCAAGAGGACGGTCACTGTAGTCCGTGTCTGTCTCTGCGATAGCATTTACAACATCCATGCCCTCAATGATCTGACCGAATGCAGCATAGCTTCCGTCAAGATGCGGAGCAGCCTTGTGCATGATAAAGAACTGGCTTCCGG
>OLQR01002072.1_pt1 | contig 10079 bp, 9 predicted proteins | sample 1671881 | NCBI WGS metagenome assembly OLQR01 (sample SAMEA3136623, study PRJEB25190) | human gut metagenome | biome: human gut; feature: human-associated habitat; material: faeces | place: Austria | collected 2013 | reverse complement strand
TTTAAGAGCAGGGAAGAAAAAAAATCCAGTTGATTCTGAGGACTCTGAGAAAAAGCAATAACGTAAATGGAGGGCTGGAGGTTATTGGCTGACAGCTTCTTTTTAATTTTTGCTTCTTTCTTTTTCAGATTTTCGTTCATATATAAATGACAGTAAAAAGTAATCTGCATACCTGCCGCCCTCCTGCTAATTCTAATTATAATAAGAATCTAAAATCTCTCCTGCAATCGATACTGCCTTACCACTGGAACTTCCGTCAGAACCTTCGGTAATCACACTGATGACGAGTTCGGGGTTATCTACATTGGTAAATCCCATAAACCAGGAATGGGTTTTCTCTCCATCGGACATACTGTATTCAGCAGTTCCGGTCTTTCCGGCAACGGTATAACTTCTGCCACGGAGTACAGAACCAGTTCCCTCTTCTACTACAGCAGACATATATTCTTTCAACTGTGCGGCTTCATCGGAAGTCATTACTTTTTTGTAGCTTTTCGGAACATTTTTGCGGATCTGAGTTCCTGTATAGTTGGTTACATATTCCACAAGATAAGGCTGCATAACGGTTCCCCCATTGGCGACTGCCTCTGCGATCAGAGCCATGTGGTAAGGACTGACGGTCGTCTTTCCCTGTCCCATTGCAGTCATCATGATTTCTCCTGAACCGGAAGAGGAATCAAGTGCAAAAGAACTTTTGGAGGTATTCAGCTCTCCCGGCAGTGCTTTGTTGAAAAGCATATCTTCCGCAGTCTTTTTATATTGTGAGATATCTAACTGTAATCCTATATTTGCAAAAGATGCATTGCAGGAGTTTGCAAAGGAACTTCTCAGATCTTCCTGTCCATGTGCGTGACCTCCAAAGCAATGAATGGTAATATCTCCCTCTGTGATCTCTCCGTTACAGTCATAAGTATAATCGCGGTATGAAGCATTCTGACGGATATAAGACAGTACCGTAACTACTTTAAAAGTAGATCCGGGAGCATAAGATCCCTGCGTTGCACGATTCAGAAGCGGACTGTTCGTATCGTCCGAATTTAAATCAGACCAGGCAGCAACGATATTATTTGGATCGTAAGCAGGCTTTGATACCATTGCGAGGATCTTTCCGGTAGCTGCCTCCATGACAACAACGGCTCCTTTATTTTCGCCCAATGCCTGATAAGCAGCCTGCTGAAGATCAGCATCCAGTGTCGTAACGACTGTATCGCCCATATTCTTCGTCTCACTGAATTCATTTTTCAGTTTTTCGATAAAGAAAGCATTGGAGGTGAGCAGTTCAAAATTTTCGACAGATTCAAGACCTGTCTTTCCAAGCTTGTCATTACTGTATCCGATGACATGGGCAAATAACTCCCCGTATGGATAATTCCTGGATTCATTTCCATCCTCATCAACAACGGTTTCAGCCAGAGTATTTCCATTTTTGTCGACCAGCTTTCCACGGATTACACTCTGTGCATAAGCATCCTGACGCTGGTTATAGGGACTGTTCACAACCAGTTTTGCCCTGACGATGGAGAAATATACGAGATATCCCATAAGAGCAATAAAAAGGATAACAAAAAAGTAAGTGACTCTAGCGAACTCTTTGTTGGTTGTGCGACCTTGCTTTTTTTGGCGTTCTCTGCCTTGGGACTTCCTCGAATCTCGGTTTATCTGATGTTGTTGATTTTTTCTTGGTCTTTCTTCCCGAACCATCTTTTAATTCCCTTTCTCTTCTTTTTGCGTTCTTCTGATGCTGTAGTTTTTTTCGGCGTTTTTCTTCCCGTTCGGCCTCTTCATCTTCCCTGACGATATATAGCCCCTGAATGATACCGAACATGATCATGGTACTCAGAAGAGAACTTCCGCCATAGCTTACAAATGGCAGGGTAACGCCTGTCAGTGGAATGAATTTTGTGACACCGCCGATCTGCAGAAATACCTGGAAGATATAGCAGGTACCGAGTCCAAGTGCAACCAGTTTATAAAACTGATTCCGCAGTTCCATCGCAATATTTAAAAACATCACATAACAACTCACGCAGATCAGAATCAGACAGAGAGAAAAGATCATCCCTATTTCCTCCGTGATCGCAGAAAAGATCCGTCTCCGCTACCGGAATCGTATCCGGCTGCCCTTTGAAAAGTCCTGTACCAAACCATCCTCCCGAACCGATTGCAAAAAGCGACTGTGCGATCTGGTATCCGCCATTGCTGTAAGTGGCAAAAGGATCCTGCCATGCGGCAACACGTACCTTGATATGGGAGAAAATGTGATACCCTATGACGGCGGCACCACAACCGGCTCCCACACCTGCGACTGCATAGAGCGGCTGCCTTGTGGCAACATAAAGCATGATCAGATAGACTACAAAGTAGATCAGTGCTGCTCCAAGATCGGTGGAGATGACCAGGATCAGTACGTGGGCTGCGGCAACGGCAGTCGTCACTACAACATTCTTAAATTCAATCGATTTTTTCAGGCTGGATGCAACATAAAATACGAACAGGATCTTGACAAATTCTGAAGGCTGGATGCTTACAGGACCAAGATTAAAACTTAATTTTGCTCCGCCTGAGGTAGCTGCGAAGAGTGCAACGACCAGAAGGGCAGCTCCTCCGACACCGGCATAAATGTAAGTCCAGTTTTCAAGAAATTCCATCTTGCGGATCAATACCGGTACGATCAGTCCGAAAGAAACTCCTACAATAACAAAAGCAAGCTGCTTTACAGCAATGCCGTACGGAGATTTACTGTCTACGGATAAACGGGTGATCATGATCATTCCGGCAGTGATCAGCATACACATATTGTTGACGACCAGCCTCGATACACTGGGGTAGATCAGATTATATAAGAGGATCACTCCCAGTATGACAACAGCCAGTGCTGCATAAATAAAAAGAATACGCAGATCCTTTTTCGCAGTATACATGGCAAAAAAAGAAACCATCTGCAGTAAAAATAAGAGAACATCCTGACGGATCAGTACTCTTTTCTCTTCATCCTCATAATTTCTCGTAAAAATTGAGAAACATGAAAAGGTATATGCGGCCATTAGTAGGATAATGATGTATTTAGAAATTTGTATTATAATATTAGTCATTTTACACCTGCTTTATATAATTCCCCGATGAAAGTGTCCGGTCATGTAGTCAAAAGGAATTTCAACGGAGGTTCTTTCCGTATAATTATTTTCTGTGCAGAAGAGACGTAAGATCCGGCATACTTGCTCTCCTGTCTCGGACGTAAACTGTAATCTGCTCCGCAGGGGTGCTAATTCCTGTATCTCTGCATAAAATTCCAACAGACAAAGTGGCGAAGGATCGTATATTACATTATAACAAAGATCACAGAAGTTCTTCACCTGCAGAGAAAGTCCTTTGCGGTCTGACAACGTCATAAGACCGGCAGTGTGCGTGCATCCACGAACAGTATTTTGGATACATTGTGCGGAGATCATGACAGGAAGATAACCATAGACCGGCAATTCCATATTCGTGAGTCCAAGATTGCCAAGTTCCCGTGCATTTAACTCAAGGGGAGCGGTCATTTCAGAAACTCCATGCTGCACCCAGAAAGCTCTGGAAGACTGGTTGAATATATAGAGATTATGATCCAAAATTATTTTTTTGTCAAATCCATGCTCTTTCAGGAACTGATAGGATTCATAATTCCTGATCAGAATCCCGTTGACAGGGAGAAGAGACAACTTTGGATACAGTTTTTTGAATAGTGCAACCGCTTTTTCCCTGAAAATATAGGGAAATGCAGGACAGATCTCGATCTGCCGGTTTTGCAGAGCCTTAAGGTCTCTATCAAATGAAGAAGTTGTACATAACCGGAAATCAGGATAAAGCCGTTGAATCTTTCCATGATCCTGACCGGAAAGAATGAAACCGGTTATTGCATTCCATTGTTCTTCTGTCTCAACGAGAATGGAAAGTCCGGGAATCTGGCTGTGAGAGACAGAACCGGAACTCTTCAATGGAGAAGCAGCCCCATGAGAATCTGCCAAAACCATGTCAGTAGAATCAGGCAGATTCTGTCCTGATTCATGTAGGGTACTTTGAGATAACAGATCCCTGCAGAAAGAATCTGCTATCGCTTCTTCTAATCCATCCAATGCATAACGCCGCAGACGGTTCAATTCTTTCATCGGAAGAAACGAACCAGGATCAATCTGAAGCTCCAATGTCTCAAATTCAAAAGGCGTTTCCCCGGTCTTCATAAGCTGTGTTCTGAGCCGTTCTTCCTCCAAGGGACGGTTTGCGGCAGCCTGAACAGGAACTTCTGTATAGGCCGTGAAAGAACGGTTCCCCTTACAGACAGTAAAGAATCCTTTCTGCCCGATGGTAAGAGACAAAAATCCATAAATTTTTTCCCGGAGTTTTCCGTTTATATAATCGTGGTCAAGCCGTTCGATTAACTGTTGGTTGCGGATACGGTGAAAGACAGTTCCTTTTGGAAAATTCATTTTCTTCGGAACAAGAAAATGAACAGTCTCTCCCTTTTTTACATCCTTACCAAATGTATAATTATTTTTTCCTCCTGCAATTTCCAGAACATCCTGTGCATGGAGCTGAGTCATGGCAACACCGGAGATTTCCCGTCCGCTCTGAGCTGTTACTCTGACAGCAGCAACACCGGCATGGTTGGGACGATCCAGTGCAAGCATATCCCGTCCGTTCTGACGGAGATAGTAGCCGGTATGGGAATTTCCGCGGTTATACAGATCCATCAGCATTTCCCGGTCCTGGTCGCTTACAGAAAAATGGTCTCTTCCATTTCTGAGATAAAGGTCAACATATTTCCGGTACATGGAAGTCACACCGGCTACATATTCCGGCTTTTTCATTCTTCCTTCGATTTTAAACGAATCAATTCCTGCTTCAATCAGATCCGGAATCAGCTCAAGGGTACAGATGTCTTTCAGACTCAGATAGTATTTCTGCTTTCCATCTGCTGTATAAGGAAGTCTGCAAGGCTGGGCACACTGCCCTCTGTTGCCACTCCTTCCACCAATCATGCTGCTGAGAAGGCACTGGCCTGAGTAGCAATAGCAAAGTGCACCATGCACAAAACATTCGATTTCAAGATTCGTATCCTGATGAATCTTACGGATCTCATTCAGGGAAAGTTCTCTGGAAGGAACAATTCTTGCAGCACCTTCCTGCTCAAGAAACTTTGCTCCAAGAGAATTAGTCAGGGTCATCTGGGTGCTTGCGTGAAGATCCATTTCCGGGAAATGCTGTCTGATAAAGGAGAAGACTCCGATATCCTGGACGATTACTGCATCCAGTCCACACGCATACAGAGGTGCAAGATAATCGTAAAGGTCTGCAAGCTCTTCATCTTTTAAAAGTGTATTCACAGTAAGATAAAATCGCCTGTCATGGAGATGAGCCTCCCTGATCGCACGGAGCAGCTCATCCTGTGAAAAGTTGTCAGCATATGCACGGGCTCCGAATCTTGCTCCGGCTGCATAAACAGCATCAGCTCCGGCCTGGATCGCGGCATGAAAACATTCATATGATCCTGCAGGGGCAAGAATTTCTATTTTCTGTTCTTTTTTCATATCTGATTCCTGTTCTTAAGTTAAACTGGTTAAAAAGGCTGTGAAAGAAAAAGGCTGTCAGAATGACAGCTTTTTCTGGTTACCTTCTACGGTTTTTCATTTCGGTTTCAAGCTTCACAATCTGCATCTGAAGATCGTTGTTCTCTTCCTTCATCTTTGCAAGTTCTTTTTCAGCATTTTCAAGTTTGATCTGTGCTGAAATCAGCTCATGCTTTAGATCGTACATCTCTTTGTCCTTAAGTTCGATATCGCTTTCCAGGGAATCTCCCTGCTTTTTGGCTTTAAAGTAGTCATCTGCAATATTAAGGGCGAGAAGTACATTACGGGTATCGGCACTCTGCTTTCTGTAGCCCTCACTGTTCGTGCATTCCGTAATTTTATGATTCAGATAGGAAGATACTTTCTGTAAATATTCCTCTCCCTCAAAACCGCTGAGAGTATAGACCTTCCCTCCGATTAATACTTCTGTAAAATGTTTTGCTGAACTCATAGCATCCTCCTCGCATTTCTTAATTGCTATTATAAACTATTTACCAGCAAAAACCAACTGTTTTTTCATCGGATTCAGGTTATCCGGGATCAGAATGATTCCGATTCTGGTTTATTGAGGCTGGGGGATCCCAAGATGACTGTATGCGAGGGCTGTTACAACTCTTCCACGGGGAGTACGCTGAATGAATCCATTCTTGAGCAGATAGGGTTCATAGACATCTTCCAGTGTACCGGCATCTTCAGAAATAGATGCTGCAAGTGTATCAAGTCCGACAGGCCCTCCCTGAAATTTCTCGATCATGGTAAGCAGAATGCTGCGGTCAATGTGATCTAGTCCATACTTATCCACATCAAGAAGATCTAATGCATAATTAGCAACTTTTTCGGTAATGACCCCGTCATATTTTACCTGTGCAAAGTCTCTCACCCGCTTCAGCAGACGATTGGCGAGACGCGGAGTTCCACGCGAACGTCGTGCAAGTTCCATTGCACCGGACTCTTCAATCTCTACGCCGAGTACTCGGGCAGAACGCAGGATGATCGTCATCAGTTCCCGGTCTGTATAAAATTCCAGTCGGTTGACAACGCCGAAGCGGTCTCTTAACGGTGCAGTCAGCATACCGGCACGCGTGGTAGCTCCGACCAGTGTGAATTTAGGCAGATTCAACCGTACAGAACGGGCTCCGGGTCCTTTTCCGATCATGATATCAATGGCATAATCTTCCATGGCGGGATACAGAACCTCTTCTACCTGCCGGTTCAACCGGTGAATTTCATCTACAAAAAGTACATCATTTTCCTGAAGCCCGTTCAGAATAGCAGCCATCTCTCCTGGCTTTTCAATCGCAGGGCCGGAGGTAACTTTCAGATTCACCCCCATTTCATTGGCGATAATTCCGGCAAGAGTTGTCTTTCCGAGTCCGGGAGGACCATAAAAAAGCACATGATCCAGAGCCTCTCCCCGGGCTTTGGCAGCTTCAATATAGATTCCCAAAGTCTTTTTGGCCTTTTCCTGACCGATATATTCAGTCAGATGTTGAGGGCGGAGCTGTCCTTCTATTTTGATATCTTCTTCCAGATTTTCTGTTGTAATGATTCGCTTTCCCATAGTTTAACCTCTGTCATTAAAGTAAAAATTTTAATGCTTCTTTCAGGATATCCTCCACAGAAGAACATTCCGGAGAAGACTTTTTAACTGCACGAAGACTTTCAGCACTGCCATAACCAAGAGCTGTAAGTGCCTGGACTGCTTCTGCCTGCATGGTATTGGAGGCAGTGTCCGTACCGGATGCCAGATCCTCAGAGTCGCCTCCATGAGCGGCATGCTCCAGCATATCTTCAATATTCAGCTTGTCTTTTAATTCCAGGATCAGCTTTTCAGCAGTCTTTTTTCCGATTCCCGGTGTGGCGGAGATTGCCTTGGCATCTCCGGAAAGTACTGCAAACCGCAATTCATCAGGAGAAAGGCAGGACAAAATATTTAATCCTGCTTTTGGACCAATGCCATTCACACCGATCAGAAGACGGAATACATTCAGATCCTCTTTGGTCAGAAATCCAAACAGTTGCATAGCATCCTCTCTTATATTCAGATAAGTATGGATTTTGACTTGCTGACCCATGGGTGGGAGTAAGGATAAAGCCTGCTGTGGCATATAAATGCCATATCCGACTCCGTTGACATCAACGATGGCTTTTTGCTCCTCAATATCACATAATTCTCCTCGTATGTAAGATATCATAATTCTTCCTCTTTCTTATTTATTTCAACAATGAACCGGTTGGGAAATTACAACCGGATACTCTGAGTGCGTTTAAGCACTTCTGCGGACAAAATTCCAATAACAGCTCCGGTAATCACTCCTGCAATTAAAAGTACAGGAAGATAGTAACCAACCTGATACGTCTGCACTACGAACATGGCAACCAGCAACTGTCCGACATTATGTGAAGCTCCACCGCCAATACTGATACCGGCGACAGTGAACTGTCCGGTCTTTTTTAGAAAAACCATAACTGCAAGACTTAACAGTCCTCCACCAAGGCTATAAAATATACTGAACATATTTCCGAAAATCAGACCCGACAATAAAATGCGTATTACGGAAAGTAAAAGAGCATCCCGTGGACAACCTTTGTACAGCAGGATCACGACCAGAAGATTGGCGAGTCCCAGCTTCATTCCTGGAATTCCAAAATTGATGGGGATGAGCAGTTCTACATAGCTTAAGATCAGGGCCAGAGATGTAAATACACCAAAAACTGCAACTTTATTTTTCATCTGAGAAACTGTCTCCTTCTAATAATAACAATATGCAGGGATCAAAGGTCAGCTTTCCTGAAAAGAAATGCTTTTTACCGGGAAATGCTGTCAATCTCATTGCGGGTATCACCTGCTTCTATTGCAATCACCACTTTGTTCGGGAGACAGATGATACTCTCCCCGTCCCTTGATATCGCAAGATGGTTTACGCAGATCTGATCCGGGCAGTCAGCCTCTATCATGCGGACAGTTCTGTCCTGGATACGGATCTGATTCGATTCATTAATATTTACAGTCTGGTCTGTATTAAGATCATAAGTTCCATATGGATTCCCATCGATACTTACAACGACCTGTGCATGATCCGTCTTTCCGGTCAGAATCTGAAAAGCAAGGATCATAAGGGCAAGTCCTGTGATCCCGGCGGCTAAAAGCCAGTCATTTTTTTTCATGCCAGTCTCCCATCTGTGCTGTCTGCGTATTGTTGTGATGCATTTAACAGAATGCAATATTGTGAATCTGAAAAATTCATCTGCTTATCTATTTCAATAATATAGCACAATCACTTCTTAAATGCAACCACACGTTCGATTGCACCGCTATTGTGAGCATCAATGTAAAGCAGGACTGCTGTAAAGGAGAAATTTCAAATAGTTGTACTGTTATCTAAAAAAAGGTATACTAGATATCAAAAATGACAGTTCAGGGAGCAAATAAATGAAAAAAGGAACTCATTCTCTTTTCCCGTGCATGCTGGGAATGGTAATTTTATGTGTGATATTCACCGGATGTACATTGGCAAGGATAAAAGAACCTCTTACGATGACAGGAACTTATTTTGATACAGTGATCCAGTTGCAGGTATGGGATGCGGATGAAGAAATCCTGGAACATTGTAAGAATCTGTGCAGGAAATATGAAAATCTCTTCAGTGCAGAGGTTGAATCCAGTGATATTGGAAGGATTAACCAGGCAGAGGGAAAACCTGTCAGTGTATCCAGTGAAACCGCAGAGCTGATTCAGTTGGGGATTCATTACGGAGAACTTTCAGATGGGAAATTTGATATTACGGTTCTGTCAGCATCCGAGCTTTGGGATTTCCATGATGGAAAGAAGGTGATACCTGATCAGAAAGTACTGGAAGAGGCAGTCAGTCATATTGATTATAAGAACATCCAGGTAGATGGAACGACTGTAACAATGAAAGACCCAAAATGCAGGATTGATCTTGGCGGAATCGCAAAAGGGTATATCGCTGACCGGTTAAAAGAATATCTGGAAAAAGAAGGAATCGAACATGCAACGATCAACCTTGGAGGAAATGTGCTGACAATCGGAACAAAACCTGATGGATCGGATTATAAGATCGGGATTCAGAAACCGTTTGCAGCGGACGGAGAAGTTCTGGAAGTCCTTTCAGTGCATGATCGGTCTGTGGTATCCTCAGGGGATTATGAACGATACTTTGAGAAAGACGGTGTAATCTATCATCATATCCTTGATCCTCAAAGCGGGTGGCCGGTGCAGAATGACCTGGATCAAGTTACGATCCTTTCAGATTCTTCCGCAGATGGGGATGCTCTAAGCACGACCTGCTATGTCCTTGGACTTGAAAAAGGAATGAAACTGATTCAGGAAATGGATGATGTAGAGGCAATTTTTGTGACGAAAGACGGAGAGATTCACAGAAGTTATTAAATTTGTGTTTGTTGGAATGATACGCTTGTAAAGCAAAAGACTTCTTTATGGCGAAGCGGACG
>OLQR01002065.1_pt1 | contig 10112 bp, 8 predicted proteins | sample 1671881 | NCBI WGS metagenome assembly OLQR01 (sample SAMEA3136623, study PRJEB25190) | human gut metagenome | biome: human gut; feature: human-associated habitat; material: faeces | place: Austria | collected 2013 | reverse complement strand
AAATACCACTCATACGGAATTTGTCCTGATCTTCCAAATAGGAACCATCACACCACTTCATGACCAGAACCGCTATGCTGTTCTCTCCGTCCCGAAGGAGGTCGGTGATATCAAACTCACTGGTCATATGAGAAACCTGGCTATACCCTACATAAGAGCCATTGATCCATACATAAAAGCAACTGTCTATTCCTTCAAAATTCAAGAAAGCTTTTGGTGCATTTTCATCTTTGTGATAGACAAAGGTATGTGCATATGTTCCACATGGAATATCCTGTGGTACATACGGTGGATCAAATGGGAACGGATACCTGATGTTTGTATACTGATGTGTGTCATATCCTGCCATCTGCCATACACTCGGAACCTGAATCTCATCAAAATTTTCTGTATCATAATCTTTCTCAAAGAAGGGTTCCTGAACATCATAGATACTGTTAAAATACTGGAACTTCCAAGTTCCGTTCAATAACTGCATTCGGTCTGACTCTTCCCTGTGCTCCACCAGGTTATCCATTCTTTTGGATGCCGGAATAAAATAGGCTCTGGCTGGCATTGTATTTTCATGCAGTACGCTTAAATCCTCATAATAACGTGGTACAATCATAAATAACTCTCCTTTAATACATATACATTTTTTTGCACTTTGTTTTTCCACAGCAAACCTTGTCTTTTACTTTTATGTTTACGCTTCTCTGTTTTGCTATATATATCTTATCCTAATCTGCAAAACATGTCTATGAATTGGATTAGACAAAATATGCACTAAATGATACAATAACAAAAAAAAAGGAAAAGAGGTGCTACCATATGTATATGAATACCGGTTATTTAAACCACTCCCATATGGATTTCAAAGACAAAAGTCGCCCACTGGTTGTAGGAAGTTGCGGTACTTACCGCCTTTCCAGCCATCCAAAGTTACCAACCTACCGTCCAAAGGGACGCCTGGATTATCAGATTATCTATATCACTGCTGGTTGTGGGCATTTTCATTTTGACAATGTGGATAACGAAACGATTGTCCCCGCCGGTAATATTGTACTGTACAGACCGAAGGAACTTCAGAAATATGAATATTATGGAAAAGATAAGACAGAAGTATACTGGATTCATTTTACAGGCAACAATGTAAAAAATATCCTACGGCAATATGGATTCCCGGATAAAGAGCGTGTATTTCAGGTCGGGACCTCTATGGAATACGAACAGATTTTCAAGCGTATTATCATCGAGCTTCAGCGTTGCCAAGATAATTATGAGGAAATGCTTGTCCTTTTGCTCCGTCATCTTCTTATCATCTTTCATCGGGAACTGACCAGGGAACATATCTCGAAAAATGAATACCTGGATCACGAGATGGATAACGCAGTTACCTTTTTCAGTGAAAATTATAACCAGAATATTAGCATAGATGATTATGCTGCCTCACGTGGAATGAGTGTCAGCTGGTTTATCCGAAACTTCAAAAAATACACAGGTTCTACACCAATGCAGTTTATTGTGGGAATCCGAATTAACAATGCCCAGATGTTACTTGAAACAACAACCTATTCCATCAATGAAATTTCTAAAATCGTCGGGTATGATAATCAGCTTTATTTCAGCCGGCTTTTCCACAAGCTGAAAGGATATTCCCCAAGAGAGTACCGAAAGATAAGAAACAAGTTCTAAAATCCACAATATCATAAATCCAGTTTCCCCTCCAAAAGAGGATGACGCTCCATAAGCGCCTGACTTAGTTCCTTGCCCGACCGCATTTTATGCCACTTTCGGATGCACTCCCTGCAGCATGTTGCCGGATTGTGTCCAACCCTTTTTCAGATTCGTGATTTTTTTCAAAATCCGGCTTTATAATCAAAAAAGTACTCATCTCAGACACCTAGTATCTTTTACGCAAAAAAACCAGATACCATTTTCGAATGATATCTGGCTTTTCTCTTCTTATACATCTCTTATCAGTCTTTCGTTTCCATAATAACAATCCGACCATTTACAAAACTGATCTTCACTTCATCATCCACAAACTGGTTGCTCACCGTCAAACTGTCGCACGGCATCAGATCATGATGATTGAGCGGCCATTTCGTACCCTCCAAACTGAAATCATAAATCTCGCCTTCCAAAGAAAATACAGAAAGATATGGTCCGTATGCTTCTGACTTTTTCAGCACACAGGATTTATTCGTTACCCAGATTTTATTTTTCTCATCCAGAATGCAGGCATTTACTCCGGCATCACATGCCACACTAAGTGTCTGGACATTCGCCCACAAATGATCGATTCTTCCACCGGTTGCCCCAAGAAGGATCATCTCTTTGCTTCCCAGTGTAATTCCCAGCCGAAGAGCAATCTCTGTATCCGTCGCATCCTTAACCGGATTATATTCCCGGATCGGAATATTCGTCTCCTTGCGATAGTAATCAATCACCTTTGGATCAATACTGTCAAAATCCCCAACAATATACTGAGGCTCAATCTTATGGTTATACAGATACTCAAGCCCCTTATCTACTGCGATAATATAAGCCTCCGGATTTGCTTCAAGAACCTTCTCTGCAAATCCCTCATCAAGCATTCCCCCACTGATAATGACTGTCTTACTCATAATTCTTTAAAATCTCCATCAATTCTCTTGTGTTTTCTCCTGCATTCCCTTTGAATACAGCTGATCCCGCAACAATCACATTTGCTCCCGCATCCAGTGCTTCTTTCACATTGAATGCATAAATTCCTCCGTCAACCTGAATATCAGTCTCAAGTCCACGTTCATTAAGCATTGCCCTAAGTGTTCTGACCTTATCCAGCATCTCAGAAATCAGCTTTTGTCCGCCAAATCCCGGATGGACTGTCATCACAAGGAACATATCTACTTCACCAAGGAATTCCTTCAGGACCTCCACCGGTGTATCCGGTGAAATTGCCAGTCCTGTCTTCATGCCACACGCTTTGATCTTGTTCAGAGTCGCACGTATATCCTTGCATGCTTCATAATGTACAGTAAGAATATCCGCTCCTGCCTCTGCAAATGCTTCCACATAACGGATTGGTTCCGTAATCATCAGATGCGTATCTATCACCTGCTTTACCGCCGGTTTGATTGATGCAAGCACAGGCATTCCAAAAGAAATACTCGGTACAAACACGCCATCCATCACATCAAAATGTAAATATACCGCTCCATTTTCCTCTGTCTGGCGGATACCTTCTTCCAGATTACAAAAATCTGCCGATAAAATAGATGGTGATAATTTATATTCCATTTTAGTTTAGTACCTCCTTTTTTCCTTCTGTTCCAGTTCCCGATACATCTCACAATAATCTTCATACCGCACCTGATGCACTTTTCCCTCTTCCAGAGCCTCTTTTACCAGACACCCCGGTTCACTGATGTGATTACACCCCTGAAACCTGCAGCCTCCCTGATACTGATCAAACTCCGGAAAATAATATTTCAATTCTTCCTTGCCAAAATCATTGGTATACAGTGACGAAAATCCCGGTGTATCCATGATATAGGAATCCTCGTCGATCGGGATCAGTTCTGAATGGCGGGTAGTATGTTTTCCCCGCTCGATCTTTCTGCTGATACTTCCGGTCTCCATATTGACATTTTCCTGAAGACAGTTGATCAGAGAGGATTTTCCAACTCCTGAAGGTCCGGCAACAGTTGTTGTCTTTCCTTTTAGTGCCTCTTTAATCTCCAGAATATTTTCTCCTTCTCTGGCACTTGCAAAGATCACACGGTACCCACAAGCCTCATAAGTCTTCTCCAGAGACTCGATTTCCGGCTCATCTGCAATATCCTTCTTGTTGAAACAGATAATAACCGGAATCTCCTGCCGCTCCATCATAACCAGAAACCTGTCCAGCAGATTAAAATGCGGATCCGGCTTCTTCACTGCAAATACAACCAGTGCCTGATCAATATTTGCCACTGCCGGTCTGATCAGTTCATTCTTCCTTGGAAGGATCCGGATGATATTACCGGTCTTCTCTTCTGCATCTAAGATCTCATATTCTACCAGATCTCCGACCAGTGGTTTAATCTTCTCCTTACGGAAAATTCCTTTTGCTTTACATTCATAAATGACAGATTCTACTACGTCATAAACGTAGTAGAATCCTGCAATCCCTTTTATAATTCTTCCCTGCATAAAACAGTCCTTTTAATTTCCTGTATTGTTGCCGTTATTTGAGTTGTTACCGGAATTATTGCTGCCCGAATTGTTACTGTCGGATCCACTGCTTGCCTGTGAGCCATTGCTTACATACAGTGTGATCGCAGTTCCTACATCTACCGATGTACCTTCTCCCGGATCAACTTTTACAACTTTTCCAGATGGTTCTGCACTGTCAATATCAACTTCTGTATAAGTCAGATTTCTGGCATTCAGTGCTGAAATCGCATCTCCAAGTGTCTTTCCTGTCAGAGTTGGTACCTTCACCTGATCTGCAGGCTTTGGTCCTTTGCTGACAACATAACTCACACTTGTTCCTTCAGCCACCTTCGTTCCGGCATCTGTGCTCTGACGGATAATCATACCTTCTGCATAATCATCTGAATATTCTTCACTGCTCGTTCCGCCATCGGACAGTCTGCTTGCACTCAGTGTAGATACCGCATCATTTACATACATTCCCACAATTGGCGGAACTGACACCTTATCCGGCTGTTTTTCACCTTTACTGATATACAGTGTGATTTTAGAGTCAGCAGATACCTCTGTTCCCTCTGCCGGATCAGTCCTTGTTGCTTTTCCACTTTCAACATTACTGCTGTATTCACTGGTAACAGTAATGTTCTTGCTCGTAAAGCCCTGTTTGATCAGTGCTTTCTTGGCTGCATCTTCATCCATTCCCTCTACACTCTGGATCATGATCTTTTCCGGTCCTGAACTTATTACAACCTTGATCACCGTATTTTTCTTGACTTTCTTTCCTGCTTTTGTCTTCTGCTCAATAATCGTACCTGCTGCCTTATCTGATGCTTTCTCGGATTCTACTTCCAGCTTCAGCTGCTTCTTTTCGCACATCGTCTCTGCAACATTCTGCGGCTGTCCAACCAGATTTGGCACTTCAATCTCATTGGAAACTGAAATCTGACTGTCTGAACGCTTACCGAACACACCTGCTGCTTTGCCAATCAGGAAAATCAGCGCAAATGCAACGATCACTGCAACTGCAACCATGAGGATCTTCATCATCTTGTTCATCTTCGGATCTACGCCATTTTTACTGTTACCGCGTCTGCCCCCGTTATAATTATCCTCTTCGTCATCCTCATCATAGTCATCATTTTCGTCATATTCTTCATCGTCATAGCCATCATCATACTCTTCGTCATCATAACCATCGCCCTGACGCTTTTTCATACGTGCCATCCGCTCCGGCGAGATCATCACCGTATCTCCCATACTCCGGATCGGAACCATATCTACAAATTCGCCACTCGGATCGACCAACGCCCTCTTCAGATCCTGGATCAGTTCTCCGGCACTCTGGTAACGTCTTTCCGCGCTCTTCTGTGTACACTTGAGAATAATCTTCTCCAGCGCCGGATATAAATCCGGTGCATACTCAGAAGGCGGGGTAATATTCTCCTGTAAATGCTTCATTGCAACCGAAACAGTAGAATCGCCATCGAAAGGAACCCTTCCGGTCACCATCTCATACATGGTGATACCTGCAGAATAGATATCACTCTTCTCATCACAATAGCCGCCCCGTGCCTGCTCCGGAGATACATAGTGTACCGATCCCATTGCACTGGTGCTGACTGTCTGCGATGTTGTCGCCTTTGCAATACCAAAATCCGTAACCTTTACCTTTCCTTCTTTGGAAATGATAATATTCTGCGGTTTGATATCTCTGTGTATGATGTGATGATTGTGAGCTGCCTCAATACCGGTACACATCTGAATTGCAATACTGATCGCTTCCTTGGAAGAAAGCTTTCCTTTTTTATGCACATATTCTTTCAGAGTGATTCCTTCTACCAGCTCCATGACCATATAATAGAGTCCTCGATCCTCCCCTACATCATATACATTGACAATATTCGGGTTCAGAAGCCCTGCTGCTGCCTGTGCTTCTGACCGGAATTTCTTTACAAAGTTTTCATCTTCCCTGTATTCTTTTTTCAGGACTTTCACTGCGACATATCTGTTCAGCATACAGTCCTTCGCCTTATATACATCCGCCATTCCACCGGCTCCGATCTTGCTCAGAACCTGATAACGGCCACTTAAATAAATCCCGTCTTTTACCATATACTCACCTCATCAGAAAACGGTTCTGCAAGAACAACACTGATATTGTCATTGCCCCCGTTCTCATTCGCCCGGTCAATCAGATTCTGACCGGCTTCTACGATATCTCTTGCCCCTTTAACTATCGCAAAAATTTCTTCATCCTCTATCATATTACTGAGTCCATCGGAACACATCAGGATGATATCTCCCTTTTTGAGGCTGAATTCATAAAAATCCACCTCTACATCCTCTTTTACTCCAATTGCTCTGGTAATGATATTCTTATCCGGATGATGTCTTGCCTCTTCCTCATTGATTCCTCCCAGACGAACCATCTCTTCTACCAGGGAATGGTCTCTGGAAAGCTGCCTGATATCCTTATTCAGAAGATACAGACGGCTGTCACCTACATTTATAAAATAAAGTGTATGATCGATCACAGTTGCCGCAACCAGAGTGGTTCCCATCCCCTCCAGATTAATGTCTTCATCTGCTTTCTCGATCAGCTTGTGGTTCGCTGTCTGAGCCGCATCTTTTAAAATCTCTTCCGGCCCATCCTTTAATGTATGCTTCAGTTCTTCTTTCAGAACTTCCACCGTATATTTTGACGCAAAATCGCCTGCCTTGTGTCCACCCATTCCATCGGCTACTACCAGAAGATTCGGCAGCGTACCTAATGACTCATCTGTGGCAAACACGTAATCCTGGTTCGTTTCACGTTTTCTTCCAACATCTGTCATAGAGAATATTTTCATATTTTATACTCCTTGCATCGTCTTGCGCCGTAACTGTCCACAGGCTCCGTCTATATCTGAGCCCATTTCTCTTCTTATAGTAACATTTATCCCGTTTTTTTCAAGTTTATTTTTGAAATTCTCGGCACTTTTTTTGTCCGGTTTTTCGTAGTTTCTCTCCTTGATCGGGTTCACCGGAATCAGGTTTAAATGGCAGTTTCTGTCTTTTAAGATTCCCATCAGCTCTTTTGCATCCTCCGGTGTATCGTTTACGCCGTGAACCAGGCTGTACTCAAAAGTGATCCTCCGTCCGGTTTTTTCAAAGTAATAATCACACGCTTCCAGAACCTCATGAAGCTCGTATTTATTTGCCACCGGCATCAGCGATCTTCTCTTTTCCTGGTTTGAACCATGCAGAGAAAGTGCCAGCGTGATCTGCAGCTTTTCTTCTGCAAGTCTCCGAATGTTCGGTACAATTCCACAGGTAGACGCCGTGATATTTCTCTGGCTGATATTGAGCCCGTGCTCATCACTGACCATGTGAATGAATTTCAGAAAATTGTCATAATTATCCAGCGGTTCTCCGGTTCCCATGATCACAATATTAGAAACTCTCTCGCCAGTGATCTTCTGGATCTGGTAGACCTGTCTTAACATCTCTGACGGTGTCAGGTTTCGTTCCAGCCCGTCCAGTGTTGATGCACAGAACCGGCATCCCATCCGGCAGCCAACCTGCGAGGATATGCATACTGAATTGCCATGTTTATATTTCATCAGAACACTTTCTACCATATTCCCGTCTTTCAGACAAAACAGGAATTTATTGGTCCCGTCAATCTTTGAAATCTGTCTTTTTTCCATTTCGACTCTTCGTATTTCGTATGCTGCTTCCAGTTTCTGGCGTAAAGTTTTTGGAAGATTGGTCATTTCTTCAAAATCATCCACCAGCTTTTCATGAATCCAGGAATAAATCTGTCGACTGCGGAATCCTTTTTCTCCAATCGCCAGCATTTCTTCCTGTAACTCTTCAAATGAATACGAAGCGATATCTTTTTTTTCCATTATCTGCCCCTCCGGATAAATTTAGCAATATAGAAACCATCGGTTATATCAGACGGGAAAATCTGTTTCTCCCATTCCAGGTCAAATTCCGGATGTTTTTCGGCAAACCATCCGGCGTTTTCCTCATTCTCTGTCCTGCTGATCGTACAGGTGCTGTACATTAGTGTTCCCTCCGGCTTCACATATCGGCAGACCGTATCCAGGATCTCTCTCTGAAGTGCTGCAACTTCAGTCTCCGTCTCCGGGTTCATCTTATACTTCAGATCAGTCTTCTTCGCAAGGACACCAAGACCGGAACACGGAAGATCCGCGATCAGCACATCTGCTTTTTCCTCGGAGTCTGCATCGAAGCAGGTTGCATCCTGCTGCACTGCACGAATATTTTCAAATCCCATCCGTGAAATATTTTCCCGAATCAGCTCTACCTTCATCTCTGTCAGATCCCTTGCCTCTACCATACCTGTCCCATTCAGGATCTGTGCCGCATGGAGCGCTTTTCCTCCCGGTGCCGCGCACACATCCAGTATGTAATCTCCTTCTTTGATTCCTGCCTGTTCTGCTACCATGATCGAAGCTGCATCCTGTACCTGGAATTTTCCTTCCCGGAACGCCGGGATTGCTGCCAGATAATCATAGCCTGAGATCAGAAGCGCAGACGCAAGAAGCGGATGTTCTTTTACCTGAATGCCTTCTCCTGTCAGCTCTCTGATCAGCTCTTCTTTGGTGGTTGCATTTCCATTGATCCGGATTGTTGTTGCACGTTCTTTATAAAAACCTTCCAGGATGTATTTCGTCTTCTCTTCTCCATAATCTCTCACCCACATACGGATGATCCATTGTGGCATGGAATACTTTATTGAGAGAAATTCTTCTGTATTCTCCGGATACGCAATCTTATCAATGTTTCGCGCGATATTTCTAAGTACCCCATTTACAAATCCCCGCAGGTTCTTAAAGCCTTTCCGGATAGCAAGGTTGACTGCTTCATTGCATGCTGCCGAATCCGGAACCTGATCCATGTATTTGATCTGATAGACCGCACAGCGCAGGATATTGCGGATCACCGGTTTCATTTTTTCTGTCTTTACTTTTGAAAACTGGTTGATAATATAGTCCAGTTCTATCCTCCGCTCTGTTGTCCCTTCTGCAAGCCTGGTCAGAAATGCACGGTCCTGCTTGGACAGATACTGATATTTTTCCAGCACCTGTCTGAGCACGATATGACTTTTCTCTCCACGCTCGATTTCCAGCAGAATCATCAGTGCAAGTTCTCTTGTACCTACTCCCTGGTTATTCGTCGTCATTTCTTCTTCCTCCTGTCAGGATCAGTATTCTTAAAAGCTGCAGAAGTGCAGATGCTGCACTCGCCACATAGGTAAGCGCTGCCGCTGTAAGAACACTTCTTGCCTCACGTACTTCTGATTCATATAGCATGCCTGAATTTTTCAGGATTTTAAGTGCTCTTCCCGATGCATTAAACTCTACCGGAAGCGTGATGATCTGGAACAGCACTGCCAATGAAAACATCAGGATCCCAAGATTGATAAACAATGTAGACATTTCTCCTCTGATAAATAATCCCATTATGATCAGCGGCCATGAAATCCCGGATCCAAAATTCGCCACCGGAACAAGTGCTCCGCGTATTGTCAGCGGTACATAATGCCTTGCATGCTGGATCGCGTGTCCACATTCATGTGCTGCAACTCCAAGTGCCGCAACCGATGTCGAACCGTAGGTGGAATCTGAAAGCCGCAGTACATGGTTTGCCGGATCGTAATGATCGGTCAGTTTTCCACTTACTCTCATCACCTGTACATCATAAATCCCTTCCATCCTGAGGATCTGCTCCGCTGCCATCGCACCGGTGATCCCGGCGTGGTTGCGAACCTGATCGTACCTAGCGTAGGTGGAATTCACTTTGGCGGATGCAAGGGCGCAGATGATGACGCCGATGATGACAAGGAAATAAGTTGGATCAAAATAATATGGGTAGTACATGTTTGCCGTTACTGAAAACTTATAAAAAGTTACAAACTTCTATGTTTCATTCCTACTTCA
>OLQR01002063.1_pt1 | contig 10120 bp, 7 predicted proteins | sample 1671881 | NCBI WGS metagenome assembly OLQR01 (sample SAMEA3136623, study PRJEB25190) | human gut metagenome | biome: human gut; feature: human-associated habitat; material: faeces | place: Austria | collected 2013 | reverse complement strand
ACCCGGTTTTCTTCCACGCTGGCATCCGATCGCCACGTAGAAACCTTTATAACCCTGTTCCCGCAGTTCTTCGATCGTGATATTTTTTCCGATCTCCACACCACAGCGGATCTCCACGCCAAGTTCCCGGATCACATCGATCTCTGCTGCCAGAAGGTCTTTCTCTAATTTATAGGAAGGAATTCCGTAACGAAGCATACCGCCCGGTTCCTCATTTTTCTCGAAAATAGTCGGTTTGTATCCGGTCAGCGCCAGATAATATGCACAGGAAAGTCCCGCCGGACCGGCACCGATGATCGCGATTTTCTCATCAAATCCACCTTTCAGGGACGGAATCGTCTTTTTCGGGATATATCTCGTCTCCGCATTCAGGTCACGTTCTGCCAGGAATCGTTTTACTTCATCGATGGCTACCGCCTCATCGACGGTTCCTCTGGTACATGCATCCTCACATCTGCGGTTACATACATGTCCGCAGACTGCCGGTAACGGATTATCCTTCTTAATTAATGCCAGCGCGTCATCATAACGTCCTTCTTTTGCCAGTTTCAGATAACCCTGTACGGCAACATGCGCCGGACAGGCAGTTTTACACGGTGCAGTACCGGTATCGTAACAGTTGATCCGGTTGACATCGCGGTAATTATGGGACCACATATGTTCACCCCACGGCTGCTCAGACGGAAGAGGAATCCGCGGATATTGCACTTCGCATCCCTCTTTGTCACACAGCTTCTGACCCAGTTTTACCGCCCCTGCCGGACAGAATTCCACGCATTTTCCGCAGGCTACACAGTTGGCTTTTTCTACCTTCGCCACGTAAGCGGAACGGGACATATTCGGGGTGTTAAAGAGCTGGGAGGTACGCAGTGCATAACAGACATTCACGTTACAGTTACAGATTGCAAAGATTTTGTTAGCACCGTCGATGTTTGTGATCTGATGTACAAATCCGTTGTCCTCTGCTGCCTTCAGAATCTCCAGTGCCTCCGCTTTATCGATATATCGTCCGTCTTTCTGTGTTTCCACTACATAATCTGCCATATCTCCGACGGCTATACACCAGCCTTCCGGATCGTCCGCGCAGCCCTCTCCGTGGGTCAGGCGGGAACGACGGCAGGAACACGGGCTTGCCGCGTATTTTCCCTTATATTTGTTCAGCCAGTGGGAAATATGTTCCAGATCTACAGATTCATTTTCCATCTCGATCGCTTTTTCCACCGGGATAACATGCATACCGATACCGGCACCGCCTTCCGGCACGAACGGTGTGATCTTCTCCAGCGGCAGACGGGACATATGTTCAAAGAAAGTTCCCATCTCCGGGTTGGAGTCCAGGATGTTTGCGTTCATGTTGAAAAATTCTGCACATCCCGGTACATACATCGGTAGCACATACTGTTTTTCGTGCTTCGGATTCTCCCAGTTGTATTCCAGAAGACCTTTTCTTGACATTTCTTCCAGCAGCGCTTCACATTTTTTCTCTTCCAGACCGGAGAGTTTCACGATCTCTGCCAGTGTCTTCGGTTTTCTCACACCAAGTTTTACTGCCAGTTCTGCTTCCTCATCGGTAAGCACGCCGGCAAGTCCCCAGTACTCCGGATCGTTTCTGGTAATCTTTTTCAATCCCAGTTTCTGCGGAATCCGGTCTGTGATCTTTTTACCCAGTTTCGCGATCGGCTCCCGGAACGGTTCGTTCGGATCCGGAGTGAATTCCGGATAGACATAATCCGGATACAGCTCTTTATCCAGTTCTTTCTTCATTTTCATCCTCCTACACAGCGCCGGCTTCTTATCTCCTTTCGGACAGACCGTCCGATATCGCTGAGTTTGAATAGCCGACACTTCCCTTTTGTCACTGTCATATCATCTCAGACACCGGTTTTCCATGCATTTACCTGCGCAGCCAGCCACTCGGTCCACGCATCCATGCCTTCCCCTGTCTTCGCACTGATCGGAAATACCTTCGCCTGTGGATTTCTCTGCTGGATATACTCTTTCACCCGTTCCATATCAAAATCAAAATAAGGCAGTACATCGATCTTGTTGATCAGCACCGCATCACAGATCTGGAACATCAGCGGATATTTGAGCGGTTTGTCATGCCCCTCCGGTACGGAAAGGATCATCACATTTTTCGATGCACCCGTATCAAATTCTGCCGGACAGACCAGATTGCCCACATTTTCCAGGATCGCCAGATCCACATCGGCCACGCCAAGACCCTCCACGCCCTGCCGGGTCATCTCCGCATCCAGATGGCACATACCCCCGGTATGCAGCTGGATCGATTTGACACCTGTTTCCGCAATCGCCTTTGCATCCACATCGGAATCAATATCCGCTTCCATCACACCGATCCGGAACCGATCCTTTAACCGCTCGATCGTTCCTTTCAGTGTTGTAGTCTTTCCGGATCCCGGTGAAGACATCAGGTTCATCAGAAATACTCCCTGTTCTTTTAACTCCCGGCGGAGGTTATCCGCCTGCCGGTTATTATCTGCAAATACGCTCTCTTTGATCTCAAGAACTCTTACCTCTTTCACGCTTCTCTTATCCCTTTCATGATAATCTGTACCATCTCTTCTTTTCCCTGTTCGTAGGTCAGTCCGTTCTTGTAGAGAATATCGCTCTCCAGAAAGCAGGTTACCGTTCCCCGGATCATCGCCATAACGACCGGTTTCGAGATATCCTTCCGGATCTTTCCTTCCCGGATCCCTTTCTCCAGATACTGCTCGGCAAGTGCCCACCCCTGACTGACTGCTTCCATCAGGTACTTATACTGCTTCGGATACTTCTGTGCCAGTTCGAAGATCCTGCTAAGTCCGATGTTATAATACTTGGTCGGAATTGCGCAAAACAGCCGTTCCAGCTTTTCCAGTGTATCCAGTTCGGTATCCGCCTCGATCTCCTGCCGCATATCCGTAAAATCACGGGCATATCGGTCTGCAATCGCCATCAGCACATCCTGTTTACTCTCGAATACCGTATAGATGGTTTTTTTACTGATCCCCAACGCTTTCGCTACATCATTCATCGTAAATTTTAAACCATTCCTGGTAAATTCTTCAATTGCTGTATCAATGATTTTTTCTCTCATTTCTCTCTCCTGTCCTGTTCTCATTTACGGTTCAGCGAAAAAGGAAACTGGGAAACCGAGAACAGTTTCCCGGTTTCCTTCATTGTAACATTACACTGACTACCGGTCAATTCACTATATTTGACAAAAAATTCACATTGTTTTTATGCAGAACCTCTTATTTCCTTTCAGACCTCGATCTGTAAACCGTCATAAGCCAGTTCCAGTCCTTCTGACGCCACAATCGATTCGTACCAGTCATGCGGCGGACACCAATGTGGGGACAGATGCGTCAAAAGAAATCTACTATTCTCACGCAGGCACTTATTTTCCTTCAATCGGTCCCTTATCCGGATATTGTTCATCAGACACATATGTCCGCCATACTGTTCATTCAGTCCTGTAGTTCCTTCCATAATAACTGCATCGTACTGATATTCCTGTATCAATGCAAACTGATCCTCGTCATAACTTCCGGAATCCAGCGCATACAATAACGTTTTTCCATCTTTCTGAATGATATAACTGTGGGAAAATCCCCGTTGCGACCCATGATTTCCGCGAACCGGCAAGATTCTGTACCCATCCGTTTTCTCTTCCTTTCCCTCTCTGATCTCATGCAGATTTATTTTCAGTTCTTCCATGTCATCCAGACTTTTTCTGAGTGTTTCCATCACGAAAGAATTCCCGTAAATATTCAGCTGCGGGATATCGGTAAACCGTGGACCTCCATGTCTCATTTTTTCGACATAAGTAAGCGGCAGCAAGCTTTCGTCTGTATTTCTCCAGTGCAGATGCTGCGGATACAGATGATCTTCATGAGGATGTGTGACCAGAAGTGTCTTGAGCTTTGATAAATTCACTCCGAACCGGGCTGCATTATCAAAACACGATGGTCCGATATCGATCAGCAGCTCTTCGTCAATCACCATGCTGCTGTTTGTTCTCAGGTTTTTTCCTCTGTGTTTTCTTGCATAAGTACAATGAGGACATTCACACCAGTATCCCGGATATGTTTCCCCTGCTCCTGTTCCTAAAAATGTCAGTTTCATACACGTACCTCTTTTCCTTATTTTTCTTAATTATAGATCTCTTTTCTTCCATTTTACAACAAAATCCGTATATTCTTCCCTTCCCGGAACAAAACGCCCTCTTCCGACAGATTTTTAAATTCCCGCATCATTGCACTCCGGTCCACGCACAGATATTCTGCCAGAGTCGTATAAGAAACCGGGAGTTTGAACGGCTGATCCTGATTCTCGCCTGCTGCCTCACACAGATACGCCAGGATCTTTTTCCGGGTACTGTTTCTCGATAAGACATAGATCCGGTTTGCCTGCTGGCTGGCACGCATGGCGATCATCTGTAACAGATTGCTGACCATCTGGCTATGAAATTTACATGCATTTTCACAGCGTTTGATCACATGCTCATAATCGATAAAGATCACACGCGTCTTCGCCTTCGCACAGACATAATAATGCTGCGACATCTCCGGTAACAGCAGCGGTTCCCCGAAGACATCATCTTTTTTCAGTTCATCCATCAGATACTGATTGCCCTCCGCATCGCTGCCATATAAAGAAGCCTGTCCCTCCGCGATCAAACCGATCTTTTTCATCGTATTCGTATACTCCATGATGATCTCGTTATTTTCATATACAACCTCACGCATCTGAAAACATACCCACATCCGTTCCTGTTCTTCCGGCAGGATATGTGAAAACAATGTCACTTTCTCCATCTGTATTCCCCCATCTTTCTTTTTTGTGTTTTTTTTAACATACTCCAATTTTGTTGCTTTTGCAACAGAATTTTCCGGTTTTTCCGGGTATACTAATAATAACAAAAAAACAGATTCCACACACAGGAGGTTCCCATATATGAAAATCACAGATACTATCAAATACGTAGGCGTCAACGATCACAAAGTTGATTTATTTGAAGGACAGTACCCGGTAGCCAACGGTATGGCTTACAACTCTTACGTGATCCTCGATGAAAAGATCGCTGTCATGGACACCGTAGATGCAAACTTCACCCACGAATGGCTGGATAACCTGGAGCAGGTACTTGATGGTCGCAAACCGGACTACCTGATCGTGCAGCATATGGAACCGGATCATGCAGCCAACGTGGCTAATTTCCTGAAAGTTTACCCGGACACCACCGTTGTCGCCAACGTGAAGACCTTCCAGATGATCTACAACTTTTTCGGACTTACTCTGGAGGGACAGAAGCTCGAAGTTACCAACGGCGGCACGTTAAGTCTTGGAAACCATCAGCTGACCTTTGTATTTGCTCCGATGGTACACTGGCCGGAAGTTATGGTAACTTACGACAGCACTGATAAAGTGCTCTTCTCCGCTGACGGCTTCGGCAAATTCGGTGCTCTGGATGTGGAAGAAGACTGGGATGACGAAGCCCGCAGATACTTCATCGGCATCGTAGGAAAATACGGCACACAGGTTCAGTCCCTCTTAAAAGTGGCTGCAACCCTCGATATCCGGATCATCTGCCCACTCCACGGACCGGTACTTTCAGAAGATCTCGGACATTATATCGGTCTGTATGACACCTGGTCCTCCTACACACCGGAAGAAGAGGGCATCGTGATCGCCTACACTTCCGTCTATGGTCATACGAAAAAAGCAGTCGATCTGCTGGCTGACAAATTAAGAAGTAAAGGATGTCCGAAGGTTGTCGTATACGATCTGGCAAGAGACGATATGTCCCTGGCTCTCTCCGATGCTTTCCGCTACAGCAAACTGATCCTTGCCACCACAACCTACAACGCAAGCATCTATCCGTTTATGCACGACTATATCTCCCGTCTGGTGGAACACAACTTCCAGAACCGTACGGTAGGTCTGATCGAGAACGGTTCCTGGGCTCCGCTGGCTGCCAAAGTGATGCGTGAGATGATGGCAAAATGTAAAAAGATCAACTGGCTCGATACCACCGTAAAGATCCTCTCTGCCATCAATCAGGACAATCAGGATCAGCTGGAAGCCATGGCAGATGAGTTGTGCAAAGAGTACATTGCCCAGAACGATACCCTTGCCAATAAAAATGATCTGACCGCCCTGTTCCGCATCGGTTACGGCCTGTATGTGGTAACTTCCAACGACGGCAAGAAAGATAACGGTCTGATCGTAAATACCGTCATCCAGCTGACCGATACCCCGAACCGTGTAGCAGTTAATATCAACAAAGCAAACTATTCACACCATGTCATCAAACAGACCGGTATGTTAAATGTCAACTGTCTGTCCACGGAAGCACCGTTCTCCGTCTTCCAGCAGTTTGGCTTCCAGACCGGAAGAAGTGTGGATAAATTCGCCGGTCAGACCGTACACCGTTCCGACAACGGACTGGTCTTCCTGGATAAATACATCAATGCCTTTATGTCTCTCAAAGTAGAAGACTATGTAGATCTCGGTACCCACGGTATGTTTATCTGCAGCGTGACCGAAGCCCGCGTGATGAGCAATCAGGAAACCATGACTTACACCTACTACCAGAACAACGTGAAACCAAAACCGGAAACCGAAGGAAAGAAAGGTTTTGTCTGCAAAGTCTGCGGTTATATCTACGAGGGCGATGAACTTCCGGCAGACTACATCTGCCCGCTGTGTAAACACGGAGCTGCTGATTTTGAACCGATCGGATAACAGAACTATAGAGTTTTCGCCCTGAATATGATACACTCAAAGGAATAAAAACTTTACCTGGATTTTACAAAGAGAAAGGCATACTATGAAAAAAACCGTAAAGAAAATTTTTAAAGTACTTGGTATCGTACTCGGGGTGATTTTGCTGGTGCTGATCGCTTATATCATCTATCTCTATGCCAGCTATCATCGCATCGAAGACAATCTGGTTCTGGAAGTGGAATCTGCCCCTGACGCCGGAGAAGATCTGGAGGGACTGACTTCCGGAGCCCGCCCGTATTCTGCATCCGCACGGTACAACACGGCACTGACTACCGGGGAAACCTACTCCGCACTAACCTACAACCTTGGTTTCGGTGCTTACACACCGGACTTCAGTTTCTTCATGGACGGCGGCAGATCCTCCTGGGCAAAAAGCAAAGAAAGTGTGCAGAACACCATACAGGGAGCCGGTGAACTCATTGCTTCTTATGAACCTGATTTTGCATTGCTTCAGGAAGTAGATCTTGATTCCACCAGAAGTTATCATGTAAACGAATATTCCATCTTAAGGACTTGCCTGAGTTCCTACAATTCTGTCTTCGCACAGAACTATGACTCCGCGTTTCTTTTCTATCCGTTTACACAGCCACATGGAAGCAGCAAATCGGGACTTGCTCTGTTTTCCAGATATCTGGTGACCGATTCTCTGCGGAGAAGTTTCCCGGTGTCTACATCCTTCAGTAAATTTTTTGACCTGGATCGCTGCTACAGTATTTCCAGACTGCCTGTGGATAACGGAAAAGAACTTGTAATTTTTGAACTCCACATGTCCGCCTACGGCAACAGCGACGCAATCCGTGAGGGTCAGATCCGTATGCTTGCCGATGACATGCAGAAAGAATACGAGGCCGGCAATTATGTCCTGTGCGGCGGTGATTTCAACCATGATCTGAAAGCCTCCGAGGACGATTCCGAAAATCGCGAGTCCTGGGCATACCCCTTCCCGAGAGCCAGCCTTCCTGACCACTTTTCTTTCTGCATCGATCAGCTGACGGACGAGGAACGGGATTCCCTGTGGGGCAGCGCCAGAAACGCTGACATGGAATATGTGCCGGGTGAAACGTATACCGTAACACTGGATGGATTTATTATCTCAGACAATATCGAATGCGTCTCCTACGACAACATCAACACCGGATACACCTATTCGGATCATGATCCGGTATATCTCGAATTCACATTAAAATAATATAAGGCAAAAATATAAGGGAACAGACCTGTACAACGATCTGTTCCCTTATATTTTACTCAGAAATCTGTCCGGCAATCGTATCCTCGATCACCCACAGGCTTCTTATCCTTCAAAAACTATCCTTTATCCGCTGACACATCCTGACTCTTTTTCATATAAAGACAGACACAAATCACCACGAAAGCCACCGTAACAGCTGCCAGAAGCGGCCATACGGTGATCGGACAGACGCTTTCACTGATCAGGTTCAGTGCCTGATAGGCTGTGTAGATACCGAAGATTGCAAAGATCACAAATGCCAGCGTATTTAACAGTCCATCCGGAGTCTTGCTCTTTAACAGATATCCCACCAGCATACCAAGAATGTCCGCTAAAAAAAGTCCCAGAGAGCATCCGATCCATACGATACGCAGCCCCCATCCCTTCATTGGCACCAAAAGTAATGGCTGTCAGCTGTGTTTTATCTCCCAGCTCTGCTACAAAGAACGTACAGAACACTGCCAGAGGAGCAAATTTGATCTTGCTCTTTCCGCCCTCTTCTTCCTCTTCATCCTCGTCTCGTGCAAGCGTCGATGCTGCAAAATAAAGGAAGGCAAAAGCTGCAACAATCTTAATCAGCCATTCCGGGATAAATTCGCTAACCAGTCCGCCCGCCAATACCGCAAGACCATTCAGCACCAGGATCGCTGCCGCCGTTCCCATGATAATATCTTTTAACTTATACTTGGAAGTCAGCGCGATCAGCATCAGCTGCGTCTTGTCACCCATTTCCGCGATAAATTCCGTGAAAAATACCTTTAAAAATAATAACATGTTCTCCCTCTCTGTGATTCAATAATTGTTTTTAATTATTATCTGATCACAATATAAATCGCATACGCCACATAAAGTGCGATCATACAGAACCCTTCCACTTTTCCGATCCGTTTCTTTGTCGCCGCAAAGATCCACACACATACGGTAAATACAATCAGCACACACAGGTCAATGATATTTTCTCTGATCATGCTGACCGGACTGATCGCAGATGCGATACCGAGAACCATCAGAATGTTAAATATATTGGATCCCACTGCGTTTCCAAGTGCCATATCTACTTCGTTCTTTTTCGCTGCAACGATTGAAGTTACCAGTTCCGGCAGAGAAGTTCCGATGGAAACGATCGTAAGTCCGATCAGCGTCTGACTCATCCCAAGATCACCGGCAATTCTTGCTGCCGCATCAACAGTAACATCTCCACCAATGGCAATAGCAACCGCACCACCAACGATAAAAAGAATACTTAACGGCATGGATATCAGCCTGATCTCTTCGTCCGAACCACCTTCAATCTCCACCTGTTTTCCTTCTTTACTGGCTTTCATCGCTGTACGGATCATATAGAAAATATAACCGGCAAAGCATCCCAGAAAGATCACGCCATCCAGATGCCCCAGTATCATCGAAGATGTATCTCCGATTCCGGCGATTCCAAAGAGCAGTAACATACCGGCACAGATCAGTGAAAACGGGATGTCTCTTCGAATCGTCTCTTTTGCCACATTGACCGTAGCCAGCACGCCGCAGACACCAATAACCACCATCAGATTAAAGATATTGGAACCTACGACATTGCTCACAGCAAGTTCATTATTTCCTGTAAGAGAAGCCGACACACTGACCGCCGTCTCCGGAAGCGACGTTCCCATCGCCACGATCGTAAGACCAATAATGATTGCCGGCACATGCAAACGCTTTGCCACACTTGAACTTCCCTCCACAAAATAATCCGCTCCTTTGATCAACAGCACAAACCCAATCACAAGTGCAACCAGAACCAGCGCAAATGGAGCATTGTTAATAAAGTTTTCCATAGTTTCCTCCTTTTTTCTCTCCATGAGTTTCCGTCATCCCAACATCTTTTCCTGTCTTCCAGCAGCTTACAGCACTCTGCTAGTTGGTACAGACACGACGTCGACCCGCTGCCTGCGAAAAAAAGACTCATGTATATCTTCACCTCGGATCAGACTTCTTATTCCGAAGCAAAGATATACATGAGTCTCATTATTTAAGATTTGCCAGATTGTACTCTGTACTACAATCAGAATGTTGACAAACCACACTTTCGCGCTAACTACTCCCTCATGGAATATT
>OLQR01002050.1_pt1 | contig 10186 bp, 7 predicted proteins | sample 1671881 | NCBI WGS metagenome assembly OLQR01 (sample SAMEA3136623, study PRJEB25190) | human gut metagenome | biome: human gut; feature: human-associated habitat; material: faeces | place: Austria | collected 2013 | reverse complement strand
GATGTCGTATACACGGGTCAAATTTGAGCAGACACACATAATTCGACCCGCGTCGGAAGGAACGTTTCGGCGTTTTTCACAAACTTTGCGGTTTGACCCACTCAGCCGACCCCGACGCATTCCTCTTTTAGGCGCATTAGTCCATTATGTGATACTAATGCAGTATACACCCTAAAAGTCCAGTTGTCAAGCCATTTTTCACGATTTCTGTGCATTTTTTTGATTTTTGCCGGTTTATTTCGTACACCCGGCAGCGTGTCAATTTTCTTCGTTTTAGGGGTTGATATTTTTATTTTGCACGTTCCATACCAAAACAGCCTTGTGCAATTTGTCTATCTTGTCTCTTGTATTTTGAAGTAGGACTTTATCAGAAAGATTTCTCTGCCCTGTTACGCGGCGACCGTAAAGCCGATCGCAACAGATGCCCCTTACCGCAACGACCCCTCTCGTGAAAATGATATTTCCGCTATTCATGGCGCAGCGCACGCGGAGCCATTTCCAATCGTTCCGTTCCACTTCTGCACAAAAAAGCCTCCGAAAAATCCGCAGATTTTTCGGAGGCTCCCTCTTATAATGTTATCAGCGCTTCACTCATCCAGATAATCCCGCAGGCGCTTGGCGCGGCTGGGATGCCGCAGCTTACGCAGCGCTTTGGCTTCGATCTGCCGCACCCGCTCCCGGGTCACGTTGAACTCCCGGCCCAGCTCTTCCAGCGTACGGGAACGCCCGTCCTCCAGCCCGAAGCGCAGGGCGATCACCCGCTCTTCCCGGGGCGTCAAGCTCTTGAGCACGTTCATCAGTTCCCGGCGCAGCAGCTGCCGCCCGGCTTCGTCCACCGGAACACCCGCTTCCTCATCCTGGATGAAATCCTCCAGATGGGCATCCTCTTCCTCGCCCACCGGCGTTTCCAGACTGATGGGATCCTGTGCCAGCTGCAGCAGTTCCCGCACCCGGTCCGGTTCCAGATCCAGCTGCACGGCGATTTCCTCCACCGTGGGCTCCCGGCCATTTTTGCGCAGCAGCTCCCCTGCTGTCTTTTTGACCCGGTTGATGTTCTCCACCAGATGCACCGGAATGCGGATGGTACGGCCCTGGTCTGCAATCGCACGGGTAATGGACTGCCGGATCCACCAGGTGGCGTAGGTGGAAAACTTGAAGCCGCGCTCCGGCTCAAACTTTTCGGCCGCCTTCATCAGGCCGAGGTTTCCTTCCTGAATCAGGTCCAGAAACGGCAGCCCCCGCCCGACATAGCGCTTGGCCACCGACACCACCAGCCGCAGGTTGGCTTCGCTCAGAGCACGGCGAGCGTCGGCGTCCCCGGCCTGTGCGGCGCGGGCAAGGTCTGCTTCCTGCTGTGCCGTAAGCAGCGGCACCTGGCCGATCTCCTTTAAATAGGTGTGCACTGGGTCATCCAGCGCCACGCCCTCGGCGGAGAGTTCATGTTCCAGCTGACCAAGCTGCGTTTCGTCCAGCGGCGGAAGCTCCGCTTCCTCGTCCTCGGCAATGTGCACGCCCCGGGCCTCCAGCGCTTCGTACAGTTCATCCAGCCGGGCCACATCATAGTCCGCCTCGTCCATGGCGCGGCTGATCTGGTCCGGGGTCAGGGTCTTGCGCCGGGCGTGTGCCGCCAGCGTCCGGGCCAGTTCCTCGGTCTGCGACAATTTCTGCATGATTCCTGCTCCTTTCCTCTCCTGCTCCAGCCGGAGGGGAAAGCGGGCCTCATTCTTCTTCGCACACGAGCCCCTGCTTTTTTTCGCGCATCGACTGGAAGTAGCTGCTCAGTTCCTCGTTTGTCATGCTGGCCGCCTTGCTTGCCACGGGCATGCCACGGGCAATGCGGTCCAGATACAGCCGGATGTCATCCGGTGTACAGTTCACATCGCTGTATTGTGCCGCAAGATGGCTCAGTTCATTCAGGGCCTCCTCGCTGACAAAGGCCCGGAGGGTGGCCAGGCTGATGTCCACCCCCTGCTGGCGGCAGTCCACCATAGCCTGGTACAGCTCCTTTTGCTGGGGCTGGATGAACCGGTCTGCCGTCAGCTGATCCTTGACCAGATCCAGATACTGCGGTTCCCGCAGGATGGCCGCCAGCAGACGCTGCTGTGCGCTGACGATGCCCAGTGCCTGGCTGCCGCCTGCTGTGTAGGACACCTTGATCTGGTTCATCTCACCGGACTGCAGCACCTGCCGGTCATGCTCCCGGCGGCGTTTGCTGCCTGCCTTTTTTACGGCGGTGCCCAGCTGGGTCATGATGGCAGCTTTGGAGATGTTGGTCTCCTCTGCCAGCCGCCCGGCGTAGACCTCCTGCTCGGTGGGGCTGGACCGCTGGGCCAGCAGGTCCACCGCCTCCTTGACGTATTCCAGCCGCTGCGCGTCCTGGGCCAGGTCGTACTGGTCCTTCAGCCGCCCCAGCCGGAAGTCCAGGGCGTTGCCCACCCCGTCCAGCAGTGCCTTGAAGCGCTCGGCACCATACTTTTTGATGTACTCGTCCGGGTCCTTGGCACCGGGGATCTGCAGCACGCCCACCTTGACCGGGCTGTTGCGGAACAGTTCCAGCGAGCGCAGGGTGGCCTTCTGGCCCGCCTCGTCCGAGTCGTAGCTCAGGACGACCTCGTCCGCGTACTCGCTGATGAGCCGCACCTGATCCGGGGTCAGGGCCGTGCCGCAGGCACACACTGCTGTGTCGATGCCGGCCTGCTGCATGCTGATGACATCCATGTAGCCCTCGCACAGCACGAACCGCCGGGACGCACTGCGCTTGGCGATCTGCAGCGCGAATACCGTGTCCGACTTGTGGTAGACCAGCGTTTCCGGGCTGTTGACGTATTTGGGCTTGGAGTCATCCAGCACGCGGCCGCCAAAGGCGATGATGTTGCCCCGCAGATCAAAAATGGGGGTCATCACCCGCTTCCAGAACAGGCAGTAGATCCGCCCGGACGGGCTGCGCTTGAACAGACCGCTGGCGTCCAGCTCCTGCTGATTGTAGCCCTTGTCGCGCAAAAACTGATACAGGGCCTGCCCGTCGTTGGGGGCATAGCCCAGCCCGAACCGGACGATGGTCTTGTCGTCCAGGCCGCGCCGTCGCCAGTAGGCACGGGCCTGCCGGGCCTCCTCCACAGTGGAGTTGAGGCAGGCATGGAAAAACCGGGCCGCCTCCTTGTTCATGGACAGGATGCGGCTGCGCATCCTGCCGGTCTTGTCGTCCTCCTGGGGCTCCGGCATCCCGGCCCGGGCCGCCAGCATCTTGACGGCCTCCGGGTAGTCGATGCTGTTGATCTTTTTGGCAAAGGTAATGGCATCGCCGCCGGCCCCGCAGCCAAAGCAGTAAAAGCTCTGGGTGTCCGGGTAGACGTAAAAGGAGGGCGATTTTTCACTGTGGAAAGGGCACAGCCCGCCGTACAGCCGCCCCTTGCGCTTGAGCTGCACATAGCTGCCCACCAACTCCACGATGTCGGTGCGGCGGGTCAGTTCTTCAATGTATTCGTGTGGGATCATGGAATTTCAAACGACCTTTCCGGTTTATAGAACATGCCACTTCTGCGGCACAAAAAGCTCCTCAAAGGTACGGATGGCAAACTCGTCGCTCATACCGCTGATGTAGTCGGTCACCGCGCGGTCACGGCCTTCCTGATACGCCAGCTGAACGTAGAAATTGGACATCCGGTCGATGTGGTTCAGGTAGTAGTCATACAGCTCCCCGATCACCTTGTCCACCTTTTGTTCCTCGCGTTTGGCGGTTTTGTCCACATAGACGGTGGCGTACATGAAGTCCCGCAGGGCCAGAAAGGCCTCATTCTCCTCCGTACCCACCCGTACATTGCCGTCGCTATTGCGCAGGATGCTGTTGATCATGGTCGTGATGCGGGCGGATTTGGTTGTGCCCAGCACCGCGGTGCAGTCTTTGGGCAGGATGTCCGGGTCCAGCACACCGGCGCGCACGGCGTCCTCGATGTCGTGGTTGACGTAGGCGATCTGGTCTGCCATGCGTACGATGCGCCCTTCCGGGGTGGCAGCCCAGGTGCCTTTGGTGTGGGTCACGATACCGTTGCGCACTTCCCAGCTCAGGTTGAGGCCCCTGCCCTCTTTTTCCAGCTTGTCCACCACCCGCAGGCTCTGCACATAATGCTTGAACCCGCCCGGGCAGAGCTGGTTGAGCGCCCGTTCTCCGGCGTGGCCAAAGGGCGTGTGGCCCAGGTCATGGGCCAGGCTGATGGCCTCGGTCAGGTCCTCGTTCAGGCGCAGGGCGCGGGCAATGGTGCGGGCGATCTGCGACACCTCCAGCGTATGGGTCAGCCGGGTGCGGTACAGGTCCCCTTCCGGGGACAGGAATACCTGGGTCTTTTGCTTCAGGCGGCGGAACGCCTTGCAGTGCAGCACCCGGTCGCGGTCACGCTGAAACACCGGGCGCAGCGGATCCTGCGGCTCCGGCACCGCCCGGCCGCGGCTGGCATCGCTGAAGGTCGCCCACGGTGCAAAGGTCAGGTGTTCGATCTCTTCGGTTCTCTGGCGCACATCCATGCTGGTCCCCTCCCTTTTCTGGTTCTTCTCCCCCCTTTCCACCGGAAATCCCGGCGCAGCCGATCCCACGCGCCGCGCCTGCGGCAATTGTAGCACAACGGCCCTGTCGAAGGGGGAAGTTCTGTGTCAGCTCCTAAAATTCACTTGATTTTTAAAAAGGTGCGTAGAATGGCTCAGACACTGCTGCCTCCGCCCCGCCCCGGGTCAGTTCCCGCAGCTGTTCCAGCAGCGGACCTTCGGTGTGTTCCGGCATCTGCCAGCGCAGGGTGACCCGGTCGGCGAACTCCGGCGCAGCCTGCTTTGCCCCGGCGGCGTCGATGAGCAGGGATGCCCGCTCGTAAAGAGAATAGTCCACCGTCATGCGCAGCTCCACCACACTGCGCACCGTGACCACCTCGGCATTTTCCAGCGCGCGGGCCGTGGCCGTGGTGTACGCACGCACCAGCCCGCCGGTGCCCAGCAGCACCCCGCCGAAGTAACGGGTGATCACCACGATCAGATCCGTCAGGCCGCTGTGCTGCAGCACCTCCAGTGCCGGGGTCCCGGCCGTTTTGGCCGGCTCGCCATCGTCGGAGTAGCGTTCCCGATTCCCCTCCCGCAGCCGGTAAGCATACACGTTGTGCCGCGCCGTGCGGTTGGCCGCGCGCACCTGCTCCAGGAATGCCACGGCGGCCTCCTCGCTGTCCGCAAAGGAGAGCTGCGCAATGAAGCGGCTCTTCTTCTCTTCGTATTCGCCCACGGCCGTACCGCGGATGGTCCGGTAATCCTCCACAATGGTTCCTCCTGCGTGTTATTCAGAATCAGTATAACATAAAACGCCATTTGTGCAAGTGAAAAGCCCGGCAGCTTTCGCTGCCGGGCTTTCCTCGCACACAACTTTTCAAGAAAGGGAGAAGGTATCTTGGGTATGATGATGAAGAGGATATCACTTGGTGAAGATCTGGATCCACTGATGGCCCCAGGTGCTGCTGCTGTTGTAGTAGTAGCCAACGCCCATGGCACGGGCTTCGGGGTTCAGAATGTTGGCACGATGGCCTTCGGACTGCATCCAGGCATCCACGACCTCCTGCGGAGAAACGCTGCCCCAGGCGGCGTTCTCACCGGTGGGAGCTGCGGTCACGCCGTACTCCTTGAGCACGGTGAAGCACTTGCTGCCATCCGGACGGGTATGGGAGTTGACGGTAGCGATCTCTTCGGCACGCTTCTGTGCGGCAGCGGTCAGGTTGGCATCGCCCATCACCAGCGGGGTCAGGCCGTACTTTGCACGCTCGACATTGACCAGATCCAGCACTTCCTGACGGAAGTCATCGGTGTGAGAGTTTTCGGGGTAAGAGAAGATCAGCACCCAGTAGTTGCCGTAGGCACCGCCCTCATAGTGGCCGACACTCACGGTGGTGGCATCCGCATTCAGGATGCGCTCACGGGCGAAATCGAGGTTCATCCACTGGTCCATGGCGGAGTCCGGAGTGGACACGCCGGCCAGATAGTTCTCGCCAACGGACACATCGCCGATGCCGTTCTCGGCAAAAACGGTGAAGTCGCGCTGACCGTTGGGACGCACATAAGAATACGTGGTAGCCAGCTCTTCGGCACGCTCAGCAGCGGCGGCGTTGTGGGCAGCGTCGCCCAGCTCCACGCTGTTCAGACCGGCCTTTGCACGGGCCTTGTTGATGAGCTTCAGGAAATCCTTCTGGTACATCTGGTCCTGTGCGCTGATGTAGGAGTTTTCTTCGTCGATGTCCGCAGAAACCGACACAGTGTTCTGTGCAGCGCTCGCAGCCAGAGGCTTGAGCGGAGATGCGCAGCCAAACATCACAGCCAGCGTCATAGCAGCTGCCGCGATCTTCTGAACAGTACGCATTTCGAGTTTCATAAGACATCCTCCTGATACAGCTTTTTGTATAAAAGCCGTTTTGCATTTGATCGGTTGCGCGTTGCAAATCCGTTTTGCAACTCGTTCGTTTCACAAGTGCAACTCTTATGTCACAAGAGTATCACAAGAGCATCTCATCGTCAAGGGGTTTTGCGCAATTTTTCGGGACAAAAATGCAAAAAATTCAAAAATCGGCCCGTTCAGAATCGTAACACAAGTGCAACTGCATCCGGAAGTGTCCCCTTTTCCCGTTACGCTCGTGTTGCACTTCGAGTACGTTTTCTGGGAAGTGCAACACATTTTTGTTCTTTCACTCACTTTCCTCTCAAAAGTCAGACTTATCAAAAATGCATATTATTGTATTCTTATTCATTTGATTGCATATTGTGCATTTTTCGCTTTTCCCGTACACAAAAAAAGACACCGCGCCCTGCATTTCTGCAAAGCGCGGTGCCCGCGTTTCGATCGGTTTCCGGTCAGTTCATCTCTTCCAGAGCCTTCTTCAGGTTCTGTGCGATCTGGTCCGGGCAGCTGGTGTTGCGGAACCCGCACAGCGTACCGTCCAGACGTGCAATGACGTCCTCGGCCTTCATGCCGGTGACCAGCTGGCAGATGCCTTTCAGGTTGCCGTTGCAGCCGCCGATGACCTCGATGGATGCAATGGTGTGGTCGTCGTTCAGGACAAAATTGGTCTGCTTGGAGCAGGTGCCTTTGTTTGCAAAGCTGAATTCCTTGCTCATGGTTTCAAACTTCCTCTCTCTTTCTTATAAAGGAAAAGCCTTTTCCGGCTTTATCGTGTGCCATTGCCGCCGCCCCGTTTGCGGGCGATCTCCTGCAGGCGGGTGACCGTCTCGTCCGGAGTGGTACAGGTGCCGATGGGATGGGGCACCTTGTGGTTCCGGCCATGGAAATCCGTCCCGGCCGTGGGCACAAGGCCGTATTCCCGGCAAAGCTGCACGCACTCCGCGCGGTCCTCCGGGCTGTTGCTGGGGTGGTCCACCTCGATACCATCAATGGCGCCTTCTGCCGCCAGTTCGCGCACCAGCGGCATGCTCTTGTAGACGGTGGGATGCGCAAACACCACTGCACCACCGCTGGCCTTGGCCGTGGCCAGCACTTCCCGCACCGGCAGATACTCCGGCGAGTGCAGCACGATGCCGCGGGGATTCCAGCCGAACAGCTTGTGGTAGGTCCCGCCGTAAATGCTGCCGTCACTCAGGCCAAGCTCCCCCAGCACCTGCATGATGCCGCTTTTGTAGATCACGCCGCTTTCGGCCGCCGTCTCCCAGACAAGCTCCTCGGTGAACTGCGGGTACATCGCCTCCAACTCGTGGACCGTCTGCAGGCCGCAGGCATTGCGCCGCTGCTTCATGATCTCGCAGTGCTCCCGGAGCGGGACACAGTCCAGGTTGGGGTAATAGCACAGCAGATGCACTCGGTGCTGGCGCTCAAAATCGTAACCGGTCAGCTCCACCGCCGGGATCAGCTCCACGCCCTCCTGTCGGGGATGGGCGTAGCAGTACGCCGCACTCAGGGTGGTGTCGTGGTCGGAGATGGCAATGGCATGCAGCCCGGTACGGGCCGCGATGCCCGGCAGGCGCTGGATGGGCACCGAGCCGTCGGAACAGGTGGAATGGTTGTGAAGATCGCAGGACATGGAAACGCCTCTTTAATGTTTGTAGAAATTGATCAGGCAGCCGTCGGCCAGGATCTGACGCTCGTCGTCGGTCAGCGGAGCCATGTAGAGGTCAAATGCCTTGGGTTCATCACCCAGCACATAGGCCTTGATGTCCTTCAGGTCGCCCTTGAGCGCTTCACGCACATTGGGGATGAGGATGTAATCCCCCAGCCCGAAGGGCGTAGCCCCGGCCAGCTGCAGGGGCAGCATGCCCCAGTTGATCAGGTTGGAGCGGTAACGCTTGGTGGCGTACTCGGTGACGATGTTGGCCCCGGCACCCAGCACACGCTGGCAGCTGGCGGCCTGCTCACGGGCGGAGCCGTCGCCCGGCTTGACTGCAAAGATCGTGGAGGCGATCTGCAGGTCGTTCCAGGTCAGGTTCTCGCAGCCGGGCACGGCGTGCACCTTTGCCAGCAGGGCGTCGTCTGCCGTACCGGCACGGCGGGCTTCCTCTTCGGCACGCACGGCCTTGGCGCGGCCCACATACTCCGGGTCCTTGCGGCTGAGGGTGAACTCGGCCAGACCCAGGGGGTTGGAGCGGTAGGAGGAAGTCTCACCGGAGGGGATCAGCTCGTCGGTGGTCGTAACAGGGTCGGTGATGTAGGACGCCACCTTCAGCAGCAGGTTGTTGCCCAGCGGTGCGATCTCCGGCCAGTCCTTGATGTTGGGGCCCAGCTTGAGCAGGGCGTCGTAGTCGCCCTTGCCAAAGCCCTGATACACGCGGGTGTTGTAGCTGGAAGGATCGTACTGGTACTCCGGCACGGTGGGATCGTAGTCGATGTCGGTGGCCGGGGTCAGGATGCCGCCGTTGGCCGTGGTGGCCGCAATGCTGCGGGCATCCATCAGGGCCACACCCGCCAGCTGGCCATTGCCGGGCTTGGAGCCTTCGCGGCTGGGGAAGTTGCGGGTGGTGTGGCGGATGGACAGTGCCCCGTTGGCGGGCACGTCGCCTGCGCCGAAGCAGGGGCCGCAGAAAGCCGTGCGCACGGTGGCACCGCTGGCCATCAGTTCGCTGATCACGCCGGTGCGCACCAGTTCCATCATGATGGGCTGACTGCCGGGGTACACACTGAGGGCGTAGTCGCCGCAACCGCCGGTGCGGCCCTTGAGGATGGAAGCCGCCTCATAGATGCTGTCGTACAAACCGCCTGCGCAACCGGCGATCACGCCCTGGTCCACCCGCAGCTTGCCGTTCTCGATCTTGCTGCACAGGTCCAGGTGCACATCCTTGCGGCCGATGAGCTTCTGCACATCCTCTTCGCAGGCGTGCAGGATGTCCTCCAGATTGGCGTTCAGCTCTTCGATGGTAAAGGCATTGGAGGGGTGCATGGGCAGAGCGATCATCGGACGGATGGCCGACAGATCCACTTCCACAACGCCGTCATAGTAGGCAAGGTCCGCCGGGGCCAGCTTCTTGTAATCCGCAGCACGGCCGTGCACGGCAAGGAACTTCTGCGTGGTCTCGTCGGTCTCCCAGATGGAGGACAGGCAGGTGGTCTCGGTGGTCATGGCGTCGATGGCGTTACGGGTATCCTGCCGCAGAGAAGCAATGCCAGGGCCCACGAACTCCATGACCCTGTTCTTAACATAGCCGCTCTTGAACAGCTTGCCCACCAGCGCAATGGCCACATCGTGGGGGCCGCAGCCGGCAGGCAGGCTGCCGGTGAGGTAAATGGCCACCACACCCGGACGGGCCACATCGTAGGTGCGGCCCAACAGCTGCTTTGCCAGCTCGCCGCCGCCCTCGCCGATGGCCATGGTGCCCAGTGCACCGTAGCGGGTGTGGGAGTCCGAGCCAAGGATCATTTTGCCGCAGCCGGCAAACTTTTCACGCATGTACTGGTGGATGACAGCCAGATGCGGGGGCACAAAGATGCCGCCGTACTTTTTGGCAGCCGACAGGCCGAAGCGGTGGTCATCCTCGTTGATGGTGCCGCCCACAGCGCACAGGCTGTTGTGGCAGTTGGTGAGCACATACGGGATGGGGAACTTTTCCAGGCCGGACGCGCGGGCCGTCTGGATGATGCCCACAAAGGTGATGTCATGGCTGGCCATGGCGTCAAACTTGATCTTCAGGTTTTCGGCATCGCCGCTGGTGTTGTGGGCCTGCAGAATGC
>OLQR01002049.1_pt1 | contig 10188 bp, 8 predicted proteins | sample 1671881 | NCBI WGS metagenome assembly OLQR01 (sample SAMEA3136623, study PRJEB25190) | human gut metagenome | biome: human gut; feature: human-associated habitat; material: faeces | place: Austria | collected 2013 | reverse complement strand
TGGCCATGGTCTCATAGATTCCTTTTCGCTGAACCTTGATCACAACCTCTTCGCCTGTTTTCAATGTAGCCCGATGCACCTGGGCAATCGATGCTGCTCCCAGGGGTTTCTGCTCAATATGCTGAAACTCTGCCTGCCACGGACAGCCCATGGACTCTTCCAGTACCTCGATCACCTGGGAAAAAGGCATCGGCGGTACATCAGAGCAGAGCTTCATCAGCTCGTCACAGTATCTCTTTGGAAGAATATCAGAACGCAGGGACATGATCTGACCCAACTTGATATAAGTTGGGCCCAGATCTTCCAGTATGAGCCGGAGCTTCTCAGGAGAAACGCCCCGGGTGATTGCATGCTTTTTCAGAACGGCTGTGATCTCTCTCAGCCGTTCTCCATATCCGTTACTTTCTTTCTTCTCCTGTTCTTCTCTGCCCATATGATTCTCCGTTTACATTGTTGTCAGCTGGCTATCCTTTCCTGTCTATCATTTTTCGCAATTCAACAGGGGACTTACCTTGATCTGTTTTGATCAGACTTCTTTTATTCTGCCGTATCTTCACTTCCTGCTTCTTCCGCAGTCTCCTCAACAGAAGAAGTCTCAGCCTCCGGCTCTTCTGCAGCTGCCTCTTCTGCCGGAGAAGCCTCAGCTGCTTTTTTCTCAGCAGCCTCAGCCTGCATGCTCTCGATCTGTGCCTTCACTGCCGCCAGCTGCTCCGGTGTCAGTTTGGAAATCGTGGCCTTCAGCTCTTCCTGATCATTCTTTCTGGCTGCGGACTCCTTTACAGAATCAGCTGCGGACTTAACTGTTGATTTGATATTGTGCTTCAGTTCCTGATTGAGGACCTTGCCCTGCTCAACAGTAAGCTCGCCTTTTTTAACCAGATCATCCAGGATCTCTTTTGATTTCTCAGCTGTCACTGCTGCTGTACCAATTCCTGCCAGTAAAATTTTCTTCAGTCCTTCTCCTAATTCCATAGTATATTCTCCTTTCCTGAAAACACACTCTGCCTGATACTGTAACCAACAATAAGACAGAACATCCTCGTTATCTCTGAATTCCTATTTCTTGTTACTTACATAACTGTTCAATATCTTCACAGTTAGCAGACTGCTGAATTGTTCAGCTTTTTTTACAATACCCCCAGAAAAACAAGTCCTTTGGGAACAAAAATGATCAGTCCCACAATGGCTGCCATGATAGCTGCGATCAGTACTGCACCGGCTGCTGTATCTTTGGCGATCTTTGCAAGAGGCTTACGCTCCTGGGTTACAAGGTCAACCACAGATTCCACAGCTGTATTCACCAGCTCCAGCGACATCACCATACCGAAAAGTCCCAGACAGATACACCACTCAGTCATCGAAAGCCTCAGTATCACTCCTGCGATCACTACGAGAACTGCCACTGTGCAGTGGATCTTCATATTCCGTTCATTGCGGATGCAGGTAAAAATTCCCTGGAAAGCATATCCGAAACTCTTATACAGCGGATCCTTCTTTCTGCCTGTCATTTCCCTCACCTGATTTCCTGTGTATATTCTTCCCACACGGTTCAGTCTGCTGTCCACTCCGTAAACAACAGTACCATTCACAGCTATTACCAGCAAACAACAGCTTACACAGCTCTGTTTACAGGCCTCTATCCTTCATAGATCTTATCTTCTGTGTCCGGGAATCTTAGGTTTATTATAGCAAGTTTGTAGTAATATTTCCAGTATTTCGGAAAATTTATGAAAATTTAAAAGGTGTATGTGGTTATTCACAGATAACTCTATTCCACATTTTTCAATGCCTCATTCATTGGCACATGGCGGATCCTGCGGAACTCCAGGATTGCAACAACTGCATAAGATGCAATACCAATGGCCATCATTTTTACATAGATCATCGGATCCACCCACATGGTAATCCAGCCTGAAATACTGGAAAGCATCATCTCACGGAACAGAACTTCCATTACCTGCCGCTCAATAGGAAGACTCAAAAGCAGACAGAACACAACCACAAGGGATGTAGACAGGATATAAAGCCTGCTGATCTCGCCATCTGTATAGCCAAGGATCTTGGTTATGGAAATCGACTGGACATTTTTTTCGATGATGACCTTGGAAAGAAGATAGATCACAACCAGAAAAATGATCACAGCAAATCCATACATCATTCCCATCATATCTCCCATGGAAACATCCAGCTGCCTGGATATCTTTGTAAGAGATTCCAGATCGACCACTGAGCCGATATATTTTTCCTTGATATCCTTAATCTCCGTATTGGAAAAATATCCGCCAAAATAATCATCTCCCAGGTCAAAAATCTCATTCAGATTGCTGCGTTCCATAAACACGCACAATCCTGCCGTATATTCATAGATCCCATCAACCTTGAAAGAATATTCATCACTTTCATACTTTTCCTTAAGTGTGATGGTATCGCCCTCTTTGATCCGGAATTTATCCGCATAGGCACTGGAAATATAAACGCCGTCTCCGGAAAGATCCGCATGAATATATTTGCTGTCCGGCTCCACACCGTACAGAAGGATCTCCTCACTCTTATATTTTCCAGGAAGCGTATTCAGGGAGTATGCAGAAAATTTTTCCGCATCTTTATTGTCTGTCCTGGTATCCATATAATATTCCAGAAGCGATATCATGCCATCCAACTTGTTTCCAGATGTTACGCTTGCAGGAACACTCAGCATGTACTGATATTTCGCCAGCATATTATTCCGGATCTCAAGCTGATAATGATCCAGAGCAGATGGCAGAAGCATTCCGAAAAATAACAAAAGATTGGCAAAAACAACTCCAATAAACAGTACAATATAATTGCTTGTATTCTGAAAGATCACACGCAGGCGGAACCTGGAAAAGATTCCGATCTTCGGACTCAGATATATGGCACGCTTCTGTTTTTTTCCGGAAAAATCCCTTCGAAGGAATTTAAGCGGAGAAAGCTGCAGCCTGTAGCGGAGCACTGCATAATTGATCAGGACCATAATCACAACCGGCACAACGGTTGTCAGAAGAAACGCTTCTGCATTCCAGATCGTCACATATGTCGGCAGGCTGTAGCTGCCGTAATACATGGCAGCGCATACATCTTTAAACACTGTATATCCCAGAATATTTCCGACCACTGCACCCGCCAAAGTAACCAGGACCGGCAACGTCATATAATGCCGGATCAGCTCCTGGCGTGTATAGCCGGATGCTCGCAAGGTACCGATAACTCCCGCTTCTTTTCGGATCGTGTTACTGATGGTGATCCCAAACACAAATGCCATAATTACAATAACGATATAAAGAAGCATGATCACCATGGCCTTGTCTCCACCCATATCATCACCTGTAAATATAATGGCCTGGTTCAGATATCTTGGGACAAAAGCTTCCAGTGTCACTGCTTTTCCAATATCTTCCATCAGATCCTCTGACACTTCTTTTTCCTGTTTTTCGTCTTTCGGCTGCTTATTGTAGATCCAGGAGTAGTTGTACTGAAGCTTATCCTGGTTCAGTGCCTCAAAGCCTTCCGGTGTCACGATTCCAACTCCGAATTTTACAGAATCAAACATTGAATCATTGTTATCCTGAAACAGGGCACTGTAGTCAGAAAGAGCAACAAGACCCGTGATCCTCCAGGATTTTTTTCCACGGGTAATGATGTCCCCTGTTTTCAGGCTGTTGTTGTCCGCATACATACGGTCAATGGCAATCTCATCCTCGCCCTCCGGCATCTCACCCTCCATCAGGCAGACCTTGTTCACCTGCTCACGGTTCCTGAAGAAACGCATAGTACTTCCGTTATCCAGCTCTTCTTCTATGTAAAAATTTTCGTAAAGCTTTACGCCAGAAGCTTCGATATCTTTCCACTGGGATCTGTAAACTTTCTCTGCTGTGCGGAAATTTCCGTTTTCAATATTGTACTTGTCAAAGCTGTCATTATAGGCTTTCAGCATGCTTCCGTCTGCAACCAGAAAGCCGGATACAAATCCGATGGTCAGCATCATCATAAGAAAAACCACTAGATATTTTCCAAATTCCCCTTTCAGCTCTCTGGGGATACGCTTACGCAAAGGATTCTTCATAACGCCCCCTTACCATTCCAGCTCAGCTGCCGGAATCTTGCTCTCATTCTGATAGTTCCTGCGGATCATGCCGTCGCGGAGTTTTACCACACGATCTGCCATATCTTTGATGGCATCGTTATGCGTTACCATAACAATGGTGTTTCCGTACTTGTGATTAACAGTCTCAATAAGCTTAAGGATCTCCTTGGATGTGTTATAATCCAGTGCTCCCGTAGGCTCGTCACAGAGCAGGATATCTGGATTTTTCACAATGGCACGGCCAATGGCTGTACGTTGCTGCTGACCTCCGGAAAGCTGGTTGGGAAGTTTCCTCTGATGTTCGTAAAGTCCCAGAGTTGTAAGAAGCTCATCTACTTCCAGCGGCTTGTCACTTAAGCAGGCACCTACTTCAATATTCTCACGTACTGTCAGGTTCGGGATCAGATTGTACATCTGAAATATATATCCCAAATGCTTTCTTCTGTAAAGAGAAAGCTTCTTTTCTTTCATATCCTCCAGACGTTCTCCCTGAATGGTAATGCTTCCCGAATCTGCCCCGTCAATGCCTCCGATAATATTCAGAAGTGTGGATTTTCCGGAACCGGACGGTCCCAGAAGAACGCAGAATTCTCCTTTTTCTATATCAAGATCGATGCCTTTCAGAACATCCACATGGCTCTCACCTGTTCCGAAAGATTTCCTGATTCCTCTTATCTCCAGAAACATATTTCTCCTCCTTCCATTCCCGGAATGTATCTTATAGCACTCCCGAAAATTGCTATAATTATATTGATTATACTTTTGTATATATGTTAGTTCCGGCTTACTATTTTGTCAAGATATCGCATGATTTTCGTAGTTTTTTCGTAATACGGTACAACCTGCATAACGAAGCTGTTATTACTGTTCACTCCGTGCCCTGCAACATGCTGTTTTCCCATTGTTCCATACTTGCCAAAGCCTGTAAAAAAGTATATAATGAACGAGTATTTGTATCTTTTTAACAAAACTAATTTTATCTATAATAAAGGAGTGAATATTGAAAGTGGACCCCAGCGACACTTACCAGATAATCATATTACTTATTCTGCTGGCATTGTCAGCCTTTTTCTCATCTAACGAAACCGCGCTGATGTCGGTAAACAGGATCCGGCTCCGCTCCCTTGCAGATGAAGGGAATAAGCGTGCAGCCATGGCTCTTGATATTCTGGAAAACCAGACGCCCAAGCTTCTCAGTGCGATTCTCATCGGCAACAACATTGTGAACATTTCGGCATCTTCCCTTGCAACGACCCTTGCATACAGTTTTGGCGGATATATGGTCAGCATTGTTACTCTGATCCTTACCGTACTGATCCTTATTTTCGGTGAGATCACGCCTAAGAATTATGCAACCATCAATTCTGAGAAAATTACTCTCCGCTATATCCCGGTTTTTAAATTTCTCATGACCATCATGACACCGGTTATTTTTATCATCAATCTGTTTTCCAGAGGCGTGATGCGGCTTATGCGCGTTGACCCGGATGAAGCCAACAAGGCCATGACCGAAGAAGAACTTCGTACGATCGTGGATGTAAGCCATGAGGACGGCGTCATTGAATCCGATGAAAAAGAAATGATCTACAATGTATTTGATCTGGGCGATGCCACAGCCAAAGATATCATGGTACCGAGAGTTCATGTAACTTTTGCAGATGTGGCTTCCACCTATGATGAGTTGATCGATATTTTCCGCGAAGATAAATTCACACGTCTCCCTGTTTATAAAGACAGCCAGAATAATATCGTGGGAATTATCAATATGAAGGATCTTCTTCTCTACGACAAGGACACAGAATTCGTAATAGACAATTTTCTCCGGAAACCGCACTTCACATACGAGCGCAAGAGTATTTCCGATCTGCTTGTTGAAATGAAGGATTCCACCTTTAACATTGCCATTGTGCTGGATGAATACGGTGATATGGCCGGTCTTATCACACTGGAGGATATCCTGGAGGAGATCGTCGGTGAGATCCATGACGAGTACGATGAGAAAGAGGACGAGCTTGTCCAGAAGATCAGCGACCGTGAATATATCATTGAAGGTTCCATGCATCTGGATGATGTGAACGACCATCTTCACACAGAGCTGGATTCTGAGGATTATGATTCCCTTGGCGGATTTATCATTGAACATCTGGACCGCCTGCCTGTTGCAGGTGATGAAGTGATCACAGAGGAAGGTATCCGTCTTATTGTGGAAAAACTGGATAAAAACCGTATTGAGCAGGTTCATGTTTACCTTCCGGAAAAAATTCCGGAAACAGAGAAAAATCCGGAAACATAAAAACAAATAATACTCTGACATCGGAACTGTCATTCGCACCGCAATATGCGATTTCTGTGATTGACAGTTCCGATATTTTATATTATAATAATATAAAATTTTTATCTATATTTACTAAATGCAATGATAGGGAGTAGTACATAGTATCCGGATGCCCAGAGAGAAGATGGCCGGTGAGAATCTTCGTGACAGAACTATGGAAGTAGCCCTCGAGCAGTGAACTGAACCATGAATTTTCATGCAGTAGGCTTCAACGTTATTCCTACGTTACAGGGAAGCAGTATATTTGTACTGACAGAGAGCAGAGTTTTACCTCTGAAAACAGGTGGTACCGCGGAATCATCCGTCCTGAGCATATTTTATCCGATATGCCGGGACTTTTTTATTGGAAAAATTTCTCGCGGCAGCCCTTATCTGCTTAACTTTTCACATCATCAAAGGAGGGAACCAATTCATGAAACAGATTTCCGGAAACAAATTGCTTGTAAAAGCCTTAAAAGAAGAAGGCGTTGATGTTCTGTTCGGTTATCCTGGTGCCTGCACCATTGATATCAGTGACGAATTATATAAACAGAGCGACATTGACATCATTCTGCCGCGCCATGAGCAGGCCCTTGTCCATGAAGCTGACGCCTACGCCAGAACAACCGGAAAAGTTGGCGTATGTCTCGTTACCAGCGGCCCTGGAGCCACCAACCTTGTGACAGGTCTTGCAACTGCCAACTACGACAGCGTTCCACTTGTATGCTTCACCGGTCAGGTAGCACGTCACCTGATCGGCAACGATGCTTTCCAGGAGGTTGATATCGTAGGAATCACAAGAAGCATTACAAAATACGGAGTAACCGTCCGTAATCGTGAAGACCTTGGCCGTATTATCAAAGAAGCATTCTACATTGCACGTACCGGACGCCCCGGCCCTGTTCTCATCGACCTTCCGAAAGATGTGATGGCAGAGCTTGGAAGTGCCGAGTATCCTAAAAGCGTCAATATCCGTGGCTACAAGCCGAATACCAGCGTTCACATTGGTCAGCTGAAACGAGCTCTCAAAATGCTCCAGAAGGCAAAGAAGCCTCTGTTTCTTGCAGGTGGCGGTGTGATCATCTCCCGCGCACAGGAGATTTTTACTCAGGTTGTTGAGAAAACTCAGGTTCCGGTTGTTACTACTGTTATGGGACGTGGCGCGATTTCTACCAGAAACCCTCTGTTTATCGGAAATCTTGGCATGCACGGTGCCTATGCTGCAAACATGGCAGTCAATGAATGTGATCTCCTTTTCTCCATCGGAACACGTTTCAATGACCGTATCACAGGCAAGCTCCATGAGTTTGCACCGCATGCACAGATCGTCCACATTGATATTGATACTGCTTCTATTTCCAGAAACATCCATGTTGATATTCCGATCGTTGCTGACGCAAAAGAAGCCATAACCAAGATGAACGAATATGTTCAGGAATGCAGCACCAGCAAATGGCTGAAACAGATCCAGGAATGGAAAGAAGAACATCCGCTCACCATGAAAGACCGTGGTATGATGGGGCCTCTGGATATCATCGGCGAGATCAACCGTCAGTTTGATAAAGCAATTCTTGTTACAGATGTTGGGCAGCATCAGATGCTTGTAAGCCAGTATGCAGATATCACTGAGAACCGCCAGCTGATCATGTCCGGCGGACTTGGAACCATGGGGTACGGCCTTCCAGGTGCTATCGGTGCAAAGATCGGAAATCCAGACACACCTGTCATCTCTGTTTCCGGTGACGGCGGCATGCAGATGAATATCCAGGAGCTTGCCACCGCTGTTCTGGAAGAACTTCCAATCATCTGCTGCATTTTTAATAACGAATATCTGGGAATGGTCCGCCAGTGGCAGAAACTTTTCTATGGAAAACGCTATGCTATGACAAACTTAAAAGCCGGTGCCCTCTCCCGCCGTACAGAAGGCCAGGAGTATCCGGAATACACACCAGATTTCATCCGTCTTGCTGAAAGCTATGGGGCAAAAGGTATCCGCGTAACTGAAAAAGATCAGATTGCGGCTGCTTTCGAAGAGGCTAAGAAGAATACAAAAGCTCCTACGATCATCGAATTTATCATTGATCCGGAGGAAATGGTTTACCCGATGGTTAAGCCGGGTGGTACTCTGGCTGATCTGATCATGGATTGTTAGGAGGAATGAAAAATGGATAAAGGAATGAAAAAAAGATGGATCTCTCTTTACGTTGAAAACCAGGTTGGTGTTCTTTCCAAAATTTCCGGTCTTTTCTCCGGAAAGTCCTATAACCTGGACAGTCTTACGGTTGGAACTACTGAAGACCCGACCGTTTCACGAATGACTATCGCTACTGTCAGTGATGATGAGACTTTTGAGCAGATCAAAAAACAGCTGAACCGTATGATTGAAGTTATCAAGGTCATTGACTTTACAGATGTATTTGTCCGTATGAAAGAGATTCTTTATATCAAAGTCAAAGGCTGCTCACCGGAAGATAAAGTAGAGCTTTTTCAGATTGCAGAAACTTTCAAGGCTCGTGTCATCGACTACGGCAAAGACAGCCTGCTCCTGGAATTCGTCCAGACCGCAACCAAAAACGATGCTGTTATCAAACTCATCAAAGAAGAGTTCAAGCATATTGAAGTTGTCCGCGGCGGAAGTGTCGGAATTGAGTCCATCAGCATGATGGAGAGGTAAAAACTGAATAATACTCCGACAGAAAAACACGGGGCTGATGCTTTAACGATTAATAAATCGTGATTTTTACAGCCCCGAGTTTGTTCATATACATTCATTATTTCTGCATAAATTCAAGCGCTGCCTCTTTCGTCGGAATTGCAGGGATTCCGCCTCTCTTTTGCACACACAATCCAGCAACTGCATTTCCCAAAACAGCACACTTTTTGATTTCTTCCCATTCCATTTTTTCAACATTCTTATTCATAGAAAGGATACTGCATAATACGCCTCCCCAGAATGAATCACCTGCCCCAGTCGTGTCGACCGCATGTGTCTGAAATGCTTTGATGATTTCTTTTCTGCTTTTTGTTGCCATAAGAACGCCCTGTTCTCCCAATGTAATAGCAACCAGCTTTGGTCCCATGGCAAGGAGTTGGTCTGCAGCCTGCTCACAACTTTTCGCCTCTGTCAACAGAGTACTCTCTTCATCCGATACCTTCATGACATCTACCAATTCTATGACAGATCTCATTTTTTTCACTGCATACTCTTTGCTCTTCCAAAGAGACGGGCGGTAATTTGGATCATAGGAAATAAGTACACCCGCTGCTTTTGCCATTTTTACCGCTTCGATCGTTGTACTTTCTGCCGGTTCATCTGTCAGCGATAATGATCCAAAATGAAAAACTCTACAACCTGAAATTAATGTCTGATCCAGTTCTTCTTTTTTTAGCTGTGTATCTGCACCCGGTTTTCTTGCAAAAGAAAAATTTCGTTCTCCATTTTCACCGATTTCCACAAATGCCAACGTTGTAAAATAACCCGGGTCTTCAACAATAGCATCTGTATTGATTCCTTCCTTTTGCAATGTCTTCTTTAAAAATTTACCATGCATATCGTTTCCAACTTTTCCAATAAAAGATGTGTGATACCCAAAGTGGCTTGCAACGGTTAGAAGATTTGCCGGAGCACCTCCGGGATTCTGTTCGAACAATTTCCTCCCATCCCGACTGTGTCCTGCTTCCGTAAAATCAATCAGCAATTCTCCCAATGCCACGATATCAACTTTTTCTTCCATTTTTCAGTTCCTCCACAATCTCGTTATAACGTTTT
>OLQR01002038.1_pt1 | contig 10257 bp, 10 predicted proteins | sample 1671881 | NCBI WGS metagenome assembly OLQR01 (sample SAMEA3136623, study PRJEB25190) | human gut metagenome | biome: human gut; feature: human-associated habitat; material: faeces | place: Austria | collected 2013 | reverse complement strand
AGACGCGAACAGACCGAGGGCGAACGGGTCCGTCTGGAAAAGGCGGCACAGAGCCGCAACGAGGAAATCCTTGAACTCGAACGCGAGACCGCCCGACTGGAAAACCGCGCGGCCCAGCTGAAAACCGAGGAAACACAGATTCTGGATAAAATGTGGGAAAGCTATGAATTAACACCCACACCGGCGGCAGAGATCGCCCGACCGATTGAAAATCTCGGTGAAACGCGCGGCCGCGTGCAGGAGCTGCGCGTGAAAATGCGGGCGCTCGGCAACGTCAATCTGGATGCGGTGGACGAATTTCAGCGTGTGCAGGAGCGATACAGCTTCCTGCGGGAGCAGAAGGACGACCTCGAGACCGCGCAGACCGATCTGCGCAAGGTCATCGAGCAGCTGACCGTCAGCATGAAGGAGATTTTCGCGTCCGAGTTTGCCAAGCTGAATGTGTACTTCCGCGATACCTTCCGCGAGATCTTTGGCGGCGGACACGCCGAACTGCAGCTTGCCGATACCTCGGATATCCTGAACTGCGGTATCGACATCCGCGTGTCTCCGCCGGGCAAGGCGGTTAAAACGATTACGCTGCTCTCGGGCGGTGAAAAGGCGTTTGTTGCCATTGCGCTGTACTTTGCGATCCTCAAGCTGCGGCCTACGCCGTTTTGCGTGCTTGATGAGATCGAAGCCGCGCTCGATGATGTAAACGTGCAGCGGTTTGCAAAATACATTCGCCGCCTGACAGATTCGACACAATTTATTGTAATTACCCACAGACGTGGTACAATGGAAGAAGCAGATATGCTCTACGGCGTGACCATGCAGGAGCAGGGCGTTTCCAAAATGCTGATGCTCAATCTGGCTGAGGCGGAAAAACGGCTCAAAAATACCATTAAGTAATGGAAATTGAGAATGGAAAATGGAGAATTGCGGCAATGGATATGCGAAGCGAAAAATATCCGTATCGGCTGGATGTGGAAAGACGATTGCCGAACGGCTCTCTTACGACAGACGGCTATGCGGCACGGCATCCGGTCGAGTTTCGGCACTGGGGACATGCGCGCGGCTATGTTCTCTGGGGTGAGCGGATTGACCGCACAGACTGGGAGAACTGGCGTATCAACTACTACGGTCAATAATTACTGATTCCTGATTTGCAAGATAGAAATAAGGAGATAAGCATGGGATTTTTTGATAAAATTAAGCAGGGCTTAAAGAAAACATCGGATGCGGTGAACCATTCGCTGGACAGCGTGTTCGCGGCATTTGTCAAGGTGGATGATGATCTGCTCGAGGAACTGGAAGAAGCACTCATCCTGTCGGACGTTGGTGCATCCACGGCGGCGAAGATCGTCGCTGAGGTCGAAAAGCGCGCCAAGCTGCGCAAGACCACTACGGCGGACGAGCTGCGCGACCTGCTCCGCGAGGTGCTGACCGACAACATGCTCGACAACCAGCCGCTGAATACGGACGGCAAGCCGGCGGTCATTCTGGTAATCGGCGTCAACGGTGTCGGCAAGACGACCTCGATCGGCAAGCTGGCGGCCCGCTATGTCAATGAGGGTAAAAAGGTTATGCTGTCGGCGGCGGATACCTTCCGCGCGGCTGCGGCGGACCAGCTCGAAATCTGGGCAAAGCGTGCCGGTGCGGACATCGTTCGCCATGGCGAGGGCGCAGACCCGGCGGCTGTTGTGTTCGACTCCATCTCGGCGGCCAAGGCACGCGGCAGCGATATCATCATCGTGGATACGGCAGGCCGTCTGCACAACAAGGCCAACCTGATGAACGAACTGGCGAAGATCGACCGCGTTATCTCCCGTGAGCTGCCGGATGCGTCGCGCGAAACGTTGCTCGTGCTGGATGCGACCACCGGTCAGAATGCGGTTCATCAGGCTGAGGAGTTCAACAAGGCTGCTGAGCTGACCGGCATCATTCTCACCAAGCTGGACGGCACCGCAAAGGGCGGCATCGTGATCGCTATTTCGGCAGGACTGGGTGTTCCGGTCAAGCTGGTCGGCGTTGGCGAGGGCATTGACGATCTGATAGACTTTGACCGTGCGGCATTCCTGGAGGCCATCCTGCCGCCGGTTCATGAAAACGCAGAAAACGATGAGGAACAGACCGAGGAGGACGAAAATGCAGAGACCTGACGGAAGAACCAAGGGCGCAATGCGTCCGGTGAAGATTACCACTGATTACACGATGTACGCGGAAGGCTCGGTGCTGGTCGAGATGGGCAACACCAAGGTCATCTGCACCGCGTCGGTCGAGGAAAAGGTACCGCCGTTCCTCGAGGGCAAGGGCCTCGGCTGGGTAACCGCCGAGTATGCGATGCTCCCGCGTGCGACCAATACCCGCAAAAAACGCGATATCAAGTCGCTCAAGCTGGACGGCCGCTCGAGTGAGATCCAGCGTCTGATCGGCCGTGCGCTGCGTGCGGTCGTTGACCGCGAAGCACTCGGTGAGCGCCAGATCACGATTGACTGCGATGTTATTCAGGCGGACGGCGGCACGCGCTGCGCGTCCATCACCGGCGGATTTGTTGCACTGTGGCTTGCATGCAAAAAGCTGCTGGCCGATGGCGTGATCGAGAAAATGCCGCTCACCGCACAGGTCGCGGCGGTTTCGGTCGGTATTTTTGAGGAGGAAGCCGTGCTCGACCTCAACTACGCCGAGGACAGCCATGCCATCGTGGACTGCAACGTCGTGATGACCTCCAAGGGCGAGTTCATCGAGGTGCAGGGCACGGGCGAGGGCCGTCCGTTCACGGATACCGAGCTGCGGAAGCTGCTCGGCCTCGGCAAGCGCGGCTGCCTGACGCTGTGCCGCAAGCAGGCCAAGGTGATGGGGGAAAGTCTGTAATGCAGTTTGTACTTGCTTCCCATAACAAGAAAAAGCTGGCAGAGCTGTCCGCTATCGTGAGCAGCCTCGGCATTGAAATCATTCCGCTGCCGGAGGGTGCACCCGAACCCGAGGAAAACGGCAAAACCTTCGAGGAAAACGCGCTCATCAAGGCGAAATCCGCCGCAGAGTTCACCGGTCTGCCCGCTCTCGCGGACGACAGCGGCCTGTGCGTGGATGCGCTCGACGGCGCTCCCGGTATCTACTCCGCGCGCTACTGCGAGGGTACGGACGAGGACCGCAATGCCTTTTTGCTGAAAAATATGCAGGATAAGGAAAACCGTGCCTGCCGTTTCGTGTGCGCGATCGCGTGTGTGCTCGCGGACGGCGAAACGCTCACCGTGCGCGGTGAATGCGAGGGCACACTGCTCCGCGAGAACCACGGCGCAGGCGGCTTCGGCTACGACCCGCTGTTCTATGTCGAGAAATACGGCTGTACCTTCGGCGAACTGCCGGCAGAGGTCAAGAATACAATCTCTCATCGGGCAAATGCTTTGAATAAATTGAAAGCCATACTAAAAGATAAAGTAAATTGAAAATGGAGAATGGAAAATGGAAAATTGCGGTGCGGCACGTAGTGCCGAATAAAATAATCGCGCAAGGCGCGATACCATAATTCTCAATTCTCCATTCTCAATTTTCCATTAAAACATAAGGAGAAATATAATGCTTAACACAAAACAACGCGCACAGCTTCGTGCAATGGCAAACCCGCTGGCGGTCACGCTGATCATCGGCAAGGAAGGCGTAACCGACGCGGTAGAACGCGAGCTGGACGCGCTGCTCGAATCCCACGAGCTGGTCAAGGGCAAGGTGCTTGAGAGTGCGATGCTGACGCCGCGCACGGTATCCGAGGCGCTCTGCGAGGCCACCGGTGCGGACGCTGTACAGTGCATCGGCTCCAAATTTGTGCTGTACCGCCAGTCCAGCGATGAGGACAAGCGCAAGATCGTTCTGGTAAAATGAGGACGGGAATTCTCGGCGGCACATTCAATCCGCCGCATCTGGGACATCTGCATGCGGCGGAACTCGCGCACCGTGCGCTGAACTTAGATCGGGTGCTGTTCATTCCGACCAATATTCCGCCGCACAAGGCTCTGCCGGAGAACACCGCGTCCGCAGAGGACCGGTGCGAGATGGTGCGCCGCTTGACGGCAGAAAAAACGTGGGCGATGCTTGACACTATAGAGATCGACCGCGGCGGCGCAAGCTACACGGTGGACACGCTCCGCGCGCTTCATGCACGCGGCGAGACCGACCTGCACCTGATCGTCGGCACGGATATGCTGCTCTCGTTCGATAAAATCTGGCGTGCGCCGGACGAGATCGCGCGGCTGGCTTCGCTTGCTGTCTGCGCCCGCGAAAACGAGGACTGGGACGCGCTGCGTGAAAAGGCGGCGGCGCTCAAGGACTCGCTCGGTGCAACCGTAGAGCTGGTGCAGGGCGACAGCCTGACCATTTCCTCGACCGAGCTGCGGCAGGGCGGTGCACTGCGATGCTATACACCGGAATCGGTCGCGGATTACATCGAAGAAAAGCATTTGTACGGCTATTAAGCCTGTAAAATACAGGTTTGACAGATAAATACAGCAGTTTGTTCAAAATCAGTATTTTTGTATGACTTAGGAACGGACTGCGGCTCGTTCCTTCTTGTCGGCAAAGCTATAGTTTTGCGGCAGGAAATACAGAGAAAGGCGGGAAAAAGTTATGTTATGTAATGAAGAAATGCGTAAAAGTATCCTTTCCAGATTGCAGGGCTACCGCTATGAGCACTCGCTCGGCGTGGAGCGTGCGGCGATCATGCTGGCAGAAAAGTACGGCGAGGACCCGGAAAAAGCGGGTACTGCAGGCATTCTGCATGACATAACAAAATATCTTTCTCCGCAAGAACAGTTGAATTTATGCGGGAAATACGGTATAATACCCTGTACCGTCGAAAAAAGCGAGCCGAAAATGCTGCACGGAAAGACGGCGGCAGCCATCGCGCGGGCCGAATACCACATGCCCGAGGATATCTGCGATGCCATCGCCTGCCACACCACCGGCAAGAACCATATGACGCTGCTTGACAAGATCTTGTATCTGGCGGATTACATCGAAGAAACTCGTGATTTTCCCGGCGTGGACAAGGCGCGTGAGCTGGCGCAGATCGACATCGACAGTGCCCTGCTCTACTGCTATGACCAGACGCTGACCGAGCTGGTCGCACGCGGAAAACTCATCCACAGCGATACCATTGCCGCTTATAATGATATGATCCGGCAGGGTGTCAGCTGGCGGGACAAGTAAAATGGAGGCAGGAATCGTTTGAAACTATTCGGAGGAAGCGGCGACAGGAAAAACCGCAACGGAGACAGCACTCCGGCACAGGCTCCCGCACAGCAGGCAGCGCCCAAGCCGGAAGGGAACCACCAGCCGATCTCGGCGCCCAAGCCGAGCGGCAAAAAGGGAAAGGCTCCGAAGGAGAAAAAAAAGCTGACACCCAGACAGAAGGGCAAGCGCATTGCCATCATTATGGCGGTTGTGCTGGTGCTGTTCGCGTGCGCAGCAGCTGCAGCGGTGTGGTTCGTCCGTTCGCCGCAGGCGACGATCAAGGACAAGGAAAACGGCGATAAGGTCGATGTGAGCAGCCTGCTCAACTCGGGCACCCGCATTGACGATGTGTTTACGTTCGTGGTCGGCGCAGTTGATGAGGACGAAACACGAACAGACGCTTTGATGGTCGCAACCATGGATACCAAGGACAAGACCATCAACGTCATGAACATCCCGCGCGACACCATGTGCAACAACACGGCAACCGGCGCGAGCAAGAAGATCAACGCAGCCTACGGCATGGATACCGGCGGCAAGGGCGGCAACATCGAGCAGACGAGCAAGGAAATCGAGCGTCTGATGGGCTTCCGGCCGGATAAATACGTTATCGTCAACTTTGACGGCATTGCAGCCATCGTGGATGCGATCGGCGGCGTGGATTATGACGTGCCGTTCGATATGAAGTACGATGATCCGTCGCAGAATCTGCACATCGACCTGAAAAAAGGCCAGCAGCATCTGGACGGCAAGCAGACCGTCGGCTTCCTGCGCTGGAGACACAACAACGATTACACCGTACAGTATACCAACGGCGATGAAGGCCGTGTAGAGAATCAGCAGAAGTTCCTCAAGGCGCTGGCAGGTCAGGTGCTGCAGATCAAGAACGTGACCAAGATCCGCTCGATCGCAGAGGCCGTGTTCAAGAACGTCAAGACCGACTTCAGCGCCGGCGAGCTGCTGTGGATGGGCATGCAGGCCATGCAGATTGACAACAGCAGCATTCAGTTCTTTACACTGCCCGGCTACGGCAAGATGAGCACGGCGGGCACCTCGGTGCAGTATTCGTTCTTCTTCCCGTATTACGACCAGACGCTGGAACTGGTAAACAAGTATTTCAACCCCTACGAGGAGCCGATCTCCAAGCTGGACATCGTCGGCGGACCGGATACCACTACCTACTCGGGCGGCTATGTAAGTTCGGGCGAGGAAGATAATGTATGGGGTGACACCTCCGGCTCGTACGATTACAGCGAGGATTATTACGAAGAACCGGATTACAGCTACGATGAGCCATCCTACGACAACAGCGGCTCGGACGGCGATTATTCGGATAACAATGACTACTCGGGCGGCGACAGCGGCGGAGACTATTCCGGCGGCGACTCCGGTGAGGAGAGCGGCGGCGACTCCTCCGGCGGCGATTACACCGACGGCGGCGGAGAGGATAGCGGTGCTTCCTCCGGCGGAGACGATGGCGGAACATACGATCCCGAGGCATAATAAAGGCAATATACCATAATCGGCAGAAAGGCAAACCCTTTTCTGCCGCACAAAAGGAGTTTATACTTTGACTGCAAAAGAAACTGTAAAGGCGATCTGCGAAGCGCTGATCGAGAAAAAGGCTCAGGGTATTGAGGTGCTGCATGTTGAGCGCCTGACCGAGCTGACCGAGTATTTCGTCATCTGCTCTGCGTCCTCCACTACGCAGGTTAAGGCACTGGCGGACAATGTAGAGTGGCACCTGAAGTACGATCACGATGAGATGCCGCACCACACCGAGGGTTATGAATCCGCACAGTGGATGCTGCTGGACTACGGCTGCGCTGTACTGCATGTATTCATGCCGGAGGCACGCAAGTTCTACAATCTGGAGAACCTGTGGAAGGACGGCACGCCGGTAACGCTTGAAGAGCTGGGCATCGAGGACAAGTAAAATACCGACATGCGGCGGCGCCGGGAACGACGTCCGCCGCGTTGTCGCGCTCAAAATCCAAAACTCACTTTAGGGGGAGAATCCGTTGAAGTACGATCATAAACAAGTAGAAAAGAAATGGCAGGACATCTGGGACGAGAAGCAGTGCTTCCATGCCGAGAATGACTCGGACAAGGAGAAGTTCTACGCGCTCGTAGAGTTCCCGTATCCGTCCGGTCAGGGTCTGCATGTAGGTCATCCGCGCTCCTACACCGCGCTGGATATCGTTGCGCGCAAAAAGCGCATGCAGGGCTACAACGTGCTGTATCCGATGGGCTGGGATGCATTCGGTCTGCCGACCGAGAATTTTGCCATCAAGAACCATGTTCATCCGGCAGAGGTTACCAAGAAGAACATCGCACGCTTCAAGAGCCAGCTTAAGAGCCTTGGTCTGTCGTTCGACTGGTCGCGTGAGATCAATACCACCGACCCGAGCTACTACAAGTGGACCCAGTGGATTTTCCTGCAGCTGTTCAAGAAGGGCCTGGCCTACAAGAAGGAAATGAGCGTAAACTGGTGCACCTCCTGCAAGTGCGTTCTGGCGAACGAGGAGGTTGTCAACGGCGTTTGTGAGCGCTGCGGCAGCGAGGTCGTTCACAAGACCAAGAGCCAGTGGATGCTCGCCATCACCAAGTACGCACAGCGCCTGATCGACGATCTGGATGATGTGGACTACATCGAGCGCGTTAAGATTCAGCAGCGCAACTGGATCGGCCGTTCCACCGGCGCTGAGGTCGATTTCAAGACCACCGAGGGCGACACGCTGACCGTTTACACCACCCGTCCGGACACCCTGTTCGGCGCGACCTACATGGTAATCTCTCCGGAGCACCCGATGATCGAGCAGTGGGCGGACAAGCTGAACAACATCGAGGACGTTCGCGCATACCGTGAGGAGGCTGCCCGCAAGTCCGACTTCGAGCGTACCGAGCTGAATAAGGACAAGACCGGCGTTAAGCTGGACGGCGTTGCCGCAATTAACCCGGTAAACGGCAAGCAGATCCCGATCTTCGTTTCCGACTATGTTCTCATGGGCTACGGCACCGGTGCGATCATGGCTGTTCCGGCGCACGATGACCGCGACTGGGAGTTTGCTAAGAAGTTCGGCTGTGAGATCATCGAGGTTGTTTCCGGCGGCGAGGATGTCCAGAAGGCTGCATTCACCGCAAAGGACGAAACCGGTATTCTGGTAAATTCCGATTTCCTGAACGGCAAGACCGTTAAGGACGCTATCCCGGCTATGATCGAGTGGCTGGGTGAAAAGGGCATCGGCCATGCCAAGGTGCAGTACAAGCTGCGTGACTGGGTATTCTCCCGTCAGCGTTACTGGGGCGAGCCGATTCCGATCGTCAAGTGCGACAAGTGCGGCTATGTGGCTCTGCCGGAGGATCAGCTGCCGCTTGAGCTGCCGAACGTAACCAGCTACGAGCCGACCGACAACGGCGAGTCTCCGCTGGCGCACATGACCGACTGGGTAAACACCACCTGTCCGTGCTGCGGCGGTCCGGCAAAGCGCGAGACCGATACCATGCCGCAGTGGGCTGGTTCCTCCTGGTACTTCCTGCGCTATATGGACCCGCACAACGACAAGGCGCTTGCCTCGCCGGAAGCACTGAAATACTGGTCTCCGGTTGACTGGTACAACGGCGGCATGGAGCACACCACGCTGCATCTGCTGTACAGCCGTTTCTGGCATAAGTTCCTGTATGACATCGGCGTAGTGCCGACCAAGGAGCCGTATGCAAAGCGCACCAGCCACGGCATGATCCTCGGCGAGAACGGCGAGAAGATGTCCAAGAGCCGCGGCAACGTCGTCAACCCGGACGAGATCGTTGACACCTACGGCGCAGATACCATGCGTCTGTACGAGATGTTCATCGGTGACTTTGAGAAGGCTGCTCCGTGGAGCCCGAAGTCTATCAAGGGCTGCCGCCGCTTCCTCGAGCGCGTATGGGCACTGGCTGACAAGGTGCAGGACGGCGATACCTACTCCGAGCAGCACGAGGTGCTCATGAACCGTACCATCAAGAAGGTCGGCGAGGACGCAGACAACCTCAAGGCCAACACCGCTATCGCAGCGCTGATGACCATGCTCAACGAGTTCTACGACAAGGGCGTAAACAAGGCTGAGTACAAGACCTTCCTGGCGCTGCTCAATCCGTTTGCACCGCATATCACCGAGGAACTGTGGCAGCAGCTCGGCGAGACCGGTCTGCTCTCCGTAGCTCCGTGGCCGACCTACGACGAGGCCAAGACCGTCGAGAGCACGGTAGAGCTGGCGGTACAGGTAAACGGCAAGCTGAAGTGCACCATCAAGCTGGCAGTCGACGCGGACAAGCAGACTGCGATCGATACCGCACTGGCAGAGGAAAAGGTACAGCACGCCATCGAGGGCAAGCAGATCGTAAAGCAGATCGTTGTTCCGGGCAAGATCGTAAACCTTGTCGTAAAGTAAGAAGGAATGCCGGATTTCCGCGTCAAAAAGAAAAAATCGAAAACTACGGGAAAAAGTAGTTGACATTGACGCGGAAATTCGATATAATATCCTTACGGTTTTGTGTATGGATGTATACAAACTGTGCTAAGCGATCCCCATGAGGGGAACGTGCGGAGGGAGGGAAAACTGTGTCGGAGATCCGCATCAAGGAAAATGAGTCTATTGACAGCGCACTGCGTCGCTTCAAGCGTTCGTGTGCCAAGGCGGGTACGCTTTCCGAGCTCCGCAAGCGTGAGCATTATGAAAGCCCGAGCGTAAAGCGCCGCAAGAAGTCTGAGGCTGCACGCGCAAAGAAGAAGAAGTTCCGCTAAAATAGAATTTCCAGAGAGCAGATGGTTAAACGTCTGCTCTTTTCTTTTTTCTGCACCGGCTGATCGGGTGACCTGAACCGCGTAGGCGGTTCACCCTGTCCGGGCGGCAGTCTTTTCAGCATCGGCTGAGCGGGGGACACGAACTGCGTCAGCGTGTTCGCTCCTAACGGGCGGGGAGTTTTTTGCTTGAAATCAAGCGGGGGATTCGCCGTCTGCGGACGGCGGGAGCGTGCCGCGCCCCGCGGCGGGGCAAGAGGGTAGACACCAAG
>OLQR01002036.1_pt1 | contig 10265 bp, 10 predicted proteins | sample 1671881 | NCBI WGS metagenome assembly OLQR01 (sample SAMEA3136623, study PRJEB25190) | human gut metagenome | biome: human gut; feature: human-associated habitat; material: faeces | place: Austria | collected 2013 | reverse complement strand
ATGGTATATTCTGATTATAAGGAGTGCCACTTACAATGTTATTGTGTATAAGGGTCAGGGGAAAGATGCAAAGAGCTAGATAGTGATGACATTCCTGGCACTGGTGGTGTGCATGCTGGGGAAGAAAGAAATTCTTGCAACAGACGGAATATCCCAGAAAAAATGAAAAATAAGACAGCATAATAAAAAAGCTCCCTGACAGGTTCATGTCAAAAACTGACAGGGAGCTTTTATTATGCTGTCTTACAGATGCATCACGGGGCTTGTACATACGAGGTTTTCGATAATGGTTTCTTTCTCGAAAAGCATCGGGATAATAATAGCATGCTTTGCAAAAGAAGCCAGCGGGATCCGGTCGGAGACGTTGCAGGTGATGACCCGATCTTTGGTGCGTAGGGTGATCTTGTAATCATCCCCGGTGAGCGGTTCGTATCCCGGTTTTCCGATCTGGTGGATGGTGAAGGTGAGTGCTTCTCCATCGTTATGTACTTCCAGCAGAGGTCCCTTGCATACCCAGGTACACTGGTTATGGATCGCATCGGAGAGTTCCTGGCAGACATCGCCGTGCGGTTCGCCCTGGATGTAGGTGGAGTAATGTCCGTGCAGGGTGCTGTCGCCATGAAGGTCCATGCCACAGGTAGCAGCCAGTTTTTCACCAGAAAGCACCAGATTTTCCCACAGTTTTACTCCTTTTTCATTGACTTCGTGAAGCGGTTCCGGGTTGTTGAAGATCTCGATGAAGTCACAGCAGGAATAATCCGTGATCGTCATCTCGAAACGGCAGCCCTGTGCGAACGGCCATCCGAAGGAATATGGATGTGCCACGCCGACCAGAGCTCCTTTTTTACGGGCAGCACGGAAGAGAAGTTCCGGCTTGTGTCTGTTGATATTTTCCCACGGCACATACTCGGTCAGGTTCAGACAGAGGATGTGTCCGTAATAAGTGGTATATTCCATGCCGGGGATAAAGGCGATTGGCTGTGGATGCTCTTTCAGATAATTTTTAATTTTGCAATGTCCGGATATGGTGTTGTGATCAGTCAGGGCGAAGGCATCCACCTGGTCTGCCACCATAAAGTCCGTCAGTTCTTTGCAGGTAAATACTGCGTCGGATTCATTGGTATGATTGTGTAATTCCAGTCTTTTATACATAAAAAGTTCCTCCCTTAACGTGCGCGTACCGTCAGTTGGTAGTTGGTGTTATCCAGCAGTACGGAAAATACCAGGATGGTTACTTTTAATACACCCTCGATGGTTGACTGTGGGATACATCCTTCGGTAGCTTCTGTTGCGGTAAAATGCATGTGTCGGGTTGTCAGTTGTCTGTGAATGTTGCCGATGAAGGTATCATTCAGGGTTGCCATGGTATGAATCTCGGTTTTCATACCGTGATACACGGCATCTTCCCATTCCTCCGGTGTGCCTTCTTCCATACCATATTCTTTTTTACAGTAGTCAAGCAGGCGCTGTTTCAGTTCCGGGGTCACATCTTCCGGGCGGAAGTGCTGCGGTTCAAAAGAAAATTCAATATCCAGTTCTCCGTAAGTCTGATCCAGGCAGACGGTGTAGGAAATCTGACCGATAAAGTCTTTGCATAATTTTCCTTCTACCTGGTAAATGGTTTTCATCTCTTCCATAGTAGTCTCCATTTTCATTTGTAGGTTTTCTGTCCTTGCAGCCGGTACGATACCGACTGTATATTCTCAGAATACGCAGACCGATTGCCGATGTCAATAGTCTGAAAAAATTTGTAGAAAAGTCCAGTTATTTTAAAAGTTCTGTACATTATAGGAAAAAAACAGATTTGCTATAATGGTCGCAAATACGGAAGAAAGTAGATGCAACTGACACCGGACAGATTATGTCAACTATACAGAGGGCATTGGCATTACCTATCACGGATTTGAACCGGAAGATGAACCGGAACGGATCGATTATATTTATATCAAAAAAGCAAAAGAAGGTTATGCAGGACTTACCTGCCGCAGTGTAAAAAAATGGGAAGACCGCGACAAAGAAGTATGGCTTTCCGACCATTATCCGATTTGTGCGGAACTTGAGTGGATAAATCTATAAAAAATACTGGACATTTTTCAGAGTGTAGATTTTTCCACTGGTGCCGGAAGAAATGTTCATTGTGAGAAAAACAGCTGCTCCCCTGTCTGAACGTAGTGGCGCTGGCATTCAACGACTGAGCTGATGCAGCGAGGGGTGGCGTATGGTTCTGGCCGAGACAGTTCACCATGGATAACTTCAAAGAAGTATTCAAAGACGGAAGTATTACCACAGCTTATGTGATCACGATCGCAAGAACTGTAATCGGAACGTTTTTAAGCTTAATGGTAACTACTCTGGCAGGTTATGCACTGAAACAGGAAGATCTGCCGGGAAGAGTCAGCCAAACTGGACGGCTGCGGATTCTTTCAGACTTACCTGAAAATCATGCTTCCGTTAAGTAAACCGGTAATCGCCGTAGTTGGACTGTATACCGCAGTAAATCACTGGAACGACTGGTTTGCAGGAGCATTCTATGTCAACGACACCAACCTGTGGCCGGTACAGACCGTTCTGCAGCAGATGTTGACAAAAGCAATGAATTCATAGCAGGAAGTAACTTCTGTTGCACAGGTACTGGCGCATAATACCGTGTCTGTAACATCCGATTCTCTGAAGATGGCAGCAGTTGTTGTTACAACCGTTCCGATTCTCTGTGTATACCCGTTCGTGCAGAAATACTTTGCACAGGGCGCGATGATCGGTGCAGTGAAAGGTTAAGTTAAAGTAACTGTTCAGTACCTTCACAGTTATGAGCCAAAATGCATTTAAACGATAAAAACACGCTTTGCGATTTTTTATCGTTATCGCGGCACTCCTCAAGGTTCCGTGCAAGCACGGACTTTGACTCGTTGCTCGCGTAAATCACCTTCGGTGATGGCATTTTGGCTTGTATGTCTCGGGATTTTGACATATTCATGTCAAAACACCTCGCGGGACAGTGGCTACTGAATAGTTACAAGTTAAATATCAAAAGGTTCTTTGCCTCGTTCAGCATTTATTATATAGAGATGAATCTATGAGCGATGCGGGGAACCTTTTTTTGTGAAAAAAATAAGGTTGAAAATTACTGTTTCTGAGAAAAGTCAAAAAAGCAGATTTTATAGAGAAAAAAGAGAAAAGTATAAAAAAATACACCACATGGTGCTGCAGAATCATGATACAATGAGCATTAGCGAGCGGGAATAAACGAAGTTTATTCATCGTGAGCGGCGAATGTCGGTCATGATAGCTGCGAAAGCAGCGTCAAGCACCGAAGGTGCGAATCATGATTAATGAACAAAACGGGCTGCGGAAGTGACAGAAAATCCGGGCACACGAGAGAGGGAGAAGGTATGAACGCGAACAAGTGGGATGTTTATGTATACGGCGATGTCAACATTGATATCGTGATCCCGGGAGTGGAAAAATTTCCGGAACCGGGACAGGAAGACGAAGTTTCCGTGATGGAAACATTTGTCGGCGGCGGCGCCGCATTATTTACCCTGGGAGTCGGCAAGCTGGGACTTCATCCGGTCTTTCAGGGAGAGGTGGGAGATGACTGTTACGGCGAACTGATCCGGAACAAATTTCGGGAAAGCCGTGTAGATGATTCTCTGCTTGTGATAAGTAAGGAGTTAAAAACGGGAATCTCACTGAGCTTTACCAATGAAAAAGACCGCTCCTTTCTGACCTATCGGGGGACCAACGAAAAGATCAGTATAGTCAATGTAGATGTAGAAAAAGTAAAAGAAGCTGCACATATCCACGTGACCGGCTATGCAGGTTCCATCAATCATAACGAATATCTGGAACTGTTAAAGAAGATCAAGGCAGAGACACAGGCAACGGTATCCTTTGATGTCGGCTGGGATTCCACCGGCGAGTGGAAACCGGAGATCCGGGATCTCTTCCCGTATATTGATGTGCTGTTTATGAATGAGACAGAGGCAGAACACTACGGAAGAAAAGAAAGTGCTGAGGAAGCTGCACGGGAATTTGCCCGGACTGCAGGTATGGCGGTTATCAAGATGGGCAAAAAAGGTTCCATCGCAGTGAAAGACGGCAGGTTGTATCAGGCCGCACCGTACATAGTGGAAGCCGTGGACACCACAGGAGCCGGAGATTCCTTTAATGCGGGATTTGTCTACGGATTCCTGAGAGGAAAATCCATGGAAGAATGCCTGAAATGCGGAAACGGATGCGGAGCACTCTCCGTAACCGCGCTGGGTGGCAATACCGGATTTCCGACAGAGGAGAAACTGGAAACATTTATCAAAAACCAGGAAACTATTGAGAGAAGCAAATAGAGACAACAAGGAGGAAAAGGTTATGAAAATTGCAGTTATCGGAGGAGCAGGTGTACGTACCGTAATTTTTATCAACGGACTTTTAAAAAGATATAAAAAACTTCACATTGACGAAGTCGTACTCTACGATATCCAGGAAGAAAAACAGAGAATCATTGAAAAGTTATGTAAACATGTAGTGGAGAGAAACCACGAAGAACTGAAAGTATGGGCGGTATCCGATCCGGTGGAAGCCATCACTGGAGCAGATTATATCGTAACCACATTGCGTGTCGGCGGAGACCATTCCCGTGTTGTAGATGAAACAATCGCTCTGGATCTGGGCGTGATCGGACAGGAGACAACCGGTGTCGGCGGATTCTCCATGGCAGTTCGTACCATTCCGGTTCTGATGGAATATTGTGAACTGATCAAAAAATATGCACCGGATGCATGGATCTTCAACTTTACCAATCCGTCCGGTCTGGTAACACAGGCACTGCGAAGCGCCGGATACGACAAGATCATCGGTATCTGTGATGCTCCAAGCAGCACCAAGTTCCGCATGGCACACGATCTGGGGGTGGAAGAAGACGATCTGTATGTAGAATTCTTCGGATTAAACCACCTGTCCTGGATCCGCAGCGTAAAGAAAAAAGGCGAGGAAATCTTACCGGAACTGCTGGCAGACGATGCATTTTTACAGGGGGTACAGGAATTCTCCATGTTTGATCCGGACCTGCTCCGTTCCATCGGATTCCTGCCGAACGAATATCTGTACTACTACTATCACAGAGAAAAGGCACTGGAAAATATCAAAAAATCAGGTGCAACCAGAGGAAAGACCATCGAGAACGTTAATATTCAGATGATGGACGAACTGAAGCATATGGATATCGATGCCGATCCAGAAGGCGCACTGCAGATCTTCCTGTATTATATGCAGGTTCGTGAGAATTCCTACATGAGCATCGAGTCCGGTCTGGCAAAACGTCCGCTGCTGGAAAAAGGCCAGCTGGAAGTACCGGACGGTATGGGATATGCAGGGGTTATGCTGGACTGCATCGAAGGTATGCAGAGTGAAAAAGGAAAATATCTGGTACTGTCCGTAGAAAATAACGGAAGCATCCCGGGACTGGCAGATGAAGATGTGATCGAGACTACCTGTCTGGTATCCAAAGACGGCATCCATCCGGTCAGAGTTGAAGAAGTACCGGAACATTGCTATCTGTTGATCCGTCTGATCAAAATGTACGAAAAACTGACCGTAGAGGCAGTCAAAAATCAGTCCAAAGAAACCGCTGTACAGGCGCTGATGTTACATCCGCTGGTAAATTCGTATTCACTGGCAAAACAGCTGGTAGATAAATATGACGAGGTTTATGGGGGAATCTTTCACTGATATCTGAGTGATAAAATAATAAGGCAATCAAGGTTTCCCCTGTATAACCGGGAAATTGTGTAAATATACAGGGGAAAAGTATGTGGGGTGTGGATAAGATGAAGATCCGATGGACGAATCAGGCAGAAGAATAGCAGGCAGAAGTTTTTTGGAGAAAGGAAGGGCGACACCGGAAAACTTCCGGAAACTTGGGAAAAACGGGGCGGTGACTGCCGGATCGTGGTAAAAAAAGAAGGATTTTCCGAAGAGGAATGGATACAGATGCCAGCGGATTTACCAACAGGAGAGAGGATCCGGCAAAAGACGGGGGGATTCCGGATCTGTCCCGGCAGGAAGCAAGACTGTGGTTTTATTACCGGGCAACCCGATACATCGACTGTGGCTATGAGGTACTCCATATGGGGCAGGTGCACCTGTATACCGCGAACGATAAAGGAATGGCAAAAACAACAGAACTGTTCGGTATGATCCGCGAGTATGCGAAAATTCATGGAATACGACAACTGGGGCGGACAGGTCGTTGATGACCGGGAAAATATACCGAGAGAAGAACTGGCCTGGAGAGACTGGTGGGGATACGACCAGATCGCCTGGTTTGCCAACCAGCCGGAGGAAGGCCAGAATCATTTTCTGGAATATACCTACAAGTGGACTGAAATCAATAATCCCAATGCATATTTTGAACTGCCGTTCCGCCGGATGATCCACAACGCGGAAGTGGCCATGAAGCGCGCAGATAACGGTCAGATGGATGCACAGGATTTCTATCAGATCAACACGAAGAGCGCAGCCTGCCCGATGGGATTCGATCAGGAAGAGACTGCAAAACGCCTATGGGCGACCGGCCACACGCTGCGGGAGAAGGCAGCCAATCCGGAGATGCTGATCCGCTATGGAGCAGAAAATGTCTGTGATGAAGAAACCGGAATGAAACTCCCGGAAAAAATTGTTGTTTACGGAAGTTTTCAGTCTCATGTGGGAGCGGTAAAGAATGACTCCAACAGTGAGCTGACCAGAATGTATTATATTGGTGATAATACGTATACCTTATCGGTGGTCATTCCGTTTGCGGGAACCTACGATTATTCTATTTCTACGTATGGAACGTTGTCTGCCACCTATCAGGCAGATGGCTATCCGAGGAGCGGTTCGTCGAATAAGGCATATTTCACTACCCGGAAAGATAACACCGTGGTACGGTTCCGCTATCAGTTCATCAGTAACAAGGTGACAATAGAGATGTTTGAATAAAAACGAAACAGATGACAGATGAAACAGTATCTGTCATCTGTTTTTTTTGTTACGGGAAATTGCTTTTCTGTAACGTAAGAAACGCTCCACGAGGATGCGCACTGCGGCGTACAAGGCAGATGTCGCAAGCAATCTACGTTTCACTCCGGCCGTTGCTAAACAAGCGCCACTGGCGCGAGAATGTCCCTAGAGCGTGTCTGAAAAATCATTTCCGCAATCTGCAAGCCCCACTTTGCGGTATATTTTACCCTCATTCGGTTGCCGTAGCCCGCTACGCCGCCCTCATTCGGATAAAATCTCCCACAAACTGAGACTCGCAGCTCACGAAAAGCCTTTTTCAGACACGCTCTAGTACATCGTTTTCGAAACGAGTTTTGTCTCACTTACAGGAAAGTACTTTCTGATAAAATGCAATATATAAATATGCAAAAACGACAAATATAGACAAAGTGATACAAAAATGCACAATAAAACAAGAAAAAATTGTATAAAATTAATAAAAACTATTGAAAAATGTAAGAAAGTTGTGTATTATGAAGCCATAAACAAAGAGGAAACAGGAAGAGGAACTATGAATAACGAAGGAGGTGGTATCGTGGATAGGAGGGACCATGATCGATGCCGGGAGCTTTACGTAAAATATAGGCAGTTTATGTATTGGTACGTGAAAAAACATTTTCCGGATTTGCCAGAAGAAGACATTCGTGATATCCTACAGGAGGTGTGGACATCATTATTGAATGCAATCGACAAATTATATGATAAAGGCGATGAGGGTCAGTTTGCCTGGCTGATCAGGGTGACTCAGACCAGGGTAATTGATTATTACCGTTCCAGGAAAAGAACAGAAGAACTGGGAGAAAAGATCGGTCTTGCTTTACAGGAACAACAGGATGTCTGTTCTGTGCAGGACATAGTGATCGAAAGAATGATTGCAATGGAACTGGTAGAAGGACTGACAGAGGAAGAGCGGAGAGTACTGGCAATCGAATATTTTTCTGATACAACCGGGGAAGTCTCGAACGCTTTCAAATGCAGACGAAGCCGGCTGCGCAGAAAGATCGAAGAAAGTCTTGGGATATTCAGGAAGAAACGTCGGTAATCTATCAGCACCATGTATTCGGATGATGTTATTCACTTCACCGTGAGACGGCTCTCGCCAGAGACCGGAGAAAGGACATTCGATGAAGAAAAAAGATAAAATATATGACAGTCCGGAATACAAGCAAATCAAAGAACATCTTCCTGAAATTTTGAAAGAGCTGGAACGCGACAAAGGGCTGTCCCAATATCAGATACCGGAAGAATGGAATGGAGACTTCGAACGCATCTACCAAAAAGAACGCCGAAAAGAACAAATAAAAAGACGAATTCTCGCGGGAGCATGTACAGCCGTGATTCTTACAATCAGTGCCGTACATATAGGAACACATCTGGAGTTTACATCGGTGGCTCAGGCGGATGATATTGGAAAAACTGCGGAAAATGGGTTTAAGGATGGAAATTATCAATATTCAATAAATGGAAATGTAGAAGAAAATGATGATAGTTTGATTATTGACGATTCAGAAGAGATTATATTTGGCGAAAGCAATTTAAAGGATCTATATGAGAATTTGAAAATGGAAACAAAAGCCCCGATAATTTGTCTTACAAGTCTAGATGATAATAGTAAAGTAACGTATGCTACCTATAATAAAAGGTACAGGATTATTAGCTATAGAATACTTGAAAATAGTACATATATATATGTAAGTCAAAAGAAACAAGTAGAAGAAACATCGGATGGAGCAGTGAATAAAAACAATTTTGTGAAGGAAATGGAGATACCAGAATTAGATATTAAGACGAGTATTTACGAAAGTACACAGGATAATAGTTTATACTGCAATTTGATTTATGACAATAATATGATTTCGATTGTTTCTAACATGGATTTGGAAAATTTTATGATATTGTTAAAAGGGCTCGAATATTATTAAAGGAGATCAGTATGAAAAAATATATTGCATTAATATTAAGTTGTATGTTAGTGGTTGCTCAATGTAGTCTTGTATTGGCAAGTGAAACAGAGCAATATGAAATGGTAGAAATGAATAATGATGATATTTTTACAACAAGTTCACAGGAAGAAGTAGCACCATGTTTGCTATTTATTGCAAATATTTACACTTCTATAATCAAAATAAGCTCTAATCAGGTAGGAATTCGTGCTGAAACAGTATGTAGCGAAACCGTCAAATCCATAAGTGTAACATACACATTACAGAAATGGAATGGAAGTCAATGGGTGCGTGTAGCATCAAAAACAGCATCGGCATCTAATGTTGCGCAGACGGTAAAGAGTTATACAATTTCAGGTCTGTCTTCGGGTAGATATAGAACCAAAGCAACAGCATCAGTAACGGGTTATAGTGGATATACAGAATCATTAACGGGATACAGTGGAAGTATTACAATTTAATATTTTGGTAAAATCCCCTTCCATCAGAATTCATCGATCTGATGAGAAGGTGGTTTTATACCCTTACTCTCCAACAATTTATCTTCCAAAAAGTAAGGGTTTCAGCCATTGCAGAGGAACAAGAGGCAACCGCATCCGCCGAAGTTCCCTGTGATGGCTGTTTTTGACTTTCTGTCAAGACAATACTTTGAATATGAAAATGTGGCGAAGAGATTCCCTCACGGGGGCTTCGCCACATTTTTTAAGTTTCAGGAATGTTTGTAATTTCATCTGCCCGGTATTGATTGAAGATTCCGCGTACTGCCTGGTGCAGCTGTGGCTTGAGTTCTTCAAGACCTACCGGCTGCTGGTAAAGGATCGAATTGTAGCTGGTTCCACTGACCAGTTCGAGAATCATGTACATCATAAGCTCCGGAGAGTGGTAGGTATGATTGGCATTTTGAAGCATGCTATCATAGATAGTATGAATGGATGGAGTATCCTCGCTCGGTGTGAAGAACAGTGAGTTTTTGAAAAATCCCCAGCTCAGATGTTTGGATAAGAGGCGTACCAGATTCAGATTGTTTGCCAGCTGATCTAAAATATCATCCATTATAAAGATCACCTGATCTTCAAAATCCGTGATTTCTGTGTGCTTTTGCAATGCCAGATAAGAAGTCTGAAACACCTGACTTGCCTTGTGGGCAATCAGGTGATTGCGGATATCGTATTTATCTTTGAAATAAAGGTAAAACGTTCCTTTTGCCACGCCTGCATTTTTAACAATATCTGCAATGGAAGTTTTATTGAATCCATTGTCTATAAAGAGAGAGAAAGCGGAATCCAG
>OLQR01002034.1_pt1 | contig 10282 bp, 9 predicted proteins | sample 1671881 | NCBI WGS metagenome assembly OLQR01 (sample SAMEA3136623, study PRJEB25190) | human gut metagenome | biome: human gut; feature: human-associated habitat; material: faeces | place: Austria | collected 2013 | reverse complement strand
ACAAAAATATGGTACTGGTTTTTAGTGCCATATTTTTCACGGCTGGTCCCTTCCTTAGACTAACTGCAAGAAATGCAAGCATTTCTTGCAAGGCTGTCGGCTTTATCGACAGCCTGAGGCAAACCTTTAAAAGGCTTGCCTATAATTATTTCTTATTTTACAACAACATTTTTGCAGTTTGTCTGCTTAACCATTTCGCTGTTTGACTTATTATTCTTATTAATACAGTTAGTAAATGTAATATCTTCGCTATTTTCTACTTCAAAAGCTGGACCATTTACGCCAACAACTGTAACATTATTGAACTTAATACCTCTTGTGTTTGTAAGTACAAAGCCCTTTTCCTTAACAGGCTGAACACCAACATACATAGCAGGTTCGCCTTCAACAGCATTATCTGCAATAGAGATATATACATTTTCAAATGTACAATCTTCAACATACATTTCAGCTAAGCCAAAGAAGTGACCGGCAGAAGCATTTACATCCTTACAAGTCATATTGGAGAAGTGTAAACGTCTGAATACTGGAGTATCCTTTGTAACAGGTGCTGGATTCTTATCAACAACATCTGGGTCCATACCTCTTGGTCCCCACATATAGTAAAGGTTTGCAATAAATGGACAAAGTACATTTTCCATAATTACATTGTCTACTCTAATATCCTGAACAGCACCACCTCTGTATCTTCTTGACTTAAGTCTGATACCTCTGTCTGTATTAGTGAATACACAGTTACTAATAGTAACATTTTCTACTGAACCACTCATTTCAGAACCGATAACAACACCACCATGACCATGAACCATAGTACAGTTTGTGATTGTAATGTTCTTACAAGGAACTCTTTCAGCAGTACCTTCTGTACCAGCCTTAATAGCAATACAGTCATCACCTACGTCAACGTGACAGTTGCTGATATGAATATTTGAGCAAGATTCTGGGTCAATACCATCTGTATTTGGTGAATCATATGGGTTATTGATAGTTACGTTATCAATAGTTACGTTATCACAAAGTATAGTATTGATTGTCCAACTTGGAGAATTTGTAAGAGTTACACCCTGAATAAGTACATTCTTACATTCGTAAGGAGCAATCATCTTTGGTCTTGGATACTTATTTTCCTTAGCTCTAAAAATCTTCCACCAGAAAGCACCCTGTCCATCAAGAGTACCTCTACCAGTAATAGAAATATTTTCGCAGTTATCAGCATTAATAAGAGATGCGTAGCAATCCTGCTTAACACCTTCCCAACGAGAAGTAACTACTGGGTATTCTTCAATATCATTTGAGAATAATAAAGTAGCACCGGCTTCAAGATTAAGATTTATATTACTCTTTAAGAAAATAGGACCTGTTAAATATGTACCAGCAGGAACAAAAACAGTACCTCCACCATTTTCAGCACATTTATCAACAGCAGTTTTAATAGCAGCAGTACAAGAAGTTTTAGCATCTGCAACTGCACCGCAATCAAGTATATTAATAATTGCCATTTTATACCTCCGTTTTTAGCATAATCTATATATTACACCAAAATTATAACATAGCTATAGGATATATTCAACAACTTTAATTATTTTTTCACAATTTATTTATCCAATCATAACAAGAACCAAACCACTGATGATGTCCTTCACATTCTTTGTACTCAACATCTTCATCAAACATTTTATAAACTTTTTTAGCTCTGTCAACCTGTTCTCTTACACCAATAAGTCCTCTGTCACCATTAAGACTATCTTCTGTTCCTACCTCAATATATAAAGGTCTAGGAGCTACGAGAGCAGCCATATCGCCCATATCTACTCTGTTCCAAAGTTTTGGTATGAAATTACAGCCACACTTGTTTGTAAACAACAATGTGTCCTTAAAGCTATGGAAATAACAACTTGAAGCTACATACTTAACTCTTTTGTCTAAAATTCCAAGCCATAATCCACTAAAGCCTCCACCTGAAAAACCTACTACACCTAATTTCTTTACAGAATCTTCTTTTTCTATGTAGTCTACAAGACACATAAGTTCATAAACAATAATACCCTGTAATGACATTCCTAAACTGATTAATGCAAAATTCAATTCATCACAATCTGATTTTTGTATATCATCGTAAACGCCAAGTCTGCGTTCACCAGAGCCTAAAAGGTCTGGAATATAAACTGTATATCCCATTTTCATTAAATCTAAAGCATAGCTGTAAACCATTTCTTCATTTTTTTCTGAAGAAATAAGACCCTCTTTTCCGTTACAGCCATGACCATGAAGTGCAATAATATTTTTACCATTACCTTTCTTTGGTGTCATTACGTAAAAAGGCATTTCCAAACTAGGCATAGTAGAAATTTTAACTTTTTCCAATATGTAATCTTTGTATTCATTTTTTTCTATTTTTCTAAAGCTTAATTTATTTTTAGGAAAGTTTTCAAATCCCAAACCTTTTTTTAATCTAGGAATAACAGCCTCTTTCCACTTCTGGAAATCCTTTATTGTTTCTCCTTTAAATTTATACTTATCACCATTTTTATTAATATATTTTCTAATAAAATCAAATCCGTTATATCTGTTATTCATAATAACACCTCGTATAAAATTTATATTAATTATTATCCAAATGACATTATAATACACATTCCCCAAATATCAAGTGAAATTTCCGTAAAATTATATTAAAATTAAGTGGAAATTCTTTCAAAAAAATAGAAGACCTTTATTTCAAGGTCTTCCTTAATTTAAAAAGATAAATTTGTCTTAACACAAGTAGTATAATCGTACCAAATATTACACCTGAAAAGTCAAGCCATACATCTGTTACCTTGCTACTTCTTCCTATAGGAAACAACTGTATTGTTTCATCTACAAGAGCCACTAATAAGCCCACAAAAAACGGAACCCATATATATTGTTTCATTTTCTTTAAAAATAAAGCAGTATCAATGCTTAAAAGCATTCCTAGAGCTGTAAACTCTGTAAAATGAGCCAATTTTCTAACAATATGTTCTGTTATATCTGTACTCACACCTATGCGTGCAAATAACTGCATTATTTCATAAAGAACCCCCTGACTTATGTCAGAGGATTCTTCGCCATTTTGTGATGAGTTCCACCATATAAAACCTATTACAAAAACTGTAAGAATTATAAATAAATACTTATACCAATTTCTTTTCATAATTATAAGAATGGTTCAAAAATAGGCTTTAATGTTTCAATATCAGAAAGTGAGAGAGAAGAAAGGCAGTTTGACTGGAATTCTTTTCTTTCATCTGCTGAAAGACTATAGTACATCTGCTTAGCTGTTGAAATATCTGAAAGTACATCGTAACTTGGGTCAGCATAGTATGCTTCCATAGCACTTAAAATATACTGTGCTACTTCCTTCTGTTCAGCTGTTGAGCAATAAGGAATAAGATAACTCTTAGTATCTCTTATAATATTTTTAAGCGCCTTCTGTTCCTTTGCAGTAAGTTCAATATTTGCAGTTGTAGTAGTTTCTGTAGTAGTTTCTACCTTTGAAGTAGTAGTTTCTGTCTTACCACTTGTAGTAGTTTCTGTTGTTGCTTCAGTAGTAGTTGTTGAAGTTGTTCCAGTTGATGAGCTACCACCTGAACTAGAACCACCACTACTTGAACCACCGCCACCACCACTTGAACTTGTGTTCTTTGTAGTAGTTTCTGTTGAATCAGTTGTAGTAGTTTCTGTAACTGTTTCGCCATTAGCATTTGTAACAACTTCTGTCTTTGTTGTTACTTCTGTAGAAGTTTCAGAATTATTTGTACCGATATACTTAGCAAGAGCTAAACAAACTTCACCTCTTGTAATATTGTCAGTTGCTCTGAAAGTTTCATTCTTTTCAAGTGAAAAAGCACCTGCTGAAATTGCTCTCTTTACATAAGATTCAGCCCACTGTGATACTTCATCAGTAATCTTAATATCGTCCTTAACTTCTGTAGGAAGTTTTGCTGCCTGTGCAAGAACAACACAAGTCTGCTGACGAGTAAAGTTATTCTTTGGTCTGAAAGTATTATCGCCAAAACCATTAATATAGCCATTACTTTGAGCAATTCTTACATCATTGTAATACCAAGCATCGTTTTCATTATTATCTGCAAAGTTCTTTACAGTCTTTAATTTTTCTTCATCAGCCTTATAACCAAAAACCTGATTAAAAATTCTAGTTAATTCAGCTCTTGTAATGTTGCCATCAGGCTTAAAAGTACCATCTTCATAACCCTTAATGTAACCAGCTTCATACATCTTAGTAATAGCCTGACCTTCAGCTGTACTTTCATTTACATCTGAAAAGCCTGTTTTTGAAGTTGTATCAGCTGCAAAAACATTAACACTAGATACACAAGCTACAGCTAATGCACCAGCTAAAATTCTTTTTAAATTCATAAAAACCTCCTAAAATTCTTTATAATTGAAAGAGATTGCCTACAAGACAATCTCCCCAATTTATATTATATCATTATATACAAAACTAATTATTTTGCTACAGCAGCAGCGTATAATTCAGCAACAACTGTGTTTGCACCAGTTGTAACAGAAACCTTGTCACCAAGAGCATTTCTTACGTCCTGAATAGTCTTTGTATCATAGTTTCTTAATAAATCAACAAGTGTGCTAAAGTTAGGGTCTGTACTCTGACCTACAGCGAATGAACCTAACTTTTCAGTTTCCATAGAAACACCGTACTTGCTGCTATAAATAGCATAAGTATCATCAGCAGCCTGAGCATACTGTTCTTCTGTAATTTCACCATTACCTGGGAAAGCCTTAAGAGCTAAAGCATAAAGCTGTTCAACCTCATCAGCAGTAAGAGTCAAATGTCCAGCACCATTCTTTGTAATAATTTTACCCATTTCTTCAAAAGCATCAACTCTTGCCTTTGTTGTTGCATCCATAGTAGCATATTTTTCATCTACTGGCTTATTAATAAGTGCACAGTTTTCAGGTGAAACAGGGTTAATAGCCTTTAACGCATAAGCTAAAACAGCCCAACCATCTTCTGAAGTAAGATATACATCACCCTTGTTGGCACTTGTAAAGTATACCTTGTTAATGTTTGTTGCAAGTGTATCAATAGCCTTTGGCTTGCTAACTGCAAGATTCTTAGCTGTCTTAAGAACATCTAAAAGAGTGTCATTGCTAACAGCTGCTACCTGACTATTCTTATCAGTGTATGTATTGTCATAAGCCTTTGTATTGTCAAGTTCAATATCACTAATAAGGTTAGTAACTGTACCCTCACCCTTACCAGCTTCGCTATAAATTCTTAAGTTTACAATTTCGTCAAACTTCTTTTCTGGCTGAAGAACATAATCCATAATTCTCTGAGCATCTGCTGCAGTTACCTTATTATCTGTAGAGCTCCAAGCACCATCGAAGTCACCATTTGCAATTTCAGTACCCTGATTTGCAGAATTAAGAACCTGTACTGCATCGCCTGCTGTAAGTGTGCCAGAAGCATCAACATCACCAGATTCTCTAGGTGTTACCGCAAAAGCTGATGTAGTAGTCATAGCCATAGCCATTAAAACTGCTGCAAAACTAACGATTTTCTTTTTCATAATTTTATATTCCTCCTTAAAATTAATAACCTTCTACTTACATTATATCTACTTTTTTTCATTATAAAGACTTAAATAATAAGCCTTTTTTAATCTTTTTTCTTTTTCATATGAAGACTTCATTGTATCACAAATGCTTGTATCAGCACCCATAGCAGTAAGCTTTTCTCTTAACTGGCTTATTTCAGCATCAACAGCAGAATCAGCCTGACTTTCTAAAGAAGCAAGCTCGCCCATATACTGTGAAGCCAAAGATGATGCACTAGCTCCATTTTTGCGAGCTGCCTTTGCCTCATCAATTACATTGCCAATCTGTCCCAAATAATTAGCTTTTAATTTATACAAGCTAACGGTATATTGACCTACCACACTTGACACACTATCTTCTCCATTATTCACATCAGAACCCTTATTTGCTGACGTTGTATTTGATTTACTCTGAGAATTTTCATTGCCAGAAGTATCACCACTACTTGCCTGATTATCAGAACTAGAAGAACTTTGAATTTCTTGTGAAGCTCCACTTTCTTCAATAATCTTTGCTATAGCCTCATCAGCAGTTATTTTTCCCTTTCTTATATCCTCCTCCTCTTGTGGAGTAAAATCTCGGATAGCGGGAGCATTATATTCCTCAAGTGTTTTCTGTACTTCTGTTTTGGTATCATCCATTTGTTTCTGAATATCAACCTTACTGTACTTTGATGCGTCAATAACTGCCGAGATATTATCTCTTTGAGTTACTGCAACAGCAATACACACGAGGATAAGGAAAAAAAGAATAACCAAAAAGACCTTTAAGCCTATGTGTTTTTTATTTGTTTTTTTTCTCAAACAAATCCCCTTTCTTCCTATTTTTAAATATACAACAACAGGTTATTAAGTGGTAAATGTCCTCCGAATAGAGCTACAATCCTACAAAAACATACGACTGCATATACACACACTCATTCAAAATTATACACTTAGCCCACTATAGATTATATCATACCCTATTTTATTGATTTTGTCAACAAAATCTTGACCAAGTTTTTTCTCGATGGTACTAAAAGCTTTGCCCAAATTAGGACATCTCTTATCAAGATTATGACAATCAGACCCTAAAAGTTGAACCTTTCCTTCTCTTATCATATTAAGAGCTTTGGATTTTGTAAAAAATCCATTTATATACTCACCATTCATTTGAACTAAAGGTCCAAGGGATAATAATTCATTTATATAATTTGTACCCTTTTGGAAATCAATAAATCTTTCTATATGTGCAATAATAACTTTAAGTTTTCTGTCATACATAAGACTTTCCACTTCTCTTAAAATTTTATCATTCCACTTAGAAAAAGGCATTTCCAATAACAGATATTCGCCATTATTATTTACTGTCAATTTTTCTAAATCATCAAATACACTTATACCATTGAAGAAAAGTACCTCTGCCCCTAGATTTAATTTAGGCATATCTGTCATTCCATCTATTGCTTCCATCAGAGTATCATAAGCGTTTTGCCTTCTTTTTGCAAAATGTTCAACATCTGTGTGACTTATGTAAAAATGAGGTGTAGCAATCATAGTATCAATGCCTTGAGCATAACTTTGTTTCATCATTTCTATAGACATTTCAACACTCTTGCTACCATCATCTATTTTAGGCAAAACGTGACAATGCACATCTATCACAATATCATCTCCAAAATATCAATAATAAGTTGAATACTTGCTATATTTGTAATTTTTCTTATAATATCCATAGCCAGACTTAGATACAACAACGCCATTAAATACAAAGCCAATAATCTTTGCATCTACGAAACGAAGTTTACTAACTGCATCTGTAAGCATTTTCTTTTCTGCTCTTGTCTGACGTACAACAACTATAAAACCGTCACACACTTTTGAAAGAAGAATAGCATCTGTTACGATAGTAACAGGAGGTGTATCAAGGAATATGTAATCATACTTTTCCTTTAATGCTTCTATTGTTGCACTTACGTTATCACTTGTCAAAAGCTCTGTAGGGTTAGGAGGAATATTACCAGCTGTAATTACATCAAGTCCACTGTATTCTGAATGAATAAGAACCTGGTCGACTGTAGATTCTCCTACTAATATATTACTAAGACCTTTGTCACCTTTTACATTTAACAATTTTGCTACGTTAGGTCTTCTCATATCGCAGTCAATAACAAGAACCTTAGCTCCTGTTTCAGCAAATGTAATAGCTGTATTAAAGCAAGTTGTACTCTTACCTTCTGAGGCAATAGAACTTGTAACAGCAATAACCTTACACCCCTTTTTAGCCAAAGAGAACATAATATTAGTTCTCAATTCCTTGTAAGATTCTCTAATATCAAAACGAGTATCATCGTTTAAAAGTCGTAATCTGTTTTCCTCTGCAGTTTTTTTAGTTTCAACAACTGTATCAGTTGTTTTTTTATTTAACCCAAATAATTTCATAACACTCACCTTTTAGTTTGTCTTTTCATCAAGAGTAACCTTTATTTCTGGAACTGTACCTATAATAGGAACATCTGGATATAACTTCTTAATATCATTTTCTTCCCTAATACTGTTGTCAGTCAATTCAATAAGTACAGCAACACAAACACTTATTAAAAATCCCAATACAAGACCCATAAAAGTATTTTTCAATACCTTTGGAGAAAAAGGATGGTCTGGCTGTTCAGCATAATCAATAACCTTTACAGAACTACCATCCATAATTTCTGTTGCCTTAATCGGTGCAGTATCTGCAATAGCATTTGCAATAATGTAGGCATGTTCAGGATTTGGATTAACAACTGTTAATGTCAAAATCTGAGCATCTTCAGCTGATGAAAAAGAAATCATATTACCAATATCGTCAGCTGTGTAACCAAGGTCAATTTTCTTAGCTACTTCACCAAGTGTAGTACGGCTGTCGAAAATTCTCATTACTGTTGGTACAAGCTGTAATGAAGCAGTAATATCATTGTTACTAAGGTTTTCTGAAACAGTGTTCTTGTTGTTGTTTACATACATTGTTGCAGAAGCCTTATACAAAGGCGTAATAAGGAACGAACTATAAAGAGCAGCACACAATCCCAATGTTATTGTTGTAATGGCAATCATTTTCCATCTGTCAATTATAGCCTCTAATATTCGCCTAAAGTCAAAATCCATAACCTCTGTATTCTCTGTGTTCATATCTCACCCTAACTCCCTTTAAAATTTTTTAGTCCATTATACACCATTTAAACTTAAAAATCAAGCCGAATTCAGCAATATTACGCAAATAATATATTTTACAGCATTATATTTTGTTAATTTTTTATGTATTTTTTTGTATTAATATATGTATATACTTCTTTTTTTGTAATATACGCAATATAAAACGCCTTTTATGCCAAGTTTATAATAAATATTTTGACAAAAGGAAAATATTGTATTATAATTAATAATCATAGTGGTAATTCTATGATTAATCACTATATAATAAATACGGAGGTAATTTATAATGAGTATTGATTTTTCATTAAAGGGTAAGATTGCTCTCGTTACTGGTGCATCTTACGGTATTGGTTTTGCTATTGCTAGTGGTATGGCAAAGGCTGGTGCTACAATCGTTTTCAACGATATTAAGCAGGAACTTGTAGACAAGGGTCTTGCAGCTTACAAAGAAGCTGGTATCGACGCTCACGGTTATGTTTGTAACGTTTGTGACGAAGAAGCTGTAAACAACATGGTAGCTACAATCGAAAAGGAAGTTGGCGTTATTGACATTCTTGTAAACAACGCTGGTATCATCAAGAGAATTCCTATGTGCGATATGACAGCTGACGAATTCCGTCAGGTTATCGACGTTGACTTAAATGCTCCTTTCATCGTATCTAAGGCAGTTATTCCTTCAATGATTAAGAAGGGTCATGGTAAGATTATTAACATCTGTTCTATGATGTCTGAATTAGGTAGAGAAACTGTTTCTGCATACGCTGCTGCAAAGGGTGGCTTAAAGATGCTTACAAGAAACATCTGTTCTGAATATGGTGAATACAACATCCAGTGTAATGGTATTGGACCTGGTTACATCGAAACTCCACAGACTGCTCCTTTAAGAGAAAGACAGGCTGACGGTTCAAGACATCCATTCGATTCATTCATCATTGCTAAGACTCCAGCTGCTAGATGGTTAAAGCCAGAAGAATTAGCTGGTCCTGCAGTATTCCTTGCTTCTGAAGCTTCTAATGCTGTAAACGGTCACATTCTTTACGTTGATGGTGGTATCCTTGCTTACATCGGCAAGCAGCCTAAGTAATTTAATAGTGATTTTTAAAGCTGTCGGTTTTCCGACAGCTTTTTCTATTTCAGTATTCCTTTGTCTTTTAATATATTTGTAGTTACAGCTTTTGCTTTCTTACCATCTACATTATCTTCTCCTGATATGTATACAGCAAAAGACCACATATCCTCTCCGTTTTCCACATATCCAATGAACCAACCTCTGGATTTTTTTCCATTTATAATTCCTGATCCTGTTTTTCCATATAAGCTAATATCTTTTTCCCTACTTATAAAAATTGATTTTTTTACAGCATTGATATTCTCACTAGAAAAACCAAAATCATTTTTATATAGTTTTTTCATCATATCAGCCTGTTCAAAAGGTGATATTTTCAATACCGGTTTTAACCAGTAGTCATTAGTAAATAACCCAACTCTTTTATTACCATAATTTA
>OLQR01002033.1_pt1 | contig 10282 bp, 8 predicted proteins | sample 1671881 | NCBI WGS metagenome assembly OLQR01 (sample SAMEA3136623, study PRJEB25190) | human gut metagenome | biome: human gut; feature: human-associated habitat; material: faeces | place: Austria | collected 2013 | reverse complement strand
GAGGCTGTGAAGCAGAAGATGATCGAGGGCAAGATCAAGAAGTTCTTCAAGGAGAACTGCCTGGTCGATCAGGAGTTCGTCAAGGACAGCGACCTGACCGTTGCTCAGTACACCGCTAAGGTCGCTAAGGATCTGGGCGGCGACATCAAGATCGTCAAGTTCACCCGCTTCCAGAAGGGCGAAGGCCTGGAGAAGCGTGCTGACGACTTCGCTGCTGAAGTTGCAAGCATGGTGAAGTAATTTAACTTCCAAAGTTGAATTGGGAGCTGCAGTACCCGTAACAGGGCGCTGCGGCTCCTTTTTGTTTGTGTTTGGCGGGCGGATGTGCTATCATAGAGAAAACGGAAAGAAGGGAGGACGAAAAGCAATGCGCAGTGTAAACAAAACGTCTCTCCGAATGGAGAGCATGATCGGATAAGGAGAATCCCTTATGAAAAAACAAACCATGACTCTTGCGGGCATCCCTGCCATCCTGTACGGCAGCCGGAGCCGGAATGTTTACCTCTATCTCCATGGTAAGAACGGCTGCAAGGAAGAAGCAGAACGTTTTGCCGCTACAGCCTGTGAAGCGGGCTGGCAGGTGCTGGCTATCGACCTGCCCGAGCATGGCGCACGGAAAAACAGCCCTGAGCGGCTTCTGCCGTGGGTGGCTGTGCCGGAGATAGAAGCCGTATATGCCCGCATGAAGCCGGTGTGGGCGCATATCCGGCTGTATGGCGTGAGCATCGGCGCGTGGCTTGCCATGCAGGCGCTGCAGGGAGACGCGCCGGAACAGACCCTGCTGGTCTCTCCGGTGGTGGATATGGAAGCTCTCATCACGAATATGATGCAATATGCCCATGTGACCGAGGAACAGCTGCACCGGGCAGGGGAGATCCCCACGGATCTTGGGGAGACCCTCTCATGGCCGTATCTGTGCTGGGTGCGGGAACATCCGCTGCACTGGCATGGCCGCACGCAGGTGCTGTATGGTGACAGGGATGCCCTGACCAGCCGCACCATGATCGAGCGCTTCCGTCAGGAAAGCGGGGCGCATCTGACGATCATGGAGGGCGGGGAACACTGGTTCCATACCCCGGTGCAGATGGCGGTCCTTCAAACGTGGGAAGAAACGAATTTTTGATTTTTGATTTAGAATAGCCGCCGCGTGCGCTATGGCTATTTTTAGCGGAAGTATTATTTTTATATTTGCAAACCAGCAAAGCCTGCGGGCTTTGCTGGTTTGCTTTTTCACGGGAAAGGTCGTGACCGTACACTGCATTTTTTGTGGTGACTATGCATTTTATCTTTGGGACTCTTTCTGTGAAAAAATGGTTTGGAAACGACCGCAGTCGTTTCCAAACCACAATATCAAATAAATTTTCCTCTGCTTATGGCCAGAGCGCACGCGGAGGCCATTTCAAATCATAGAAGCTTACAGCAACAAAAACTGCCGCTGACGGTTTTTACGCCGTCAGCGGCAGTTTGCATTTACAGATTCAGTTCAGCAGGATCTGAAACTCAGACCTTTGCTTCGCTGTTTTGCTCAGCATTCTTATAGGCCTTGAAGGAGTGGAACACGATGTTCAGGCCCAGAACGATCAGCAGCACGGCCAGGATCAGCTGCAGGCCGTTTGCAATGAACACAGCACCCCAAGTGGTCTCGCCAGCGGGGATGGTGACAGCAGCGGCATTGCTGATGGCCTTGACCATGGCGATCAGGCGCTGCACCAGAGCGGTGAAGGTGACGCACAGCATGATGACCAGCGGAGGGAAGATCATCTTGTTGCTGCGGCCGGTGACCTTCAGGAACACGCACAGGGTGGCCAGAACCAGAGCGCTCAGCAGCTGGTTTGCAGAACCGAACAGGGGCCAGATGTTGGCGTAGCCGATCTTGGTCAGCAGGAAGCCGAAAGCCAGAGTCAGGAAGGTGGAGAAGTACACGTTGCACAGCAGCTTGCGCCAGCCCTCAGCATGCTCCATGTCGTCCACGCTGAACAGCTCCTGGAAGCTCATGCGGCCGATACGGGCCACAGCATCCAGACTGGTCAGGGCCAGTGCGGAAACGCACATGGTCATAAACACAGAGGCAAAGTGCTGGTCCAGACCGAAGCCCACGAAGAAGCTGGCAACGCCGCGGCTGAAGATCTGGAACGGAGTGCCGTCTGCGGGGGTGCCGTCTGCAGCAGCAGAAGCACCGGCAACACACAGGGCGATGACAGCCAGCAGGCTTTCCAGCACCATGGCACCGTAGCCGACCTTCAGCATATCCTTCTCATTGGTAACGGTCTTGGAGGAGGTGCCGGAAGACACCAGACTGTGGAAACCGGAAACAGCGCCGCAGGCAACGGTAACGAACAGGATGGGGAACATGGTGCCCAGCTTGGCGTTGGTAAAGCCGGTGAACACCGGCAGGTTCATGACGGGATGGTTGACGATCAGGCCCAGAACAGCACCCACGATCATGGCCACGAACATAAAGGTGGTCATGTGGTCACGGGGCTGCTTCAGCAGCCACATGGGCAGGACAGCGGCAAAGAAGATGTACACAAAGGTGATGTAGCTCCATGCAGCCTTGCCCAGAATGATGGGGAAGTTTGCACCCACCACAAAGGACAGCACGATGAATACGATGCTGATTACATTTTCTTTCCAGCCGGTGAAGTGCAGGTTCTTCTGCAGCAGACCAAAGATCACGGCGAACACCATGAACATGATGGAGACCATGCCGGCAGCACCGTTGGTCTGGGCAGCCTCCACCAGAGCACCGTCAGCACCGTAGGCATTGAAGGTGCCGGCCACCATGTCGGCAAAGGCGGCAATGACGATGCCGCAGAACAGCCAGCAGAACAGCAGGAACAGCTTGCGGCCGGTCTTGCCGATGTACTTTTCGATCAGCATGCCCATGCTCTTGCCGTCGTTCTTAACGGAAGCATACAGAGCGCCGAAGTCGGTGACAGCACCGAAGAAGATGCCGCCCAGCAGCACCCACAGCAGCACCGGCAGCCAGCCGAAAGCAGCAGCCTGGATCGCACCGGTAACAGGGCCTGCACCGGCAATGGAGCTGAACTGGTGTGCAAACACGGTCCAGCCGTCGGTGGGAACGTAGTCCCGGCCGTCCTCATGGACAACTGCCGGGGTCTTGGCAGAGGGGTCGATGCCCCACTTGTTTGCCAGCCAGCGGCCGTAAAGCATATAAGCGCCAAACAGACACACGGCTGCGATCAATACGATGACCAGCGTATTCATTGTTTTTACCTCTTTCCTTTCTTGGCATCCGGCAAATGTCAGCGGCATGGGGGCGGCAGGGTGTAAAAAAGGCCCCGTCCTCCTGCGTTCGTTCCATTTGGGACGAACCATCGAAGACGAAGGCCTTCACATACACTGCACATCGTGTATGGAATACTCCGCGATACCACTTCGTTTGCTGCACAGGGCAGCCACTCCCAGCGTACATACGCAGCCCCGTAACGTGGGCAAAACGGCCATGCATTACTGGAAGGCGGGGTCAGCGCCTTTGTTCACACAGGCTGCTCGCAGGGGAGAACGCTTTGCTCCTGACTGCCGCCTTTGCATCAGATGGGCGGCTCTCTGGGAGAGGGTGCTGCAAAGAATCATGTCCTGTTCATCGCATTTGCCGAATGATTGTCCGTATTTTAGTGCGGAATTCACAAATTGTCAATATCCTTGGAACAAGTTCGGAGGATGCACTAATTCAGAAAAGCGTTCTGCAATAATTTTTAGGTGATTTTTGTTCATGCGTGAAACGAAAAAAACTATATACACCCACGAATGAAAAGAGTTCACGCCAAGGGCTTGACTTTCACACTTTGATGTGCTAAAGTGGTGATGCAAGAAAGAACCTGAACATTTCCGGAACATTTAAAAAAGGGAACGCTCCCAAAACCGGACAGTCCGCTGCGGCGGCAAGGAGAACATTCATGTCAGATAAAAATTCCAGAAGAAACCAGACCACCGATGCACTGTTTGATGCCATCCTCAGTCTGGAAACGCGGGAGGAGTGCTACAACTTCTTTGAAGACCTGTGCACTGTAAAGGAGATCTCGGATATGGCGCAGCGGCTGGAAGCGGCAAAGATGCTGCTGGACGGCAGAACCTACGATCAGATCGTGAAGGCAGTGGAGATCAGCACGGCCACCATCAGCCGCATCAACCGCTGCATCCAGTACGGCTCCGGCGGCTACCGCGAGACCATTGAAAAGGTGCGCGGCATCCAGAACCCTAAAAAGCAGGAGTAACACCGGCGTACCCGGCAGACATAGAATGGAGCGTACACCGCCCCTGACCGGACGAACGAAAGGAAGGTTTTATCATGTCTGCTGAGAACTGTATCGATACCACCCGCTGCCCCTGCCCCTGCCTGCCCAAGGTGACGCTGGAGCAGGCGGTCATTGACCTTGTGGAGAGCATCGCTCTGCAGGAAAATGCCCTGAGCCACATCCTGTGCGCCGAGAGCCGGAAGATGGACGCCGCCATGAAACTGGACGGTCTGGACCTGTGCAAGCTGCTGGAAGTGAACGATTCGGCCACCAATATGGTGCACGCCGTGGCAAACCTGGAGCTGGTGCTCAAGGATAAGCTGGAGTTCGTCTCTAACAACCTGTACTATCCGCCTGCGGATGCCGCAGCGAAGTAAGAAGATGCGGAAAGGCCTGTCCGGATGCCGGGCGGGCCTTTTCTCTGCTTGAATGCATAATTTTTGTAAAAACCATTTGTTGGAATTGCTGATAACGGGATTCTGTGCTATACTATACAATGTATCACCATGAAAGTGAGGAAATTTACAAATTGCTGAACTACGATGCGATCCTGTTTGATGTGGACGGGACCCTGATCGATTCCGCTCCCGGTATCATAAATACATTAAAAGAAGTCTTTGCCAAGATGGGCGTGGACACCACAAATGTGAACCTGCGCCGCTACCTTGGCCCGCCGCTGCGCAAGAGCTTTGGTGAGCACTTTACCGACCCGGCCCTCATTGAAAAGGCCACCGACCTGTACCGCGACAGCTATGCCGTCAAGGGCAGCCACGAGTGCGCCGCCTACCCCGGTGCAGCAGAAATGCTGCAGCGCCTGAAGGACGCGGGCCTTGTGCTGTGCACCGCTACCTCCAAGCCCACGCAGGTCGTTACGCCCATTCTGGAAGAAAAGGGCCTTGCAGGCTATTTTGATTTTATCGGCGGCGCATCCATGGACGAGAGCCGCGACACCAAGACCGACGTGGTGCGCCATGTGCTGGCCCAGCCCATGATGCAGGGCAGGCGGGTGCTGATGGTGGGAGACCGCAACGACGACATGCGCGGCGCTGCGGACTGCGGGCTGGATGCCGCCGGTGCGCTGTACGGCTACGGCAGCAGGGAAGAGCTGGAACCCTTCCACCCGGTGCTGCTGGCCGAAAGCTGCGCCAGCCTTGCAGACCAGATCCTGAACGGACAGGCATGACCGGAAGGCCCTGTGCCGGAAACTAAGTGAATGGTGAGAAATATGAGAAATACACGACCGGAAAAGCAATCGCTTACTCCTATGCAGAAGCAGGCTGTGCTGGTGTGCAGTGTGTGCGCGCTGGCAGCCATTCTGACCATTGCCATTACCATGACGCTGCTCAAGCGCGGCAAGACCCCTGCAGCCCCGGGGGAACAGCCCTCCAGCGAGGTGCTGGTGCCGGGCGAAGAGGATATCTCGGATCACTACCAGATCAGCGAGACCTCTGCCGCCCTGCTGCCGGAGACCGCCGACGCGGGCGAGAGCTACCAGAAGGAAACGCTGTTCCTCGGCGATTCCAACACGGTGCGCCTGTACGCCAACGGCCTGATCAGCCTGCAGCAGTTCTGCGCCAAGGAGGGCATTGGCACCCATGCCGCCCTGAACGAGGGCATCGTTACCTTTAAAAAGGACAGCAGCACCTACACCATCGCGCAGGCCGTGGCCAAAATGAAGCCCCGCCGCGTGGTCATCATGCTGGGCACCAATGATACCGGCATGAGCGTGGACGAGTTCATCAAGAACTACACCGCGCTGGTGCAGGCCATTCAGGAAAGCTACCCCTACACCGACATCATCGTGAACACGGTGCCGCCGGTGCCTGCAAACCACGCAAACTACCCCCACATGGATCAGACCAAGATCGACGACTTCAACATGGCCCTGCTGTCCATGTGTGAGCAGATGGGCCTGAAGTTCCTCAACAGCGCCGAAGCGCTGAAGGATGCCAACGGCTATGGCCGCGAGGATTACTACCAGACCGGCGATATCCACCTGAAGCCCGTGGGCCTGAAGGCCATGCTGAGCTATCTGCGCACCCACGCTTACCAGACCGACGACCGTCGGCCCGACACCGCCAACATCCCCACCCGCGCCGAGTATACCCCGAACCCCAGCTCTGCGGTGACAGCACCCAGCAGCTCGGAGGCTGCAGGCTCTTCCGAAGAGCAGGGTGTGCTGTATCAGGCCAGCTACCGGGTGGACAAGACCGGCGGCACCCTTTCCAGCGGCAGCGACAGCGGCAAGACATCCCTCTCCTATGAAGTGACCAGCGCCGCCCAGTCCATCAGCGTGACGGCTGTGCCGCAGGACGGCTATGTGTTCGTCAAGTGGAGCGACGGCGTGACCCAGAAGACCCGCACCGATACGAACTTCAAGCAGAACGTGGACGTGACCGCCGTGTTTGCAGCGGCTTCCGTGCATATCAGCAGCACCGGCAAGGCCGTGCTGGGCGATTCCTACACCTTTACCGCAAAGCTGGGCGGCAAGCACCTCACTGCCGACAGCATCCGCTGGTACGCCAACGGTGCGGAAGTGCCGCAGGCGGCGGGCAAGACCACCGTCAAGGTGCAGATCGACCCCTCCATGCTCAATGCGACCTTTAAGGTGTACGCAGTGGCAAGCTACAACGGCTGCACCGTTACCAGCAACGTTCTGAATGTGACGGTCAGCGGCGTAAGCTCCGGCAGCTCGTCTCACAGTTCCGGCAGCTCTGGCAGCACGTCGGGCAGCAGTTCTTCCGGCAGCACCAGTTCTTCCGGTGCATCGTCCGGCACCACCTCCGGGGCATCCTCCGGGGCTACATCCACCTCCGGCAGCTCGTCTCACAGCTCTTCCAGCAGTGAGAGCACGGCTTCCCCGGCAGGCTCGGCTTCTGCTTCCAACGGAACAGCCAGCTCTTCCCACAGCACCAGCTCGTCCCACGCGGACTCTGGTGAGAGCAGCTCGGCTTCCCATAGCAGCTCCAGCAGCGAGAGCAGCTCTGCAAGCTCTGGCAGCTCCCATGCGGCTTCGGAATCCAATGCCAGCAAGGAAGCCGCCAACGAGCAGTCCGCATCCACGGACTCCGCGTCCTGAGGCTGTCACCCCGGCCTGCTGTGCCGCATAGGCTGGCAGGAAGGGAGGCGTTTGCATGTACTACGAGGAACCCCGCATCCCGGCGCTGCCCGGGGAAGAGAACGTGACCGACGGCAGCGTGGACGATTACGGCACCGACTGGGAGAACGTGGACAACGGCGCGCTGGAAGAGGAAATGGCAAAGTGCGCTGCCACCCCCTGTGATGTCAAAACCACCTGCCCGGACAACGACCCGGAGCAGACGGACGTACCACCGTACGAAATTGTAACAGAATGATGTGAAGCCAGCTCTGTTTACGGCAGGGCTGGCTTCTGCCTGTTGTTGAGCGCATGGCAGCTGAGGCCATGGCAGAAGGAAAAGAGGGAAGGTTTATGGCAAAATATTATTGCGTGCTGTTCGATGCAGACAACACCCTGCTGAACTTTGACGCAGCCGAAAGCAAGGCACTGGCCGAAACGCTGGTGAACTACGGCATTGAGCCGGACGCAGAAACGGTGCAGACCTACCGCACCATCAACTCGGAGCTGTGGCGGCAGCTGGAAAAAGGCCAGATCAAGCGGGAAAAGCTCATGGCAGAACGGTTCACCCGCTTCCTCAAGGCCATTGATGCCGCCGGTGACGGAGCCGAGATGAACCGCTTCTATCTGGAACAGCTCTCCACCCACCCGGACCTGATGGGGCCGGAAGTGCTGGATGTGCTGCGGGAGCTTTCCGAGGTGGCAACGCTGGCCGTTGTGACCAACGGCTTCCAGAAGGTGCAGACCCGCCGTCTGGCCGAGAGCGGTGTGCTGAACTTTATGGAGGACGTGTTCGTCTCCGAGAAGATGGACAGCGAAAAGCCCAACCGCAGAATTTTTGATGCGGCCCTGCGCGCCCTTGGCGTGGAGAACCGCGAGCATGTGCTGGTGGTGGGCGACGGCCTGAGCAGCGACATTCAGGGCGGCGTGAATGCGGGCCTTGACACCTGCTGGTATAACCCCAGCCACGCCGAGAACCCCGGCAAGGTGGTGCCCACCTACGAGATCGCAGACCTGAAAGAGCTGTACCCGCTGGTGATGGAGCAGGAAGAGCTGGCCAATGTGGGCCTGAAGAACCGCCGCCACCAGTGCTGAGCCAATAAGCGGATGGAGAACGGGATCATAAAACTATGCTGATACATTTGGAAAAACTAGGCAAGAGCTTTGGCGAAAAGATCGTGCTGCACGATGTGACCGCCAGTGTCGAGCGGGAGGACCGCATCGGCATCGTGGGCCAGAACGGCGCGGGCAAGACCACCCTGCTCAAGATTTTGACCGGCGAGTACCAGGACTACGAAGGTGAGTTCAGCGTGACCCACGGCGTGACGCTGGGCTATCTGGAACAGAACGCAAAGCTGGATGCCACGCTGGATCTCTACGGCGAGATGCGCTCCACCTTTGCCCCTGTGCTGGATGCCATGGCCCAGATGCAGGTGCTGGAACGCAAAATGGCCGCGCAGCCGGATGACACGGAGCTGCTGGCCCGGCACGACCAGCTGCAGAACATCGTGGATGCCGCCGACGGCTACAACATGGATGTGAACATCAAAAAGGTGCTGTCCGGCATGGGTTTTGCGCAGGATACATGGCAGAAGAACATTGCGGTGCTCTCCGGCGGCGAGCTGACGAGGCTGCGGCTGGCAAAGCTGCTGCTGGAAAAGCCGGACGTGCTCATTCTGGACGAGCCCACCAACCACCTGGACTTTGCCACCATGGAATGGCTGGAAAACTACCTCAAAAGCTATTCCGGTGCGGTGCTGGTGGTCAGCCACGACCGCTACTTCCTCGATAACGTGTGTACGAAGATCTGGGAGGTCTCCTTCCAGACCATGACCACCTACAAGGGCAACTTCTCGGCCTACCTGCCCCAGAAGGAAGCCGCCGATGCCCTGCGCCAGAAGCAGCACGATGCAGATGTGGCACTGGCCGAAAAGCTGCAGGACTACGTGGACCGCAACCTTGTGCGCGCCTCCACCACCAAAATGGCCCAGAGCCGCCGCAAGCAGCTGGAAAAGCTGGAGATCACCGAAGCGCCCAAGGACGAGACCAACCAGCTCAAGTTCCGGTTTGAATATGACGTAGAACCGTGGAACGAACTGGTGCTGCTCAAGAACCTGACCATCAAAATAGGGGAGCGCACCCTGCTGGAACCCTTTACCTACACGGTGTGCCGCGGTCAGCGGCTGGTGATCGCAGGCCCCAACGGCGCGGGCAAGTCCACCCTGATGCAGGTGCTGGACGGCAAGCGCCGCCCCTCCGGCGGCATGGTGCGGCTGGGCACCGGCGCACGGCCCAGCATCTTTGCCCAGCAGCAGAACCGTCTGGGGCAGGGCCGGGTCATCGATGTGATCTGGAACAAGTACCCCCGCATGACCGAGCTGGAGGTGCGCAGCCATCTGGCAAAGCTGGGCTTCCGGGGCGAGACGGTGTTCAAGCCCTGCGAGGCGCTTTCCGGTGGCGAGCTGGCCCGCCTGCGCTTTGCGGAGATCGTGCTGGAACGGCCCAACCTGCTGTTTCTGGACGAGCCCACCAACCATCTGGACATCTACACCCGCGAGAACCTTACCGAGGCCCTCATGGCCTACACCGGCACGCTGCTGCTGGTCACCCATGACCGCCACCTGATGAACAGTCTGGCCTGCCCCATCCTCTACCTTGAGGACGGCAAGGCCACCCTCTACCCCAGCTACGACGCCCTGATGGGCCGCAGCGCCCCGGCCCCTGCCGTGCAGAAGGCCGCCGAACCGGCCAAGACCGGCTACGGCAGGGAGCAGCGCCGCCGCCGCGCCGAGCTGCGGGCCAAGATCAAAGCCTGCGAGGACGAGATGGAAGCCTGCGGTGCACGCGAAGTGGAGCTGGACAACGAGATCAACTCCCCGGAGGTGTACAACGACCCCGACCTGCTGCGCCAGAAGAGCGACGAGCT
>OLQR01002029.1_pt1 | contig 10299 bp, 8 predicted proteins | sample 1671881 | NCBI WGS metagenome assembly OLQR01 (sample SAMEA3136623, study PRJEB25190) | human gut metagenome | biome: human gut; feature: human-associated habitat; material: faeces | place: Austria | collected 2013 | reverse complement strand
ACGGAGAGCGACCCGGGTATTTCCCAGTCGTTGTGTCCACCACATCATTTCAATCCACGCTCTCCTCACGGAGAGCGACCTGTCCCTTCCCAACTTTTTTGGGATACTCAGTCCAATTTCAATCCACGCTCTCCTCACGGAGAGCGACACCTCCTGCTTCACTTCCGGCAACCCCGCAACAATTTCAATCCACGCTCTCCTCACGGAGAGCGACATGGACGATTGTCCAAAAGGGAAGCGGACGCAGCAATTTCAATCCACGCTCTCCTCACGGAGAGCGACGTCTACGGTGACCTACCTGGACCTGGACGGCACAATTTCAATCCACGCTCTCCTCACGGAGAGCGACCGGATGCTGGGGGCAATCCGGTGGTTCTAAGAAATTTCAATCCACGCTCTCCTCACGGAGAGCGACACGGCTTGAGTTTACAACAAACAGAGGCGGTATCCATTTCAATCCACGCTCTCCTCACGGAGAGCGACGGCCCGAGAATTTAGGGCCATACATGCCGAATCCCAATTTCAATCCACGCTCTCCTCACGGAGAGCGACCTTTTTGGGCCTCGCAGAGGGCATCCAGCTTTGTGATTTCAATCCACGCTCTCCTCACGGAGAGCGACGAATATAGATTTTATATCCCCAGCCATCAGGCAAATTTCAATCCACGCTCTCCTCACGGAGAGCGATGATTTTCTGCCATCGTTGTGTTATGCTTGCTCATAATTTCAATCCACGCTCTCCTCACGGAGAGCGACCCGGCGGCCCGAGATATTAGAGGGGGCATAGAGGGATTTCAATCCACGCTCTCCTCACGGAGAGCGACACCTCTTTCCTATAACACTGTGTGGCTGACACGGATTTCAATCCACGCTCTCCTCACGGAGAGCGACTGATTGTTAATCCGGTTGTGCATGGGGACAATAAAATTTCAATCCACGCTCTCCTCACGGAGAGCGACGAGTAATGCTCCCGTCAAACAATTTCGCCCGCCCCTATTTCAATCCACGCTCTCCTCACGGAGAGCGACGCAATTTTCCCCCTCGCGCGGCGAGGGGGAAAATATTTCAATCCACGCTCTCCTCACGGAGAGCGACGATCCAAAAGGGCGTGTTCTTTTTCTCTACGCGGATTTCAATCCACGCTCTCCTCACGGAGAGCGACTCGTTTGCTGCATCTAGCTGGCTTCGCAAATCAATTTCAATCCACGCTCTCCTCACGGAGAGCGACCACGGCGGGGCAAGTACTGACCAAGACAGCGAATGATTTCAATCCACGCTCTCCTCACGGAGAGCGACCGTGTGCATGGTATCACCTCTCTACCAGAGTCATGATTTCAATCCACGCTCTCCTCACGGAGAGCGACTCCACGTGGTACGTCTCGCGTCCTGCACTACCAATTTCAATCCACGCTCTCCTCACGGAGAGCGACGAGTTGACCTGCGATTTCACAGGAACCCCATTTCACGATTTCAATCCACGCTCTCCTCACGGAGAGCGACAGGATGCCGGACACCTTATCCAGTTCCCGCGTGGAATTTCAATCCACGCTCTCCTCACGGAGAGCGACGTACTGCCATCTTTCTTCCTCCCAAATTTACAGAATTTCAATCCACGCTCTCCTCACGGAGAGCGACCCAGAAACCCTTCTCAGGAAAATTCAGATGCTAGAATTTCAATCCACGCTCTCCTCACGGAGAGCGACGTGACAAAAAGTCAGCAACTTTCCCGGGAAGCTGAATTTCAATCCACGCTCTCCTCACGGAGAGCGACGGCCGCCACCCTGGACGGCATGCAGGAGGCATGGATTTCAATCCACGCTCTCCTCACGGAGAGCGACGCAATTTTCCCCCTCGCGCGGCGAGGGGGAAAATATTTCAATCCACGCTCTCCTCACGGAGAGCGACAGCAAATACCACCAAATTGGCCCTATCGTTTCTGTCTAAAGTGCCAATTTTAGGATGGGAAAAGAGCAAAAAGGCAAAAGGAAGCGCAAATGCCCGGGGATCTTTTCCTGTTTATGGGAAAAACAAGGTGCGAATCCCCTGGGGCGATTTTGAGTGCTTCCGTTTCGCACCTATAAAATGAGGGGATCTTCCGGGAAGTAAGTGGGCTTGCATCCAAAGTGTTCGATTTTGTTCTGGTATCGATTGCCCAGATAGTAGAACCGAAGGCTATCCTTCTCCTCATCCATGATTGCCCGCAGCTTCGCTTGCAAGAGGCGGCTCTGCGCGGTGTCTAACAGGCACTCAAAGACGGAGTTTTGCACACGCTGTCCATAGTTGACGCATTGCCGGGCAATCTGCCGCAGCCGTTTCCGTCCTGCGGCATCTTCGGTATTCACATCGTACGTAATCAAAACCAACATCTACGAACACCTCCTATTTCCAGAGGAAGGGGGGATAGGCATCCAGATCCTCCCGGAGATACCGTGCCAGCAACAGGGCTTGCACATAGGGAACCAAACCCCAGGGAATTTTTTCCTGGAGATACGGGTGGGTGATGATCCCCCGTTTCCGCTCCTGCCAATGTTTCAGCACCGTTCGCCGGCCATTGTCGGAGAGAAGGACGACGCCGTTCTCCCGGATGTCGAAGGACTGCTTGGTAAGGGTGCGGTGATTGATCAGGGTCAACACGAACCGGTCTGCCAGGCACGGGCGGAGTTCCTCCATCAGATCCAGTGCCAGGGAGGTGCGCCCAGGGCGGTCCCGGTGCAGGAACCCTACATAGGCATCCAGCCCCACGCTTTCCAAGGCGGAAGCGCAGTCGTTGGCCAGGATGCTGTAGAGGAACGAGAGGACCGCGTTGACCGGGTCCATGGGTGGGCGCCGGCTGCGGGTCTGGAAGGAAAACAGAGGCTTTTCCCCCAGGATCATCTGGTCGAACACGCCGAAATAAACCGTGGCCCCGGCGCCTTCCAGGCCTCGGAGGCTGTCTAAGGACGTTTCCTCCGCAATTTGCGGGAGGAGACCTTTCAAATGTGCGGATGCCTCGGAGAGTTGCGCCGCGTCCACCCGGAGGCTGTGGTCCCGGCGGGTACGCTCGATGCTCCAGCGTGCGTTGTAGACTTTCCCAAACACCATGTTTCGGGCGATGCGGCAGGCCGGGCCTGGATCATCTGCCACCCGGTACTGGGTCCGCCGGAGAAGGACATTCCCGGTGCTTTTCCCAGTGGTTCTGGCCAGGAAGCGCCCCCGTGGCGTGCAGAAGGCCAGGGAAACGTTTCTTTCCGCGCAGGCCCCCATCAGGGCAGGGGAGGCACCGGAATAGGAGAAGGAGACGATTCCCTCCAACGTGTGGAGTGGATAGCGGGCCAGTTCTTTCCGGTCCTGGTTGGCCACAACGTTTTCTCCGTCCAAGGAGAGGTAGATGTCCTCGGTGGTGACGAAAAGGGTGTTCAGCAGGTGCTTCATAACGGATCCTCCATGGCTTTGGCCAAATACGCAGAGACAGAGCCTTGGCGGGCCAGCCGCGGCAGGCAGAGGTCTTTCAGGGAACAGCTGCGGCAGGCTTTGGTGGGCCGCACTTTGGGGGTGTGATGCCGCTGGGCAAGCTGGTGCATTTCCGCGGCGCATTGACGGACCAATTCCCGCAGCGCCGGAGAGAAGGTGACTGGGGTGCGCCGCCGGGGTTCCCCGTAATACAGGGCACCCTCTGCCACTTCGCAGCAGAGCATCTCTTCCAAACACATGGCCTGTGCACACAGCTGCACTTCGTCGGCCTGATGTTCCTTGGGCCGGCCGCGTTTATACTCCACGGGGAAGACGCGCCATCGTCCGGTTTCCCCGTGGAGGGGAATGCCCTCGTCCGCTTGCTGGAATACCACCACATCGCATTGCCCCGACAGGCCCAGGGTATGGGAGACCACGGCCAAGCTCCGCACCACCAAGGTGTCCCCTCGGCGTTCCCGCAGGGTGGCGTCATGGGCCCGCTGGTGAAGGAGGGCGCCTTCCACGGTGAGAAGGCTTTCTTGCCATTGCTGCTCTAGATGGATCAGTGCCCACTGGCGCCGGCAGAACACGAAGTGCTGCAGGCCGGAAAGGGGGAGAAGGAGGTCGTCTGCTTCCATGGCATTCATCCCATCTGGAGGCAGGTGATCCCGCTGGGCAGGGAGGCTTCGTCCACGGTGACCACATAGTCCTGGAAGGACCGGGCCGGGCCGGTATCCTGGGGATCCTTTCGCTGGACGTTTACGGCCTGAAAGAGTTTCCAGGCAGGGGCACACCCCAGTTCACTGTCGTGTCGAAACACGATCAGCGACCGTACAGCCATGTTTCCCCGGGCAGCAGAGCGGTCGTGCTCAAACATGTTCAGGATGGCCTCCCACAACAGGGACAGGTCCTCTTCGGAAAACCCTGTGGTTTTTCGGGCCAGGTTGGCGGAGACATACCCCTCGCAGCGGTAAAGGCCATAGGGGACGATGTACTTGCGCCCCATTTCGGTGCCTTTCCGTTCTGCATCGCTCTCGGTGGTAATGGCCACCCGGGTGATGGTGACTTCCTGGGGCACGATGGGCTCCACACTGCGGGCAAAGCCCAGCTGCACGGGGCCGCGAATTTGTCCGCAGTTCAGGGCGGCTTTGACGAAGGTGGTCATCACAGCGCCAAAGGTGCGGATGTCGTAGAAGTTGGCGCACATCCAGTCCCGGATGGTTTGGTCAATGTCAGGCTGCTTCTTCTTTTTCTCCTTGATGGTCTTCTCGTCTGCGTTCACTGCGACATAGGCCTCTGCGTCATTGCGGTTGAGGGGGACGCCCTCTTTGACGTAGATCCGGAACCCGGGGGCATCCTCTTTGACGGTTTCCACATAGTTGCGGATCTTGCGTTTCAGGCAGACGTCGGTGACAAGGCCCAGGCCGGTCTCCGGGTCGACCCGGGGCATGTTCCCGGCGTCCGGATCCCCGTTGGGGTTCCCGTTTTCCACGTCGAAGAGAATGACAAACTCGTACCGGTTTTGAATGGGGTTAGACATGTTCTGGTTCCTCCTTTTTTTGATAGCGGGCCTGGGTCTGGTGGTAGTATCCCAATTGGAAGGCGCCTTGCTCCGGCAAACTCATACGGGCGGGGAAGGTGGTGATGGGGAGCAGGGAGAGCAGCGCAGTCAATTGACGGTTGAGGGAGATGGCCAGGCCGGGCCTGTCCCCGGTCAGCTTTTTCAGGTGCTTTTGTGCCAGTGCAATCAAGGTGGGAAAGATGATGGCGGGGGTGGCTGCGGCAGAGTTAAAGTACCGGTCTTTGATGGTGGTGTTGATCCCAGGGTTAGCGGCTTCTTGGATGGTCTCCAGGAGGGAGAAGATCCGCCCCAGCAGATAGGGGACGTGGGTGGCATCAGGGTTGAGAGACACTTGTAAAACCTCCTCTGGAACGTCTGAATGGGGACAGCGCAGATAGTATGCTTTCAAAATGGCGGCCCGGCGCCAGGAGATCGAATGTTCTGCCCGGATCCGGAGGGTCACCCCGTGGAGCAGCGTGGCTGGATAGGGGGTGTCGGTTAACACCGAGCGCAGGACGGCACCGGCCAGGCCTGGGGTGGGGGAACGGTCCCGGCTGTTTTGGTTCACGGTTTCATTCAGCAGGTGCCAAGGGGTGAGGTCCCCTTGCCAGGCATCATAGGAGGGCCGGCGGATTTCCAGCCGTTGATGGTGGGCCTGCACATGGCGTAAGAAATCTCCGAAGGTGTTGCGTAGGAAAAACCGGACCGACAACCGAGCTGCATTAGGGGAAAGCCCTAAAACGTAGAACTCCATGTCAGGATCTAGGCGTTGTTCCTGAAATACCACCGTCTGGCCGGCACACAGGGCCTGGACCATGCCCCGCAAATCCCCAGCGCTGTATGGGGCTGGCCTGCCGAGCAGGGCGCTGCCAAACAGGATCTGGTAGTCAGGCTGCCCACCTTTGGCCCAGCAGACGACGGAGGTGTCCCCCACATGGTAGACATGGTCCCGGTCGGCCAGGAGATGGTTGAGCGCTGCGGTGTATGCAAAGGCGGCAAATCGGCTGGTGGGCGCGTTCCCATTCTGCACCTTCCCGTAAGAGCAGAAGGCCGGGGCATTGAAGGAGACCAGTGCCGCGCCGCTGGACTGGGCGCCGGCTACATTTTTGATGGACGGGTGAATACTCTCAATGGGCCCCCATTCTCCGGTGACCAGGCAGATTCCCTGGGGCCCCTCGCCCGCGGTGTGGTAGTGGGTTTCCCAGGCTTGGCGAATGGCAGGGTCCTGGTGGACAAACCTGCCCTCGTACCGAAACAGCAGGTTGCCGCCGGCGAGGATGTCTTCCAGTTGGTCCTGTAAGGCGGGGTGATGCTGCCCTTGCGTGGGATCCCAGGTGCGGAAAAAGGCCAAAAGGGCCCGGGCAGCCGGGGAGTCCACCCCCTGCAGCAGGGTTTCGTGGAGCTCCTTTGCTGCGGAAAAGCAGGCTAAGGATCGTTGGGGCTTTCCTTTGCTGTCCATCCCCAGGAGATAGCTGGCATTGTCCCAAAGGAAATTCGCAGACACGCCGCTGGAACGCTTGACCGGGGCAGGCAGGGAAGGCACCAGTTGGGGCGCCACCACCAGTTTCTTTCCCCGGGGCTGCTGGGTTTGTAGGGAGATGACCTGTTCCAGCGTGCCGTCTGCTGAGAGGCACAGGGCAAAGGAGATCTTTGCACTGCTCCATCCGGGGGTGTCCAGCACACCGCGGTCTGCCAGTACGCGGTAATACTCTGTCAGCGCCTGTAGAATCATCCTCTCACCTCCCCGCTGTCCCGGGTGGGCACCGTTAACACACCGTCTTGGAGCACTGCCCGGAAGAACAGTGGGCGGATTTCCTGGGGGTCACTGTAGTCCATGTCCCAGAGCATCCAGCCCAAGTCCCGCTGCCCTTGCAGCTCCGGGGGGCAGGGGGGAATCTCCTGGCACCACTGGAAGTGGGCGGGAAATTCCCGGCAGCCGAAATAGGGGGCATGGTAACACTGCCCCCTGTGAATGCGGCGCTTCACGATGTCTTGGAATTTCCCTGGGTTGTCTGTGGGCGCAGCCCGGTCGGTGAGGACAAAGTGGGCCTCAATGACATAGTGGACATCCTGCAGCAGCAGGGCGGCCCGCTGCTGAATCTCCTCGGAAGTGGCCAGATAGAGGGAACCGCTCCCCCGCTCCATCACCGTTTTGGCGGTTCTGGCGGAGACCGTGGCCTTGACTTCGTTGCGGCGGAGATTGGTAAACTGCAGGGGCTTGCAGACGTGGATGCGGTCGATGATCCAAGATAGTCCAGGATGCCAGAAAATAGATTCCACCAACCCTCGGGCGGCGGATGGCGTCATCATGTCGTATGAGACTCTTTCCGCTTTCATCTCTGGTCGGGTGAACAGGGCATAGTCCCCCCATACTTCCAAACAAATACCCATCTTTTTCACTCCTTTCTCTGTGTTTAGATTGTATAATATAGAAATACCATATTTCGTCTTATTTGTCAATAGTTACATTCACATCCCTATCTATGAAAAGATAAATGAAAGCGCTTGAAAACACAAAAAGGCGTGGGTATAATAGCTTCGTCACTGGATGCAGTGTGGATTGAAATATAGAGAGGGATGTGAATCCTAAAAAAGGAGCGGAGAACGTATTATCTCCGCTCCTTCTATGTTATGCATAAAGAAAGTTATAGAAAGAGTCCTTTGCCGCAGTCTGCCTGCAAGGACAGTCCTGTTTTGGAATCGTATGCGTCCAGGTTTTGCAGCAAAAAGACCCCCTCGCCCCACGGCGCTAAGTCTCCGCTTGCGGTCAGGGCGGCGGCATGCTGGGGATAGATGGAGACGCCATATTGCCCCAGCTTTCGAAACAGGGCGCGGCTGCATTCCCCGGCCTGCAGGCGCTCCACAAGGGCTGCCCCCTCATCCTGGGGGATATAGACGGTGACGGTGTGGTCCTCGATCAGGTGAAACCGTTCCGCCACGGTACGGAAAGGAAACAGATTGTCCGACATGGTGGGGAGGATGTTTTGGACATCCTGGGCCTGGGTCCCTTCCAGGTCCAGGAGTTCCCGAAAGTAGTCGTGTATCGCCTCTGGGGAAGCCAGGTCTGTGTGGCGTGCCATCACGTGACGGCCGGCGCCGATGGCCGGGGCAAACAGGGGAGGGGCGTTGCCTTCCCCTTGAAACAACGTGACCACACTCTCCTGGGCCGGCCGATGCCCCTCCCGGTTGCACCGGCCCGCAGCCTGCAGGAGAGAATCCAGGCCGGCTTCCTCACGGTAGACGGCGGGAAAATCCACATCCACCCCCGCTTCGATGAGCGAGGTGGAAACCACCCGACAGGGGAGCCCCAGGGTGAGACGCCGGCGGATCTCGGCCAGCTGCCTACGGCGGTGGGCGGGGTACATCAACGTGGAGAGATGGAAATTGTCCTCCCCTTGCAGGCGCTGGAACACGGCTTGGGCACCGGCACGGGTGTTGACCACGCACAGCACCTGGGTCTTCGCCTGAAGGCGGCAGGCCAACGCGTCCCAGGTGAGCTTGCCTGCGTTTTGGAAGGTCACCCGCTGAAAGACCTCCCAACGGCAGGTGTCCGGTGGGCACAGCTCCACTGGGGTCAGCTGGGGGGCAAACTCCTGAAACAGGGGCTGCAAGGCAGGCTGGGTGGCGGTGCACAGGACGGCGGATACGTGGTAATGGGCCACTAATTGGGCCATGGCCCAGACGCAGGGACGGAGATAGGACACAGGGAGCATTTGCGCTTCGTCAAAGACAATGACGCTCCCAGCTAGGTTATGGAGTTTTCGGCAGGAGGCGGGCCGTGCAGAAAAGAGGGATTCGAAGAACTGCACAGCGGTGGTAACTACCACAGGCAGGTCCCAAGTTTCTGTGGCCTGGGCCAGGGGGAGGGCCTCTGGTGTGGCTTCGTCCTGGAGGTCATAGGAGACGCCGGAGTGGTGTTCCAGAACGGTCTCTTCCCCCAGAATGTCTCGGAAGGTCTGGGCGGTCTGCTCGATGATGGAGGTGTAGGGGATCACATAGATCACCCGGCGCAGCCCCTTACTTTGGGCCTGGGCCAGGGCGAAGGCCAGGGAGGCCACGGTCTTGCCTCCGCCAGTGGGGACGGTCAAGGTGAAAAGGCCTGGGTCCCGCTGCAATCCCTCCTGGATACAGTGGTCCAAAATGGCACAGCGCTGGGTGTTGAGGGGGCCTTTTGGAGGGAACCAGCCGGCGATGTAGTTCCGCAGCCGTTCCCACAAGGCCTCGATGGTGGGGACAGGGGCTGTGGGGGAGGAAGATTCCGCCATAAAGTCCGCCGTATCCGTATAGTCTGCATCCACCAGACAGGAGTACAGCATGCGGGTGAAGAACATGCCATCCAAGGCGGAAAGGTTGGGCAGCGGCGGGGAAGGCAGCGTAAGTTCCTGGGTCCAAGGAGAGAAAGAGGGCAACTTTCCCTGGAGGGCGCGGTTGATCCGCCCCAAGAAGGAGCCGGTGGTGGGGGCGTCGCCTTGGCTTCCTCCGTCGGGAAGTCCACTGTGGTGCCCTGCGATGGCAAAGGCGGCAAAGGGCTGGCCCTGCTGCAGGCAGACAAAGGCCCCTGCGGTGGCGTGGTCCACCTTGGGGCCGCCCCGGAGACGCTGCTGAAACAGATGGGAGTACTTTCCAAGGTCATGGGCCAGTCCAGCCAAGCGGCCCTGTTCCTCTGCGTCAAAGGCGGCGGCGAACTGGGCTGCGCGGCGGGCTGTGCCCTCCAAATGGTCCAATAGGGGCTGTTCACGGCCGTCGGAGGCCAGGTGGGCTAAGTAAGGTTCCATAGGACGCCTCCTTATGAAAAATGTGATATAGGAACTGCTTCTTGGAGAAAAGTATACCATATCAACCAGTTGCATGGGAAGGTGTAAGCGTATCCTGTCGAAAAAATGGGATTCCTTTGTCGGTGTCCTGAAGGGGCAGAAAGGAGGCAGCATCCGTGGTTGTCATTCCCACCGCTACTGCGCTCCCCACTGCCGAGGGGGCGGTGCAGGTGGCCATGGAGGAGCTCCCCTTCACCTTACACAGCGCCCGGGTGCTCATCCTAGGGTTTGGCCGAGTGGGGAAGCTCACCGCCCACCGGATGGGGGCCCTGGGGGCCAAGGTGACGGTTTGTGCCCAGGGATACGCCGATCTGGCCTGGGCAGCGGCCTACGGCCACGAGACCATGTGGCTGGAAAAGCTGGGCGGGGAACTGGGGGGCTATGACCTCATCGTCAACACCATCCCCGCCCAGGTGCTGGACCGGCGGCGGTTGGCGTGGGTGCACCCCGGGGCCTTTCTGCTGGACCTGGCCTCTGCCCCCGGCGGGGTGGACCA
>OLQR01002027.1_pt1 | contig 10304 bp, 9 predicted proteins | sample 1671881 | NCBI WGS metagenome assembly OLQR01 (sample SAMEA3136623, study PRJEB25190) | human gut metagenome | biome: human gut; feature: human-associated habitat; material: faeces | place: Austria | collected 2013 | reverse complement strand
TAAACTAATAATAAAGAATAAAAGAGGTACTGCTAAACAGCGGTGCCTCTTTTCGACATAAGAAAACGAAAACGGTTTTGTAATTTATCAGGTTATCAGGAGGGGAAGTTTATGTGGGGATTTATAGTGGCGCTGATTTCGGGAGCACTGATGAGCATTCAGGGTGTTTTTAATACGGAAGTGACAAAGCAGACCAGCCTTTGGGTATCAACCGGATGGGTGCAGCTGTCGGCTTTTGCAGTCTGCGTTGCCGCGTGGCTTTTTACAGGGCGGCAGAGCGTTTCTGCGTTATGGCAGGTGGAGAATAAATACACACTTCTTGGAGGCGTGATCGGAGCATTTATCACGATCACCGTGATCCAGAGCATGGGCGCACTCGGTCCTGCAAAAGCAGCCATGCTGATCGTGATCTCGCAGCTGATCGTTGCATATCTGATCGAACTGATGGGGCTTTTTGGCGTGGATAAAGAGCCTTTTGAGTGGAGAAAAGTCCTGGGAATGCTGATCGCGATCGCCGGGATCGTGATCTTTAAATGGCAGAAATAAGGGTAATCCTGGAAGAATAGAAGTTTCCTATTGTAAAACACAGGGGAATTGGGTAAAATAAGACATGGTCAAGTATATACCGGGGGAGACTGCCTTAATATAGAAGGGAGTGAACCGGTATTATCACAAAATCAATAAGAAAATACTGTACAGTGCTTTTGTCGATCGCGCTTTTTACAGGGATTTTCTGTGCGGGATGTGGCGCGAGAAGTGATGAGATATTGCTTGAAAGCCAGGAAGATACTTCTGATACTGTAGAAGAAACAGAGCAGGAGGAAAGAGAGATGACTGACGAAATTCCGTCAGTGACACCTGAACCGCAGGAAATTTTTGTGGATGTCTGTGGCGCTGTGAATCAGCCGGGAGTCTATGAGATGGATCCGGACAGCCGTGTTTTTCAGGCGATCGAGGCAGCGGGAGGAATGACGGAAGAGGCTTCCGGAATTTCTGTCAATCAGGCACAGCCACTCAGTGACGGACAGCAGGTTTATGTACCGACTGTTCAGGAAGCAGAGGAGGGCAGTTTTGTTCCGGCGGTACCTGAGACTACAGGAACGGGAGAAAGCATGGGTACAGAAGATGGAATTGTCAATCTGAATACAGCAGATGCCGAGACGCTCAAGACACTGTCAGGCATCGGAGATTCCAAGGCACAGGCGATCCTTGCATACAGGGAGGAACACGGAGGTTTTTCCAGCATCGAGGAGATCATGCAGGTCCCCGGAATCAAAGAAAGTACCTTTTCAATGATAAAGGATAAGATTGCAGTAAAATAAGGAGAATGGAATGAGCAGAAAAGTTTTAGTAGTAGATGACGAAAAACTGATCGTAAAAGGAATCCGCTTTAATCTGGAACAGGACGGAATGGAAGTGGACTGTGCTTACGATGGAGAAGAAGCGGTGGAGAAGGCGAAGGAGAATAAATACGACATTATCCTTCTGGACCTGATGCTGCCGAAGATGGACGGGCTGGAAGTATGCCAGCAGATCCGGGAATTTTCCAATGTGCCGATCGTTATGCTTACTGCCAAAGGCGAAGACATGGACAAGATCCTGGGACTGGACTACGGTGCAGATGATTATATCACCAAACCGTTCAACATCCTTGAGGTCAAGGCACGTATCAAAGCCATTATGCGTCGTGCCCGTTCTGAACATGAAGAGAAAGAAAAAGCAAAGACAATCCAGGCAGGTGACCTTAAGCTGGACTGCGAGAGCCGTCGTGTATTTATTGCAGACAGAGAGATCAATCTGACAGCGAAGGAATTTGATGTGCTGGAACTTCTGGTATTCAACCCGAACAAGGTTTACAGCCGTGAGAATCTTCTGAATATTGTATGGGGATATGAATATCCGGGTGATGTCCGTACTGTCGATGTACATATCCGTCGTCTTCGTGAAAAAATTGAGGCGAATCCCAGTGAGCCGAAGTATGTACACACCAAATGGGGCGTAGGATACTATTTCCAGGCATAACCCATGGTAACGAAAAAAAAGACAAAATTTTTTAAAAGTCTGCGTTTTCGTATCTTTATTATCCTTATTATTCTGGGAATCGTGCCGGGAATTATCGTGACACAACTGATGATACACTATTACGAAAATCAGGCAGTGGAAGTAAGTGTGAGTGCAGTACGCACAGAATGCGCGATTCTCTGCGACCAGATCATCAAGGAAAATTATCTCAATGACTCCAGCTCCGAGGCTGTCAACAGCAAGCTGGAGTTATTGTCTAATGTCTATGGCGGCAGAATCCTTGTGGTTGACAGAGATTTCAAGATAGTCAGAGATACCTATCATGTGGAAGAGGGCAGAACTCTTGTTTTGTCCAAGGTGATACGCTGTTTTAAGAATGGTGATTCTGACGAGTTTAAAAAGATCGGACAGATGATCGAACTGGTAGTTCCGGTCAAAAGTGCAGATGTGTCTCAGGTTCAGGGAGCCATGCTGGTGAATATTTCCGGAAGTGAGATCGCTGCCATAGCAGGAGATCTGGAGCAGAAAGGAATCCTGATCATCTGTATTATTATTGTATTATCGCTGTTTCTGGCGTATATCCTGTCGACTGTCCTGGTAAAACCGCTTGCGAGAGTTACCAAGGCAATTGAAGACCTGACAGATGGCTATCAGCAGGACGAGATCAGTGTGCCGGACTATACAGAGACAGAACTTATCACAGATGCCTTTAACAAGATGCTTGCCAGAATGAAAGTTCTGGATGAGTCACGATCGGAGTTTGTATCAAATGTCTCTCATGAACTCAAGACTCCGATGACTTCCATGAAAGTCCTCGCAGATTCTCTGGTAGGACAGCAGGGTGTCCCGGAGGATCTGTATCAGGAGTTTATGCGTGACATCACAGCGGAGATCGACCGTGAGAACAGGATCATCACTGACCTTCTGACGCTGGTCAAGATGGATAAGAAAAACGCAGATCTTCAGATCCAGCATATGTCGATCAACCAGCTGCTGGAGGATATCCTGAAGCGCCTGCGTCCGATCGCGGACAAGAGAAACATCGATCTGATTCTTGACAGTTTCCGCCCGGTGGAGGCAGATGTGGACGAGCTGAAATTTACATCTGCGATCAGTAACCTGGTAGAAAATGCGATCAAGTACAATGTAGACGACGGATGGGTAAGAGTGTCGCTGGATGCGGATCACAAGTTCTTCTATGTGACAGTTGCTGATTCCGGAATGGGTATTCCGGAGGATTCTCTGAGCCGTATCTTTGAGAGATTTTACAGGGTGGATAAGTCTCATTCCAGAGAGATCGGAGGAACAGGACTTGGCCTTGCGATCACGAGAAGTACGATCGGCATGCATCATGGAGTGATCAAGGTATTCAGCAAAGAAGGGGAAGGAACTACTTTTTCCGTTCGTGTCCCACTGTCATATATTCCGTAGGAGGTGCCGGATGAAGAGAATATCAAAAGTGCTTCTTCTGGCGCTGATGGTCTGTACCTTGTTTGCAGGATGCAGCATAGAAACCATACAGTCAAAGAAAGAAGACAGTAAATATAATTTTTATTATCTCAATACAAATGAGACTGCGCTCAAGAGTGAACCCTATGAGCCAAAAGAAGAAACAAAAGAATACATGGTAAAAGCTCTGTTACAGAAATTAGGGAACGGAGAAGTACCGGAAGACGGAATCAGTCTTCTTCCGGAAAATGTTTCTGTAAGTTCTTATGATCTGCAGGATAATCTGCTGATTATAGATTTCAGCAAAGAATATTCAGAAATGAGCAAGGTAAGGGAAGTTCTTACCAGAGATGGAATTGTCCAGACATTTCTGCAGATACCGGATATTGCAAAGATCCGTTTTACAGTGGCAGGTCAGCCGCTTAAAGACTCCAGAAACCAGGAGATCGGGGATATGACGGACAGTACATTTGTGGAAGTATCAAAGAAAAATGAGGACAACTATCGATACGATACGTTTACCTTGTATTTTGCAGACAAGAGCGGCAAGAGACTTCTGAAAGAAACAAGAAATGTTTGTTACAGAAGGACGCTCCCAAAAGAGCGTGTTGTTCTGGAACAGCTTGCCAAGGGACCTTTGGAGGACGGACATTATGCAACGATTCCAGAGAATACTATGGCGATCAATGTGATTACGGCAGACAGAATCTGTTATCTTGACCTGAACAGTGAGTTCCAGGATGCAGCATTGGATGTGGCAGAAAATATTTCTGTTTATTCGGTGGTGAATTCCATTGTGGATTCCTGTGAGGCGGATAAGGTACAGATTTCCATTGAAGGAAACAGTGGAGGAAACTTCCAGAAGAATCTGCCGCTCTACAAATTTTATGAAAAAAACAAAGACCTTGTAATTCCGGATGAGGACGAGGAATCATAAGGCATTTCTATACAGAAAGGACAGGGAATGCGTAAAAGACCAGTGTGTTGTGCGTGCGTGTTCCTGATGTTGTGTCTGTGTATTCTGGACCTGGCAGGGATTCCTGTTATAAGAGGGAATCCGCTGCCACGTGAGGTCCGGGAATATATAGAGTCACATCCATCGGCTGTGATCTGCGGGGAAGTACAGCGGTGCCAGGACACGGAATATTCTCTTTCTGTCTATCTTAAACAAGTCTTTCTGCTCTGTCAGTCAGAGCGAATTCCCATCAGAAATATAAGAGTGTTTTTGGAGAAAAATGCAAAAGAAAATTTGAAAACAGGTATGGTTATCCAGGTCGGTGGTGAGCTGGAGCGGGTTTCTGCACCCAGAAATCCAGGCGAATTTGATTCGCAGCAGTACTATGCCTGCCAGGGAATTTATTATTTCCTGAAAAATGGAATTATACAGAAAAAAGGCAGGAATTATTCAAAGTATGGACAGTTCCTGACAGAACTTCGGGGGCGAATCGGCGAAATCCTGCAGGAAACAGCGGGAGAGGATGCGGGAATCTACCAGGCGATGCTGCTGGGAGAAAAAAGCGGTCTGGATGAAGGAGGTGAGGCTGCGGTATCAGATGGCGGGGATGGTGCATATCCTGGCTATTTCCGGACTACACATCAGCGTACTCGGAATGGGACTGTTTTCGTTACTCAAGAAGCTTTCATTTGGCAATGGATGGGCAGGATTTCTTTCACTGAGTGTGATCCTTCAGTATGGGATGCTGACAGGAAGCAGTGTGTCCGCAATGCGCGCTGTCTGCATGTTTGTGCTGGCAGTCGGAGCGCGGATTCTGGGGAGAAGCTATGATTTTCTGACTGCACTGGCTGTGTCTGCGATACTTTTGCTGCTCGATACACCGGCGTACCTGTACAGCAGCAGCTTCCTGCTTTCATTCGGGGCAGTGACAGGTCTGGGGATCGTGGCACCTGCCCTGAACCGTCTGGTGGGCAGTGAGCGTGCGTGGGTCAAAACACTTCTGTCATCCTTTGCCGTGCAGCTTACAACGCTGCCGGTGCTTCTTCGGATGTATGGTGAGGTATCAGTTCTGGGAATCGTTTTGAATCTGGCCGTGCTTCCTACGGTAAGTGTGGTGCTGATCTGCGGATTGTGTTGTGTGGCTGTTGGATTTATGAGTATTTCCGCTGCCGGGATCTGTCTGATTCCGGGAAAAATCCTGCTGATGCTTTACGAGAAACTTTGCGTGCTGGCAGGGGCCGTTCCGTTTTGTACATGGATCGGCGGCGCGCCGGAGATATGGCAGTGCGTGGTATATTATGTCCTTCTGTTTGGCGGGATACAGATCGCTTTGTTCCTGAAGGAAAAAGGAGCGTACCGTGTGTGGAGAGTCCTGTCGAGAGGGATTTGTGTTGCTGTTGTCTGTGTGAGCATTTTTATTCTGGGATTCCGACAGAAAAATCTGATTTCGATCACCTGTCTGGATATCGGACAGGGGGACGGGATCGTGATACAGCTTCCGGGCGGCAAAACGGTCATGGTGGATGGTGGAAGCAGCAGTAAGAAAAAGGTTGCGTCGTATCAGATCCTTCCATATCTGAAAAATCAGGGGATTTCGGTGGTGGATGCCATGCTGATCTCACATACGGACCTTGATCATATCAGTGGCGTACAGGAACTGCTGACGTTGAAGGAAAAACATCTCACAACACTGCGTATAAAAAATCTGCTCCTCCCGGACTGGAAGGCACCGGAGGAGGTCTATTATGAACTGGAGGAGCAGGCGAAGAGGTGCGGGATTTCTGTGCTGAGGCTTCATCAGGGGCAGAAACTGCGGTTTGGGGATGGCTCTCTGGAAATCCTGTCGCCAGAGACAAGTGCGAAGGGGACGGATGTAAATGAAGAAGGGATTGTGATGGAACTACGGTACGGGAAATTCCGGGGGCTTTTTACTGGTGATATCGGAGCGGAGACGGAGAAAAAGCTGCTTCCGAAACTTGATGATGTGAATTTTCTTAAAGTAGGGCATCATGGGTCACGGTATTCTACCTGCCAGGAATTTCTGGATAAGATAAAGCCGGAACTTGCGGTGATCTCCTGCTCGGAATCCAATACGTATGGGCATCCGTCACCGGAAACGACGGCACGTCTTGAAGAGAACGGGATCCGGACGGAATATACGATGAAAAACGGGGCGATCACGGTTTATACAGATGGGCATTCTATACGTATGAAAACTTTTTGTAACGAAAAAACAGCGTAGAATCTACAGCTGTTTTGTAGTATGATAAACAGGAAAATAAATCAGAAGGAGGTGGAAGACATGGAGCGTATGCGAAAGACGGTTTTGTATCTGACATCATTCCTGCTTTTGGGGTGTCTTGGGTGGGTGTTTTTTCATGCATTGTGTACCATTCCCCAGGCAAAAAACATACTGAAAAACAGAACGGTGTTTCCACTGATCCTGGCAGGAAGTATATTTCTGCTGCTGTTGTTTGTGAAATTGGCAGACTGGTGCCGATCATGGAAAAAACATACACTTATGAAGGCAACTGCCATTGTTTTCCTCCTGATTCTGGTATTACAATTCCTGTATCTGTATTATGTGCGTTACTGGGTAGGGTATGATAACCTTCTGGTTCTGGATGAAGCCTGGTATATGCAGACGGATGGACATATTTCACCGGATTTTTATGATTCGTATTTTCAGCGTTATCCACATAATCATCCGGTTACGATTTTGCTGTACTGGGTTCTCAAAGCTGCGGGAAAACTGGGAGTATCCGGTTTATACTGGCCTTCTCATCTTCTGGGACTAGTAAGCATTGATCTTGCGCTGCTGTTCATGTGGAAACTGGCATGTGAAACTGAGAATATCCATCGGGGATTTCTTGTGGCGGTTCTGAGTCTTTTTGATCCGATTATTTATATATGGATTCCGTGGCATTATACAACTGTATGCCTGCTTCCGTTTCTGAGTGCGGGAATTTATTTCAGATGGAAGACGTGGAAAGCGGTGAATTTACGAAGTCAGATAATCTATGCGGCATGTACGGGGATTTTTACTGCGGTCGGAATGAGAATCCGGATAACAGAGGGAATCCTTCTGATTGCGTTTCTGATCATGGCAGTCTGTGTGAAAGGCTGGAATCGGTGCAGACTGGCTGCATGTCTGGTTCCTTTTCTGGTGATATGTGGTCTGACCTGGGCCGGGACAGGCATGCTTCGAAATCATTATGCAGATTTTGACAGTTCCGATAAAGCATTTCCACCGGCTCATTTTGTAATGATGGGAGTTGGAGGAGATGGAACTTACAAAAAGAAAGATGTCGAATTTACAGCCCGGATCCCCGGAGAAGAAGCAAAGACAAAAGCAGATCTGCAGGAAGCAGGGAAAAGAATCAGAAATCTGGGTGTAAAAGGTACAATTTCTCTTGCAGGTGAAAAAATGCTGACTGTCTGGCAGGATGGTTCCTGCGGGTTTCAGTCGGAATGGCTTTATCCATTGAAAGATTCCAGAGCTTTTCAATATATTTGTGGAGAAAAAAATGATCTGTTTCTATACTGGGCGCAGATTTTTTATGTGATGCTTCTGTTTCTGACGCTGGCAGGAACGGCTGCATCTATGATAAGTGGAAGGATGGGCACAGGAATGCTATTGAGGCTTGTGCTGCTTGGAAATATTCTTTTCTATCTGATGTGGGAGGCACAGAACCGTTACAGTATTGGAATGGTGGGAATACTGCTTTTTCTTGCCGCAGATGGATGCCGTTTGCTGCAGAATGGGGAACTGAAAACAGAACATATTGTGCCGGTTTTGATCCGAAAAAGAGGCTGGGGAGCAGTAACTGCAATCCTGGCTGTGATGCTGGCGATTTTGCTGTACAGACCGTTGTTTGTGGAAGAAACGGAGTGGAGAGAGTTTTCTGTCCGGAATATTTACCGGGTGGGACAGAATCTTCAGGATATTGTTTCTGGTGACAGGGTTACGCAGACATTTGTGGCTTCATCGGCGTTTGATCACATTCTGGTACAGGGCTATCTCAAAAATGGTGCAGTACCGGACGGTGGGTGTCAGATGCTGATTCAGGATGAAGAAGGGAAGAAACTGGCAGAAGCATTTCTGAGTGCACAGCAGATTGCAGAAACTCAGCTTGATTTTACATTTGACCCAATTGTGCCGGATGGGGAAACTGTTTATACGATTGTTATTGAGCCGAAAGGAATCAGAGAAAATCATGCGCTGCAGCTGTATCGTTTCAACAGTTCTATGGATCTGTATCCGGCTGGAAAACTGAGTTGTAATGGCAGAGAAGAGAACGGGAATCTTATTTTTTCTGTTTATGAGGAAAGAACAGGGACAATTTTCAGGAGGATTTTTTTGTGAAAAATTTACAGGAAGATATCAAGACAGGGAATTTCAGGCGAGTGTATCTTTTGTGCGGGGATGAAGCCTATCTGAAGATCCAGTACAAGGATAAACTGATAAAAGCTCTGAACCCGGATGACGATACAATGAATTTCAGCAAATATGAGGGAAAGGGAATCGAAGTGAGGGAGATGATCGATCTCTGTGAAACGATGCCTTTTTTTGCGGATTACAGGGTGATTCTTGTGGAAAACTCTGGTTTTTTTAAGAACAAGTGTGATGAACTTGCTGATTATATAAAGACATTGCCGGATTATGTGCGGATGGTTTTTGTGGAAGAAGAAGTGGATAAACGAAGCCGTATGTACAAGGCAGTCAAGGCTGAAGGGCGAATCGTGGAGTTCGCAAAACAGGATGAAAAAACTCTGATGAGATGGGCAGCAGGAATCCTCGGACGTGAGGGACGAAAGATCACGACACGGGATATGGAGTTTCTTCTGACGAAGACAGGGACGGACATGGGAAATATCCGGAATGAGCTGGAGAAGCTGATCACGTTTACGATGGGACGTGATGTGGTTACGGCAGAGGATATTGAGGAGATCTGTACGACACGGACGGAGAATAAGATTTTTGAGATGGTCCGTGCAGTTACGGAGAAGAACCAGAGGAAAGCGCTGGATCTCTACAATGACCTCCTGACCCTCAGGGAGCCGCCGATGAGGATTCTGTTCCTTCTGTCAAAGCAGTTCCGCCAGATGACGCTGGCGAAGAAGATGTCAGGAGAGGGTGCGGCGCAGAGTGAGATCGCATCAAGACTTGGTGTGCCGTCGTTTGCGGCACGGAATCTGCTGACCTGTGCACGGGCGTACAGTACGGAGGAGCTTGAACAGGCGGAAGTGGATTTTGTGGATTCGGAGGAAGCAGTGAAGACGGGCAGACTGCAGGATGTGCTGAGTGTGGAGCTGCTGATCGTGAAGTACAGCACCGGAAGATAAAAAAGAACAAATATGTAAAAAGAAAATGCTATACTGAGGCATCAAAAAGAATGGAGGCGGAAAAATGGTATTAGGGATTCTGGGGCTGGCAGCCATGATATTGTGCTGGGCTGCAGGCTCTTACTGGAAGAAGGTTTACTATTTAATATGGTTTTTATCTTTGCCGATGCCGATTTTTTGGTTTTTGTATAGCTTTTCGATGGATGAAGATGGCGATGGCGGGAGTTCTGGCGGGATAGAAGCGGTACTTACGGTAATAATCTTGATTATACTGGTAATAATATATGTAAAGGCAAGGAATCTGGGAGATGTAATTAATACATTTCTGCTGATGAATGTTAATATTTTGTTGATGATTTTATTGTCAGATTCTGGCTTTAGCAGATGGAACATGATAGTGTTTGTGATAACACTTCTGGCTTCGATAATCGCAGCAGTTGCCACATTTCGTGCAAAAGAGTATTCTTCAGTGTTGCCGAGTTCACTGCTTGCAGTAACATGGGGCAGATTCATGCTGGGTGTATTCGCCTTA
>OLQR01002023.1_pt1 | contig 10322 bp, 10 predicted proteins | sample 1671881 | NCBI WGS metagenome assembly OLQR01 (sample SAMEA3136623, study PRJEB25190) | human gut metagenome | biome: human gut; feature: human-associated habitat; material: faeces | place: Austria | collected 2013 | reverse complement strand
GCCGATCGCCGCACGTTTGCCGCTGGCGTCGCCAAAGCCACCGACGCGTTGATGTTCTCCACGTTCAGCCGTGCCCCGCTCGAGTTGGCCGAGCGCACGAAGATGCAGGTGGCCCGCGTGCGCATGGAAGACGGCGAGCGCATCGCCACCCTGCGCCCCACCTGCTTCCTGGAAGAAGCCGGCGCCGCCGCCCCCATCACCTTAGGCGGCCAGGCCCTCCTCGCCGACGCAGGGATCGACTAGGGCCACGGCAACCCATCAACCGCCGACAAACCCTCTCAAGAAAAGCCCCGCAACCGGGGCTTTTCTTGTTTCGCCATTTCCCCCCTCACCGCCGGACGGTATCCCTCAATTGCTTGAGAAATGACGGTTAGCGTAGCTTTTCTCCTTCCTCGCTCTTCATTCTGCTTGGAAAACAACGGGTAGCGTAGTTTCTGGGTACGCTACCCGTTGTTTTCCAAGTAGCTTCCTCTCGCACACCGCGGGGCAGCACGCGAAAATGGGTCGGCCCCGCCGAGGAGGGGTGGGGCCGACGAAGGGAGGGGAAAGAAGGAAGGGGTTGGTAAGGTTTGGGCCGCTAAAGGCCGCTTAAGCTTCCACGGAATCCAAAAGCTCGCGCAGGACGGCTTCGTCCTCCTGCAGGGAGCCGAGCGTCAGCTGCCCCAGACCCTGGTAGAACAAGGTGCGGGCGTGCATGCGCATATCGGCGACCAGCATGGGAACCCAGTTCAGCAGGTGATTCTCCAAAAAGTCGTAGGACGTGCGCAGGTAGGCGATCGCCTCGTCCTCGGCGTTGTCGGACAGCGCCTCAGCGGCGCGAAGGGCCATGCGCTGCATGAACTCCAGCTCCAGCGCGATGTGATCCTCGGCCTCGTTCCAGTTGCCGCGTTTCAGCTCGTTCTCGCGCAGCGTGGCGAGCACCTCGGCGCGCGCCTCCTGCATAAGCAGACGGCGCTCGGAGGTGTACACCGACTCGTACGGATAGGCAGCGGAATACCCGTTCACGCCGTGGCCGATGAACGTGCTCACGTAATCGATGGCGAGCTCAGTCACCGAGTCGTCCCAGGCGCGCTTCAGGTAGTCGTACAGCTGGTGGTAGCCCTCATCGGCGGCCGCATTGCCCGTGGCCTGGGGAAAGCGCATCTTCTGCAGCTCGCGCAGCGTCGGCAGATCCACCTCTTCGCGGAACAGACGCGCCAGCATGCCGTAGGATCGGGCGCGGGCGTTCATCAGCTCGACGAGGTTCACATCCTCGGAAGCGGCAGCTCCCTCGACGACGGCTTCTTCCATAACGACCATAGCGTTAAGCCTCCTTCGCGCTCTTCAGCTCGGCGAGCATAGCCCGCCCCAAATCGGTCAAGTTCCAGGCGCCATCGCCCCAGATGACGCAGTCGCAGGTTTCCAGCACATCGATGAAGTGCTGACCGAAGCGGCGCGGCGACTTGGTGATCTCCATGGCGTCGGTCAGGCTCTCAATGGCGTCCAGCTTTCGCGGCGCCTCTTCAAGGGCTTCCATAACCGCCGCGTACACCTCGGCGTAGCGCGCCTCGTCGGACCCCAGCACAACCGCGCGGAAGCTCTTGCCGGCGAGGTACTCCGCGCGCAAGGCCAACGCCTCGGGAGTCGCGCGCCACACCGGATCCACGGTCTCGCGAATCTCCAGGTACGCCACACCCTCCTCGGCGCTCTCGTGCTCCTCGGACACGTCGGGCATCTCCAACGTAAGCGCTCCGGCCCGCTCCAACATGCGGCAAAGCGTCATGGGGGCGTATACCGACCAGTTGTCGCGCTGCCATTCCTCGACGCGCTCGGAGATGACGCTTGAGGCGCAGCCCTCCTCGCACAGGCCGATGATGTTCAGCAGCACAGGCCGACGGTTGGGGTTGCGGACAATGAGCGCCTGAAGCGCCTCGGTGGCGCTGCCTTGACGTGCCGGCGAGTACACCGGATCGTGGTGCACCGTCTCGGGCATGTTGCGCATGGTGGGGTAGTCGATGGTGTCGTAGGGGTTCTCGTCATCCATCCATTCCTGGTCGATCTCCGAGTCGTCCACCGCCAAAGGGTCGAACTCGTCGTCGAAGGCGAGCAGCTCGAGGGTGTCCCCGGCACTCGCGCAAGAACCCTGATGCTGATAGGCCATACAGGTTTCCTCTCTCGTTTCGCGTGCGGTCGTCATCGCGAACCCCGATGCGCGGAAGGCTCTTTTCGCCCTTCGTTCGCTCGAGCAATCCGATAGCAGACGCCGCTTCCTATCCTCTTCGTCCTACATTCTAGGAAGCATCGCGGCGCCCAGCTCATACGACCAGGCCCATCTTTGCGAAAAACGGCATCATCCTCTCGTGATGATTTCGCCCTTCCACGAGGATGATTGTGCGCTGCACCTGGGGTTTTGCCCTTGACCTTTTCCGTGCGCGCGCCATAATGGGGCTGCGTTGCGAAACTGCGGGGCGACCACGATTGAGGGAGCACTTATGACCAACGCAGCATTCGGCAAGAAGGTTCTTGCCATCGCGGTTCTGGCCTGCCTGTGCGCAGCCCTGATCGCTGTCCCGGCGTACGGCTTCTACTACGTGCACGACGACAGCGTGTCGGATTCCTCTGACGGTCTGGGTAGCTACGAGGTCTTCATGGTGGTCGACGAGACCGCCGTGGGAGGCGACGTGCACTCCGACCTGATGTTCGTTCCGGCGGGCAGCACAGCCGATGTCGTCCTTACCGAGGGCATCATCTCCAGCGAGAACCAAAACGGGCTGGACGCCATTCACAACTATGACGTTCAGTCGGTGGCCGACTACCTCGCCGCCAACGGTTACAACGCTGAGATCAGCGTGTATGCCACCGGCGAGCAGCAGGCCTACAAGGACGCGGAAGGCGCCTACGCCGCCACGTCCCAGAACGTGAGCGAGGCTTACACCGCCCCCGCGAAGGGCGATGGCTCGACCGTTCTCGATCGCTACGACAACGTGGTGATCACGGTGACCAAGTAGGTCGCTGACCGTTGCAGGGCCATCGTCGACCAGCGGTGGCCCTGCGCATCCTGCGCAGGGCGCGCACGCGAGGTCGCAGGCACGAGCCGGAACTCGCACGCAGCGCGGGCCACGGGAAAGGGGCTTGGGAAGGCGGGGTTGACGAAGCAACATCCGCTATCTATAATCCCCTGACTCAACTATTAAGCACCATCTTGCCTGGTGAGACGGCCGGGCGCACAGGAGGGGGATTATGGGGTTTCAGGTTCCTCGCGCTACGATCAAAATCGACTTCAAGGAAGGCGCATCCTTCGGCGAATTAAGTCTCATTTCGTTCGGCTACGGCCTGCATCAAGCGTGGATCTACAGCTCCATGTTCGACAAAGGCGGCATTTTCGGAACCGGAGGCCTTCAGGCCGGGCCCTTCAACGATCAACTGTCCCTGGCCTATTTCGTCTCGATCCTCATCTATGGCCTGCTGTTGCTTATCGCAAGCATCCTCGACACCAAGCTCATCCGGGCGCTGCACGCCACCCCCACCCTCATTGCAGCCGCACTGCTCGGCGCAACGGGAACGCTTCTCTTGCTCGGGTCGGGCGCGGAATCGCCCTTCGACGGCAGCACGCTGCAAATCATTTCGGGCATCTTGACGGGAACGGGCTCTTCCATCTTGCTGCTTGCTTGGGGCATCGCCTTCTCGCGGCGCGACTCAGCCTCCATCATCATTAACGGAGCGCTCTCCATCGCCATCGGATTCGGCATCTACGGCCTCGTGCTGCACCAGATCCCCTTTCCGTGGGGCGGCGTGGCAAGCGCCCTTATTCCCTTTGCGGAAATCGCCCTTCTGCTTGTGCTGCGTCGCCACGTGAGCCTCGATTTCGACAATCGCCAGCTCTTTTTCAAGCCGCTGCCCATCAATCACGCGCGTTTCGTGATGCGCTTCGGATTGCCGGTGTTCTTCCTCGGCGTGGCCCTGGGCATCATGCGTCAAACCTCCATCGAGACCATCCTGCCCGGCAGCGCCTTCGAAGATCAGGCGTTGCTGTTCGTCACCGCCTGCGTCGCCACCGTGCTCATTATGGTGACGTTTCTCGCCCTCGGCGGCGACGAGCGCTGGCATATCTTCTTCCGGCCGCTCATCCCGTTCATCGCCGTAACGGCCATTTTCATCCCCTTCACGACCGGGGGCACGTCGTTTTGGGGAACCTCGGTGGTACTTGTCGGATACATGTCCTTCGAAGCGCTTATGTGGATCTTCTTCTCAGAGCTCTCCCAGCGCTTCCGCCTCTCCCCCATCTTCGTATTCGGCCTCGGCCGCGGCGTTATGGCGCTGGCGGCTCTGGGCGGCTCTACCTTGCCACTGTTCACCGGGGCCCTCGGGACGCCCACCGGCCTCGGCGAAATGGGCACCGTGCTCATCGTGCTTGTGGCCATGATGCTTGCCTACGCCCTTCTGCCCGACGAGCACGAGATGGCCGCTATCGTTGCCGTGACGCCGAAGAGGGGCGCCGCCGCGCAGAACCTTCCCCGCACCCCGCTCATCGTGGTGAACGAGGGGGACGCGGCAACGGCCGTCCACACAAGCGATGAGGCGCCCGAGATCGCCGATGCGACCTCGTGGGAGCGGGCCGTGGCCTCCGCCCTCGCCGATTTGGGCGACCCCGAGGAGGTGCTCGAGGCGCTCTCCGCCGCGGCAACCACCGCAAACCGCGGAAACGCCCCGCAGGAGCAAGGTGTCGACGCAGAGGGAATCGAAGACGAGGTCGAAGGAGGAGGAGTCGAAGCCGCCGCGACTGGCGCTGCGACCCCCGCCCCCTCCCCGGCCCGCCAGGCCATGGACTTCTCGCGCTCCATCTTCACTGAGGGTTCCGACGCCACCCCGCCAGCCGAGGACACCCCCGCTGCCCGAGGTCGCTTCCGTCAACGCTGCGAAGTCATCGCCAACACCTACCTGCTGTCGCGCCGCGAGAGCGAGGTCATGTACTACCTGGCCCGCGGCTACAAGTCATCTCACATCCAGCAGCAGCTCTACATCTCCGAGGGCACGGCGAAGACCCACATCCGCCACATCTATCGCAAGCTGAACATCCACAGCCAGCAAGACCTCATCCACCTCATCGACGGCGTGGAACTGTAGGATGAGAAGCTAGGAGGTCGTCATGCGCACATCTCAGCTTGAGTACTTCACCGCCGTAGCCGAGACGCTCAGCTTCACCCGGGCCTCTGAATTGTGCCACGTGGCCCAACCGGCCATTAGCCAGCAGATCCAGTCCCTCGAGAAGGAGTTGGGGTTCTCGCTTTTCGTGAGAAGCACTAAAGGCGTGGAGCTCATCCCCCCCCCCCCGGACGCCAGTACCACCAGGACATCTCAAGCGTGCTTGCCGCCCTGCGGCGCGCCGACCAACATGCCGCAGCCATCGCCCACGGGCAGGCCGGCACCTTGAATATCGGCGTTGCCAGAAACGGTCATCGCCTCTCTTGAACACGGCTATGTCATGCGCGAAGCGCACGGCTATGAGGCGACTCTCGAAACCGGCTGGGTGCACTTGGTCGACAACGAAAACCCCGCTCTCGCAACTTTCCTCAATTTCCTGAATCATCAGGAGTTATAAGGCATTTATATAAGTATCGAGCAAAGAGATATTTCACAAGCCGATCTTCCCGAACCTACACTGAGGGCGCATCGAAAGGTAGGGAAAAGGAGGATCCCATGAACAGCAACTCACAGCCCATTTTGTCGCGTCGTAATTTCCTGGCAGGAGCTGCTGCCAGCCTCGTTGGCCTGACCGGGGCCACCAGCCTTGCCGGCTGCGCGCCGGCAGCCAAGAGCACCGAGGAGACCGATCTGGCCGCCACGGGCGCCGAGCCAACCCTCAAAGAGCCCACCGAAACCCGCGAGGCCGACATCGTCATCGTCGGTTCTGGCGCCGCGGGCTGCTTCGCCGCTTACGAGGCTGCCAAATCAGGCGTAGGCAACATCCTTGTCGTCACCAAGAGCGGCAACGCCACCGACTCCAATTTCAACGAGATCACCGGTACCGCCTCGGTGGAAACGGCAGCCTTGAAGGAGGCCGGCGAAACCTTCACCGTGGAAGACATGTACCAGCGCATGATCAACTACGCCCACTGGACCGTGAACGCGCGCCTTCTGCACGAGGGCGTCAAGCTGCTGCCCAGCAACATCGACATTTTCGACGAGATGGGTGTGGAAACCATGGTGCTCGGCGACCGTTACAATTTCGGCTTCTTGAACGTCCACGGTTTCACGGAGAAGAACAAGGGCGTGAATTTCGAGGAGGGCCTACAGGCTCTGGGCGTTGAATTCCTTTACGATGCCCCGGCAACCGCCATTCTCATGGAGGATGGCGTGGCGACAGGCGTGCAGTGCGAGAGCGGTAAAGACGTCATCAACGTGAATGCCAAGGCCGTGCTCGTGTGCACGGGCGGTTACCTCGCCAACGAGGAGAAGGTTGCGGCTGAATACGGCGGCTGCAAGGTAGTGAACATGGGTTCGCTCAACAACGCCGGCGATGGCGAACGCATCGTGCTGGCGGCCGGCGGCGTGGCCACGCTGCACGAGAAGCGCTACTACGCCATCTTTAGCGAGAATACGGTGAATGCTATGAAAGACTCGCCCTACTATCAGAGCATCGGCGCCCCGGCCGTATGGACCTCGGCTGCCACCATGTTCAGCGCGCCCCTGGCTAACTTTGATGCGAACCTAGCGTCGGCCCAAGAGGAGGGCTGGTGCTTCAAGGCATCGTCCATCGCCGAACTAGCCGAGGTGACGGGGCTTGAGACGCTTCCCGAAACGGTGACCGAATACGACTCCTACGTAGCCGCCGGAGCCGATCCCGACTTCCTCAAGGATCCGGCGTTCCTCCAGCCCATCGAAGACGGCTCGACCGCTTACTACGCCTTCGAGTACAACCCGAGCGCTTTCAACACTTTCGGCGGCCCGCGCACCGACGAGCAGTGCCGCGCGCTGGACGCCAACTCCGATCCCATCCCTGGTCTGTACGTCGCCGGCGTGGAGAACGGAAGCCTGTTCTGCTCGCCTTACTACGCCGTGGGCGGCTCCTGCTCCGGCCTGTCGCAAGCCTCGGGACGCGTGGCCGCCAAGGCGATGGTCGAGTACATCGCCAACGCTTAAGCGCTCTCTTTTCGAAAATAGACCGCGCGTCCGTGCCGAGGCTAAACGACCCCCCCTCTCGGAAAAGCCGTCGCCAGGCGGCTTTTCCGTTGCGAAGGATCTGGACAGCCTCACAACACGCGCCAACACCCCGACTTGCTGGATCCTTCTCGTATCAATCTTCCTTCTTGCTTGAGCACTTCAACATCGCGGTTGACGGTGGCGACGCTCACACCGAGACGCTTGCTTGCCTGGAGAATGGAGCTAGACGGCTCTTCCTCGAACATGCGCAGCAGCAGCTCACGCCTCTCGCCGGCGCCTACCCTTCTGCAGGTGGGAGCATCCCCATCCTTCTCCGTCGACAAACTACCCTCGCTCCCATAGCCCCGAGAGGCCACGCTGCCTCCGTGCGCAAAATCCCCCGAGGCGTTTCCGAATTGCTCTTTCTCGTCTTGGCGGGCGAAAATGGTCACAAGAAAATAGAGGCGCTCCTCATCGGTCTCGAAGATGGGATCGGGAGAGCCGTTGTTCCTCAGCGCGGCGAGCATCTTCCTTATGCCAGTGTTGCGGCCCTCAGTGAGGCCCAGCTCCTTCAGGTACTCGCCCACCCGTCGGTTTCGGTACCGTCGGCTCACCGCCCGAAATTGCCTTAGGCCCTCGGCGCTGATGGAGCGGTCGGCTCCGGGAAAGCTGAGTAGTTCAATGCGGTCGGGCAGAACGCGCACCTCTATGGGCTCGCGCACATCGTAACCCTTATGATAAACAGCGTTCGCAAGCGCTTCCTCGATCGCATCGTAAGGATAGTTGAAGTAGCGATCGGACTCGGCTCTGTCGGGATACTTCCGAACACGTTCCTCGATGACATTGTTCCTCAGGTAGCGCAAGGCATCTTGCATCTGATGGTGAAGGGGGCCTGCAAAAATATGCTCCTCAAGTCGACTGCCTCCCTCCCCTTCGGGCAGTTCAACGATATCGATGCGCGCATAGGGGAAAAAGCGTTCCGGCTCCGACGCGAAGAACAAGAGCCCGACGTTTTTCGGCTTCAGGTATTCCTTGGGACCCTGCACGATATCCATGCGCTGACAGAGTTCTACGAAGTCCATCGTATCGGCTTCCGCGTACAGCGAGCTTCCCACCTCGCGAAGATATCCCTTGATGAGCGTGATGTTCAGGTCGTCAACTTCCGCTCCATGGTGCACGCGATCATCGAAAGGGACATTATTGGCGAGGTTGTACAGGTCGCGTCTCTCAGCCTCGGATGGCGACAGAGTGCTCGCCATTTTGCGTATCCAATAAATCCGCTCGCTCTTTTTCCCCATGCTTTTAGGGGAGGAGTAGGGACGCACGCTTCCGCCGGGCGCCCAAACGACGATGAGGGCTTTGCCCTCGTACTCAGCAACGTCCACAATGGGCATGTAGTCGGGCTGGATAAGCTTGCACTTGTTGACCATATCCTTGAGCCACAGATCAACTTTATCCGTCGGCACCCCCACTACCGTTCGATAGCCTGCGGTATCCTCGCGAACGCCAATGACGAGATACCCTCCACCCCAGTTGTCAATATCATTGGCGAACGCGCAAATAGTCTTGAGAGATGCCTGCGGATCCCACGTCTCCTTGAATTCGATGCGCGCACTTTCCACAATAGTCCCTTCGATCAGGGTTTCTATACTTGTCGGAAGTCCCATGGCATCTCCTCATCACTATCATATTGTTGCAGGATGATAGTATAAATGATAGTGATGATAGAGTAAATGATAGTATAAATGAGAGTGATGATACTGAAAATGATAGCGATAGGCGAACGATAGCGATGGGCCATCGCCGCTCGTGGGGCATTTGTGGCGATCGCGAACTTGTTCTTGATTAATTCGGTCATGAAAAGTATTATTTGATTCTATTAATAATTTCGGCTCTCAGAGAGAAAGGAGAAGTATGGCCTGTTCATTCCGCTATTTCCTACTTAAACGCTGCCAAGGTTTGACCGGTTTAAGCACTACAAGCACGAAGAAGTTCTTCGCCGCCGCCGAGGATGCGCATCCCGAGGCATTCGCGCCGCTTCTTCTGCTTGCGATCTGCGACGGACGTGAGGAATACCTGCTCCGGCGCGCGGAGGGCACGAAAGCGGCCGAAATGTTCGACGAGTTCGTCGAACACTGGCATGCGTCGGGGCGTCCGTTAGAGGTGTACCTGGGCATGTTACCCGACGGCGACCCGTTCAAAACCATCCTCGTCGAATGGCGCACCGACTCCTCGCGCATCGAGGTCGACCGCAAAATCCTGAAGTACGTCTCGACCGCCTTCGGCGATCTTCTGGCCGACAAGAACATGACCCGCGCCGAGGCCTGCCGCGTCACCCGTCTGAACAAGGGCAACTTCTACGCCTTTCTCAAGGGGGACACGTCGAAGATGAGCCGCAAGACGGCCATGAACGCCTACCGCGAAATCGCCGCGCTCTAGCACCCGCAAGACCGGGCAACGCCAAGCAAAACCGCGCCCGAACGCCACGGGCCCGCAGCCGCAAAAGGGCTGCGGGCCCGTTTTCATTGCGGAAGAGCGCGACCTCGGCAGCCGACTCCGCCCTCCCCTCTCACACCTCTCCGGAAACAGGAGGAAAGATAAGGGCCAGGGAAAGCTCGTCGCCTTCCAAAGAGGCCTCGACCTCTATGTTCTGAGCGGCGGCGAGGCTTGCCACCACAGCGAGACCCAGCCCCGCCCCTCCGTGGGCACGGGCCGCATCAGCGCGGTAGAAGCGCTCGAAGAGGCGATTGACGTCGATAGCCGTCGGATCGGGCACCTTGTTGGAGAAGGTCAAGCTGCGGCCCCGCTGAACGATGGACGGCGCGGACGTCCCATAGCGCAGGGCATTGCTCACCAAGTTCTCGAACATACGAGCCAGCGCCTCGCTGTCAGCCTCGACCACCAGGGACTCGTCGGGAAAGTCCACCAGAGGCTCCCAGCCGCGCTCTTCGAAAGCGGGAAACTGACCGGTGAGCACTTCGGCGAGCACGGGCATAACGGCGAGGGGGCGCATATCCAGCTCGGCGGCGGCATCGGTGGCGCGGGCGTAGGCGAACAGCGCGTCCAGCAGGCCCTCCATGTCGGTCAGGCGCGCCTCGGCCGCCTGCAGGTAATGGGCGCGACGAGCATCGTCCGGCTCCTCGGCGGCTAGGGAGACGTAGCCCTTCGCACCCATGAGCGGCGTGCGAATGTCGTGGGACAGG
>OLQR01002015.1_pt1 | contig 10381 bp, 10 predicted proteins | sample 1671881 | NCBI WGS metagenome assembly OLQR01 (sample SAMEA3136623, study PRJEB25190) | human gut metagenome | biome: human gut; feature: human-associated habitat; material: faeces | place: Austria | collected 2013 | reverse complement strand
GACGAAGCAACAAAAAGAAAGTTTAATGCAAATATTAAGGCAGTTAATAGAGATTTGATTGAAATTTTAGAAGAGAGATTACCTACTGATGAACTTATTAAATTGAAGTTTGAAGGTATCAGAATATTAATAGATGATTGTGAAAGACTTGCATTAAAAGAGAATGAAGAGAAAATAGCGATAGAAGCTCAAATTGCAGAACTTCAAGAAAAATTGAAGAATTTATAATTAATACTAAACCACAAAAAATGCACTTCCAAAAATCAAAGGAAGTGCATTTTTTTATGTTACTGTATTAGCCTAAAGTTTTACCAAAAAATTCAACAGTCTTTTTAATTTTACCCATAAGGTTATCAAAGCTTTCTGGAGTAAGAGACTGTTTACCGTCGCAAAGAGCCTTTTCTGGGTTATTATGAACTTCAATCATAAGACCGTCAGCACCGGCAGCAATAGCAGCCATAGAAAGTGGTTCAACCATCCATCTCATACCGGCAGCATGGCTAGGGTCAATAATAACTGGAAGATGAGTCATTTTCTTGAGCATTGGCACAGCTGAAATATCAAGAGTATTTCTCATTGATGTTTCGAAAGTTCTTATACCTCTTTCACAGAGAATAACTTTTTCGTTACCACCTGCCATAATGTATTCAGCACTCATCAAAAGTTCTTCAAGTGTATTTGCAAGACCTCTCTTTAAAAGAATTGGCTTATCAAGTTTACCTAACTTTTTGAGAAGTTCGAAGTTCTGCATATTTCTTGCACCAACCTGTATTACATCAACATCTTTAAATAAATCAATGTGGCTTGAATCCATAATTTCTGTTACTACAGGTAAGTTAGTTGTCTTACCGGCATTAAGAAGAAGGGCAAGACCATTTTCGTGAAGTCCCTGGAAAGAGTAAGGGCTAGTTCTTGGCTTAAAAGCACCACCTCTTAAAAGTGTAGCACCACTTGCTTTAACATCAGATGCTACTTCTTCCATCTGTTCTTTGCTTTCAACAGAACAAGGACCGGCAATTACCTGAAAATGTCCACCACCAATTTTTATACCATTTACATCAACAACAGTATCTTCTGGGTGCATTTTTCTGTTTGCTTTTTTGTAAGGTTCCTGAATTCTCTTTACGTCTTCAATAATTTCATTTGCTAAAAGGTCATCTTGGCTTAACTTAGTTGTATCACCTACAAGACCAACGATTTTAGAGCTTTCGCCGTCAGAAATATGAAGGGCAAAACCCATATCCTTTAAGTTGTTTTCAAGTTCATTTACTTTTTTTACATCTGCATTTTTCTTTAATACAATAATCATTTATTTTTCCTCCTCTTTCTTAAACATTTCAAAAGAAATACCACTTTGCTTGAGCATTTCAAGGCTCATTTCGTCTGGATACATTTCTTCTGCCACAATACGAACAATACCTGCATTTATAATTTGCTTTGTGCACATAATACAAGGTGTTGCTGTAACATAAAGTGTACTACCTTTACAACTTGTGCCGTTTACAGCACATTGAGTAATAGCATTAGCTTCTGCGTGAACAGCACGACAAAGTTCGTGTCTTTCGCCACTGGGAATACCTAATTTTTTTCTTAAACATTCGTTTAAATCACAGCAGTTAGGTAATCCCTTTGGTGCTCCGTTATATCCTGTAGAAAGCACCTGATTGTCACGAACAATGACAGCACCTACATGTCGTCTAAGACAAGTAGAACGTCGGCTTGCTAATTCAGCCATACTCATAAAATATTCGTCCCAACTAATTCTTGCCATATTTATTCCTCAATTCTCTGTCTTACAGCTTCATAAATTAAAATACCACCGGCAATACCTGCATTCATTGATTCAGCTTTACCAGGCATAGGGATTTTAACTAAATCTGATGCCATTTCTGAAATTTCATCACTTAAGCCATTTGCTTCGTTACCTATGATAACAGCACATGCTGTTGTCATATCAACTTTATAAGGTGTTGAAGTGCCTTTTAAATGAGCTGCAAGGGTCTTTACATTGTTATTTTTAAAATCTTCCATTAAGTCCATAAGATTTAGGTTTCTGTATATTGGTAAATGGAATATTGAACCCATAGTGGCTCTTATAACTTTAGGATTGTAAATATCTACACAGCCTTTTGAAAGAAAAATTCCGTCAGCACCGGCAGCATCAGCTGTACGAATTAAAGTACCCATATTTCCCGGGTCTGTAACATTTTCAAGAACCACGAAGAAAGGCGAATTGCTGTAGTCCACATTAGTTACATCAAATTCCTTTATGTGACAGACAGCAAGTATGCCCTGTGGGTTTACAGTTTCGCTTATTTTTTCAAAAAGACTATCTTTCACAGTATAAACATTTTCAAAATTTATATCTTCAGAATAGCTTTCTGCCTTAAGCAAATATTTTATTTCCCAAGAATTTGGTATTTCATCTACAAGTCTTTTGCCCTCGAGTATAAAAAGACCGGTTTTATCTCTTTCTTTTTTAGCTTTAAGGGAATTAACTTCTTTTATAATTTTGTTTTGATTGCTTTCTATAATTATATTTTCCATATCTTAACTGAATTTTGCAATATTGGCATTTTCGCCAATAACAACTAAAGTGTCGGTTTCTAAAATTTTAATATCCGGTGGAGGGGTAACAATAACGTCACCACCACGTTTTATAGCAACAACATTTATTCCGTATTTTGCTCTTATGTTAGCATCTTGCAAGGTCTTATCTACCCATTTATCTACAACACCTATTTCTGCAATACCAAATTTGTCAGAAACGGTGATGTATTCTAAAACATTTGATGTTACAAGACTTATAGCCAATCTCTGACCACTATCTCTTTCAGGCATAAGTACCTTATCAGCACCAACTTTTTCAAGAAGTTTCTTCTGAGGAGTACCAATAGCCTTAGCAATTACGGTTTTTACACCTTTTTCCTTTGCGTACATAGTTGCCATAATACTGGCTTCAAGAGATTCCCCAATAGCAACAATTACTACATCAAAGTTATTAAGACCTATATATTGCATAGCATCTTCATTCATTACGTCTAACTGCATAACATCTGTTGCAATATGCTCCATTTGTTTTACAGCTTCCATATTTTTGTCGCAACCCATAACATCATAGCCACTGGCTACAAGGGTTTCAACTACGGCACGTCCAAAACGTCCAAGACCTATAACTGCAAACTGTTTATTGTTTTTCATATTATCCTCCCTAATCCTTAGTTTATTAACCTACAAGAAGTTTGTCCTCAGGAAAATGAATATTGTTTTTGTTATGTTTTTTGTTCTTTGTCAATGCAATAGCTACAGAAATAGGACCAAGTCGACCCATATACATACATAGTACAAGGACTATTTTTCCTCCGTTTGAAAGGAAGTGGGTAATACCTGTTGTAAGACCTACTGTACATTGTGCAGAAACAACTTCAAATAATATATCTAAATATTCCATATGAATAGGTGTGTGTGCTTCTGTCCAAGTCATTATTACACTAGCACCTATGGTAATAGTAACCATCATCATTACTACGGCAAGTGCCTTCTGAAGTGTATAAAAAGGTATGTTTTTGTGAAAAACATTAATAGATTCTCTACCTCGTATTACAGCCCATACAGCCAAGAAAAGAATGGCTGATGTTACAGTTTTAACACCACCGGCTGTACTGGCAGGAGAACCACCTATATACATAAGCACTATGGAAATTACCTTTGAGGCATATGTCATATTGCCTTGTCCCATAGAATCAAAACCAGCTGTTCTCAATGTTACAGACTGGAATAGACTTGCCAAAATTTTGTGGAAAAATGAAAAATTTCCTATTGTATATGGATTAAAGTATTCAGCAATGAAAAAGAATAAACCACCAAATACAATAAGAACTGCTGTTGTTATAAGTGCAATTTTAGAATGAAGTCTAAGTTTTTTTACAACATAATTTATATGGAGTTTGTGTTCCTTTGCAAATTTTAGGTGAGTGGTAAAGTCGGAATAAACCGGAAAACCTAAACCACCAACTACTATAAGGCACATTACTGTAATATTTACAATTATATCCCCTGAAAAAGGTATAAGGGAATTATCTCCAAGTATATCAAATCCAGCATTACAAAAGGCTGATACAGAATGGAATATTCCGTAAAAAATCCCCCTTACAAAACCATATTGAGGTATAAATCTCAATGAAAGGAAAAAAGCACCTATAAGTTCTGCCACAAAAGAAAACTTAAAAATATAGATTGTAAAACTTACAAGACCATGTCTTTGGCTAAGATTAAAGGACTCCTGTATAACAATTCTTTCCTTTAATGTTATTTTTTTGCCTACGGCTATAAAAAGCATTGTAACCATAGACATAAATCCAATACCACCAATTTGTATAAGCATAAGTATAATAAGTTTACCTAAAATATTCCAATGATAGGCTGTTGAAACGGCAGTAAGTCCAGTGATACACACAGCAGAAGTAGCTGTAAAAAGTGAATCTACAAATGGAGTAAATGTAAAGTCTGCCGAACATATTGGTAAACTCAAAATAACAGCACCAAACAGTATAACAGTTAAAAAGCCCAATGTTATAATCTGAGAGGAGTCAAGCTGTCTTAAAGGGTGTAAAAATTTTGACACAAAATACAACTCCTTAAATTATTTTAAAATATGTTGTAAAATTTCTTGTAAAATTAAAAAATAAATGTTAAAATGTATGAGTACATTTAGATTATTATAATATCTTTTGCGTTATTTTTCAAGCATATTGATAATTTTTATAAGAGGTGATTTTTTGTCAGGTTCAACCATAGGAAATATATTTAAGATTACAACATGGGGAGAATCTCATGGTAAAGGATTGGGAGTAGTTATTGATGGCTGTCCTGCAGGAATTCCTTTATGCGAAGAAGATATTCAAGTCGATATGGACAGAAGAAAGCCCGGCAGTAACAAGTATGGTACAAAGAGAAGCGAAAGCGATACTATACAGATTATGTCCGGTGTTTTTGAAGGTAAAACCACCGGAACACCTATTTCTTTAATGGTAATAAATGCCGACCAAAGGTCTAAGGACTATTCTAATATTATGAATGTTTACAGACCGGGACACGCTGACTTTGGCTTTGAAACTAAGTATGGTTTCAGAGATTACAGAGGTGGTGGACGTTCATCAGGTCGAGAAACACTTGCCAGAGTTGCAGCTGGTGCTGTAGCCAGAAAAATATTAGAAAATATTGGTGTTCAAGTAAATGCCTATGCTAAAGCAATAGGCGATGTAGAAATTGAAACCATTGATATGAATGAGAGATTTAACAATCCACTTTGTATGCCGGATAAAAATGCAGCAGAAAAAGCACAGGCTCTGCTTGATAAGGCAATGAGTGAAAACAATTCAGTCGGTGGTATAGTAGAATGTGTCGTAACTGGTATGCCTGCCGGTGTAGGCGAACCTGTTTTTGATAAACTTGATGCCTCTCTTGCAAAGGCTGTTTTATCAATAGGAGCTACTAAGGGCATAGAATTTGGGCTTGGTTTTAAGGCTGCAAAGGCTATGGGTTCTGAAAATAACGATGAATTCTATATGGATAATGGGAAGGTAGTCAAGTATACAAACAATTCAGGTGGCATTCTTGGAGGTTTTTCTGACGGAAGTGATATTGTTTTCCGTACAGTATTTAAGCCTACACCGTCTATTTCTTTAGAACAGAAAACTGTTAATAACAGTGGAGAAAATACTACCATTTCTATTACAGGTCGTCACGACCCAATTATTGTACCTCGTGCAATAGTGGTAGTTGAGGCTATGACTGCTATTACTTTGGTGGACTTATTGCTTACAAATATGACATCAAGAATTGAAAATATAATTAAATTTTATAAATAGAAAGGAAACTTACAAATGTCTAAGATTAATACTAAGGTAACAGATTCAGTAGATTTTTTTAAGGGTAATAAGCCTAGCGACCTTACAGCTAAGTTTGGTAGCCCACTTTACGTATACAGCGAGGAAATTTTAAGACAGCGTTGTAGAGACGTAAAGAATCTTGTTAAGTATCCAAAGTTCAGTGTAAACTATTCTGCAAAGGCTAACAGCAACCTTGCTTTCCTTGAAATCGTTCATGAAGAAGGCTTAAACGTAGACGCTATGAGCCCAGGTGAAATCTTTGTAGAATTAAAGGCTGGTTTTAAGCCAGAACAGATTTTCTACATCAGTAACAACGTTACAGCAGAAGAAATGAAGTTTGCCATTGACCACGATGTTCTTATTAGTGTTGACTCTGTTTCTCAGCTTGAAACTTATGGTAAGCTCAATCCAGGTGGAAAGATTGCTGCTCGTTTCAATGGTGGTATTGGTGCAGGTCATAGCGAAAAGGTTGTTACAGCCGGTAAGAAGACTAAGTTCGCAGTAAACCCTGAATTTATTCCACAGTTTAAGGAAGTTCTTGCAAAGTATGACTTAAAGCTTGTTGGTATCAACCAGCACATTGGTTCACTCTTTATGGACGGCAAGCCATATGTTGAAGGTGTTAAGGCTATCTTAAATATTGCAAAGCAGTTTGAAGACCTTGAATTTGTTGACCTTGGTGGTGGTTTCGGTATTCCTTATGAAAAGTTAAATGACCAGCCAAGACTTGATATGGTTGAATTAGGTAAACAGCTTGACGAAGTATTCGAACAGTTCGTTAAGGATTATGGTAAGGAAATTACATTCAAGATTGAACCAGGTAGATATGTTTCTGCTGAATGTGGTGTACTTTTAGGTACAGTTACAGCAGTTAAGCACAATGGCGAAGACAAGTACATTGGTACTGACATTGGTTTCAATGTTCTTCAGAGACCTGTTATGTACGATTCTCACCACGATATTGAAGTTTACAACGATAGCGACAATACAGAAGATGTTACAGTTGTAGGTAACATTTGTGAATCTGGTGATATTCTTGCTAAGCACAGAATTTGCCCAGAAATGCACGTTGGTGACACTATGGCTATGCTTGATGCAGGTGCTTATGGTTACTGTATGGCATCTAACTACAACAACAGATTAAGACCAGCAGAAGTTCTTATTCGTGAAAACGGCGAAGCTGTTCTTATTCGTGAAAGAGATGAATTAGAAGACTTAACTAGACATATGAAGTCTATTAAGTAATAAAAATATTAAGCAATGATGCCCTGTGGTTTTTCCACAGGGCATTTTTACAGGAGGGATAATTATGAACCAAAAGGAAGTCTATAAGGAAACTTTAGCTAATACAATAATTAAAAATCTTGAAACAAGAAATATGGAAGGTTATTACGTAAAGACAGCTGAAGAAGCTAGGGAAAAGGTGCTTTCTCTTATGGAAGACGGTAGCTATGTTTCTTGGGGTGGTTCTGCTACTTTGGTAGATGCAGGTATCATTGATGCTGTTTATGAAAGTGGAAAGTATAAGATTGTTGATAGAGATAAGGCTGATGATAGAATACAGGCTATGCACGAAGCCCTTTCTTGTGATAATTTCTTAATGAGTATAAATGCAATTACTTTTGACGGTCAGCTTGTAAATATTGACGGTATGGGCAATAGACTGGCAGCTCTTATTTTTGGACCAAAGAATGTTATTGTTGTGGCAGGTATGAATAAATGTTCTGCTGATTTAGACTCAGCTATGAAAAGAGCAAGAAATAAGGCTGCTGTTACAAATGCTATAAGATTTGGTACAGCTACACCTTGTACAAAAACAGGTCATTGCCATGATTGTAAAAGTCCGGACACTGTCTGTTGCCAGTTTGTAACAACTAGATATTCTAAAATCAAAAATAGAATAAAGGTTGTTCTCATTGGAGAAGATTTTGGTTATTAATATATGTATTGACAGAGTACCATTAGTGTACTCTGTTTTTATAAATAAGGTCGTTACTTGTTTTGACTAATGAATTGTGATGGTTTGATAGTAATTAACTTTGAAATTTCCAGTATTTTAAAATACTTATAAAGCCTTTCGTATAGAGGTTCTATATCTGAACCAAATTTGTCTTTTATAATTTGTCCAATAGTAAAAACATCGTTTTTTTCGTCTATAGATTGCCAAATACAACTGCCTATTTCTTCTAGTTCAATAGTTGATACAGTTGGTTTTTTGCACAATTTTTGTGTAATGTAGTGGAAAAATCCTTTGTTTTTGATATATAGCTTTACAATTCCATTTTCTGTGGAGTAGCTTATATTTTTGTTGCGAACAGGTATTAAATCTAAATAATTTAGGCTTTTTCTATTCATTTTTATTTCCTTTTTTGTTAAATCCCATATAAAGTATTAGTAAAATAATAAATATTAATAACAATATTGAACCGGTTATGCCTAGGTTCAAATTATTTTGTAAATTTATATTTTTATCAACACCTACAACTGCTAATATTGCTAGTATTATACCTACAAGCCCTTCACCGGCAATTAAACCGGAGCTAAATAAAATTCCTCTTGAACTATGATTATCAGCATTTGAAGTATGATTTATTTTTTTAATTATTAAACTTAATACGCCACCTAACATAATAGGGGCAGACAATTCCAAAGGAAGATATAGACCTATAGCAACCGGCAAAACTGGTATACCTGTAAGCTCAATGGCAATAGCTATAAATACACCTATAAAAACCAATACCCAAGGTAATTGACCATTCATAACACCCTCAGTAATAAGTTTCATAAGCATAGCCTGAGGAGCAGAAAGTTCAGTTGTGCCAAAGCCCCAAGCCTTATCCAAAAGTAATAACACACCACCTATAGTTATGGCTGAAACACTAGCACCAATCATTTCGCCAATCTGCTGTCGCATAGGTGTTGCCCCAAGAATGTAGCCGGTTTTTAAGTCCTGTGATGTATCACCGGCCATAGCTGAAATAATACATATTACAGAGCCAATGGCAATAGTAGCAATCATTCCGGAAGGTGTTGCACCAGAAATGGATTTAATTATAAAGGCAGTAACTAAAAGGGTTGCAATAGTCATACCTGAAACTGGATTGTTGCTACTGCCTACAAGTCCTACCATTCTTGAAGAAACTGTGGCAAAAAAGAACCCGAAAATTGCAATTAATATTGCACCTAACAGACCTACAGGAATTACTGGAATAAGCCATATAGCAAGTATTACCAGTGCAATTAAAATACCTACAATACGAATATCTAAGTTAATGTTGGTTCTTTTGTTAGTAACAGAATTCTTCTCTTTTAGTCCTCTTACTGTGGAAGAAAAAGTGGATATTATTAAGGGGAGGGATTTAATAAGACTTATTATTCCTCCACAGGCTACAGCACCGGCACCTATATATCTGATATAACTGCTCCATATTTCACTGGCTGATAATTGTGAGATTGCAATATCTTGTGGAGTTATTATACTATTGCCACCGAAAAACACAATAGCAGGAATTAATACAAACCAACCTAGCAAACCTCCGGCAAACATATAGGCTGCAATATTAAAACCACAAATATATCCTACAGCTGTAAGGGCAGGGTATACCTGTACTGAAAATTCAGTTTTTAGAGAATGTATAGTAGCTGTTATTGTACTTGGTATTATTTTTAAACCGTCAACAATGAATTTAATAAGTGCTGAAATGCCAATGCCGGCAAATACAGTGTTTGCACCGGAATTGTTGCTTTCTCCGGCTAATAATACTTCGGCACAGGCTGTACCCTCAGGATAGGGCAAAGTGTAGTGTTCTTTTACTATTAGAGCATTTCTAAGAGGTACCATAAAAAGTATGCCCAATATTCCACCAAAGAATGCCAGTAATGATATTGTTAAAAGACTTGGAACTTCTGTCAGCCCCTCTTTTGACCATAGAAAAAGTACAGGCATAGTAAATATTGAACCGGCAGCAAGGGATTCGCCGGCAGAACCTATAGTTTGAACCATATTGCTTTCTAATATTGAGTTTTTTCTAAGTATTATACGAAGAACACCCATAGAAATAACGGCAGCAGGAATAGAGGCAGAAATTGTTAAACCAACTCTTAGACCTAAATAGGCATTTGCAGCACCAAAAACCACAGAAAGTAATATACCTATTATTATTGATGTAGGTGTAAATTCGGTTTGAATGTGTTCATCTGAAATATATGGCTTAAATTCTTCTTTTTTCATTTCTAAACCTCCTTTCTTTTGTAATATTATAACCTTTTTGTAGAAAAATATTATTTGTAATATGTGGAGGTAAAATAAAAAAAGCCACCTTAAATAGTGGCTTTCAGAGTGTCAAAAAGCTAATTTTAGAAAATAATTTGCAATTTTTGACAAATGTATTTACATATTTTTTCAGATTATCAAAGGAAAGTTGTTAAGAAAACTTTGGTTTTCTTAAACTAATTCCGCAACTCGAGCTTTGCCCGAGTGAGGAGGGGAC
>OLQR01002012.1_pt1 | contig 10388 bp, 8 predicted proteins | sample 1671881 | NCBI WGS metagenome assembly OLQR01 (sample SAMEA3136623, study PRJEB25190) | human gut metagenome | biome: human gut; feature: human-associated habitat; material: faeces | place: Austria | collected 2013 | reverse complement strand
ATGAATTCCGGGGCCCCCAGGACGTAGCTCTCCTCCTCGCCATAGGAGACAGCGCTGTATTTGGTCTCAGAGGAGAAGCCCAGGACCTGGACGGCCTTGCGGAAGTCATCCCGCTTCAGGGCCTTCTGCAGGGCCTGCATGGTTTCGTTGTCCGGCTCCATGTTGGAGACAAAGTCGGACAGGACGGTTTCCAACCCCTCCTGGGTCAGCTGGGTGTCCAGAGGGAGCAGGCCGCAGTAGGCCATTTCCGGCTGGGTGATGGTGCCGGTTTTGTCTACGCACAGCACGTCCACCCGGGCCAGGGTCTCGGTGCACTTGAGGTCCTGTACCAAGGTGTTTCGCTGGGCCAGGCGCAAGACGCTGGCGGCCAGGGCCAAGCTCACCATCAGGTACAGCCCTTCGGGGATCATGCCGATAACGGCGGCGGCGGTGGTCTCCACCCCTTCCTTTACGGTCAGGTGGAGGAGGGAGTACTGCCGGTAAAACAGCAGCCCTCCGATGGGGACGATGAGGATGCCGATGCCGATGAGCAGCCGGTTCAAGGAGCGCATCATCCCAGGCAGGTGGCTCTTTTTGGATTTTTTGGCCTCGTTGGTCAGGCGGGAGGCATAGGACTCTGCCCCCACATGGGTGAGCACGGCGTAACACTTGCCAGAGACGACAAAGCTGCCGGAGAGCAGCTCGCTGCCCTCCCCTTTGGTGATTTCGTCCGACTCACCGGTGATCAGGGACTCGTTCACCTGGACACTGCCGGAGACCACTTTGGCATTGGCCGGAATTTGGTTGCCGGCGGAGAGGATGACCAGGTCATCCTGTACCAAGTGGCTGGTGGGGATGGTGCCTTCGATCCCATCTCGAACCACTTGGGACCGTGGGGCAGAGAGGAGGGAGAGGGAGTCCAATTTTTTCTTGGCATGGAGCTCCTGGATGATGCCGATGGCAGTGTTGGCGGCCACCACCAGGAGGAAAATCAACTCTCCGAAAGAGCCCACCGCGATCAGAAAACCGGCGATGATATAGAAGATGATGTTAAAGAAGGAGAAGAGGTTCTCCAGGACAATCCGCTTCACCGTTTTGGTGGGAGATTCTGGCGGGGTGTTGACCTGGCCAGCTTGGATCCGTTTTCGAACCTGGGCGGTGGTGAGGCCCGCAGGTCCCTGTCCGGAGGGGCCGGCGGGTTGGTTCAGTGCAGGCATAGGCGTGCCTCCGATTTCTGGGAGTTTGGGAAACAAAAACCGGAGGCCCAGGGCACATGGCCCATTAGGCCTCCGGTCCGTGTAACCAAAGGTAGTATACTATTTTTCGTCAGGAATAACAAGGAATAGATTGTAAACTTTGGATTACTTCCCCGCAGCCATCTTCTGGCAGGAGGCACAGCCGTGGGAGCATTCCCACAGGCGGTCGGCAGTGGGCTGCCAATTCTCTGCGTAGCTGTCACACTTGACGCACAGATCGTCGACCTCTTCCACAGCGGTGACATCGCTGGGATGGGCGCCGGACTTGTGGACGATCTCCCGCAGCTTCTCGGGATTCTCCAGCATGGGGCAGGGACGCAGGTGGTTGTCGTTGAAGGGCTGCCCGTCGTGGTAGGCCATGAACAGGGGGGAGCGCAGGGCCTCCAGCAGGGTCTTTTCCCGGATGTTGGAGTCGGAGTAGTGAATGAACACGCAGGGGTCGCAGTCGCCATTGGCGTTGATGTGGAGGTAACGCCGGCCGCCAGCGATGCAGCCGCCCACATACTCGCCGTCGTTCTGGAAGTCCAGCATGAAGATGGGCTTCTTGCCGCGCAGGGTACGAATCTGGTGGTACATGTGCTCTCTCTGCTCGGGGGAGGGGAGCAGCTCGGGCACGGCGTCCTTGCCCACGGGCATGTAGTGGAAGTACCATACGAAGTAGGAACCCCAGTCCACCAGCTGGTCCACATAGGCCTCGGTGCTGACGTCCTTGATGTTGACGCTGGTATAGCAGATGGAGTTGCCGAAGGGCAGGCGGTGGCTCTTCAGCAGGTTCATGGCCTTCACGGCCTTCTGGTAGGTGCCGTCACCACGGCGGGAGTCCATGGACTCCTCGTACCCCTCCACGCTGATAACGGGGACGAAGTTCTTCACCCGCATCATGTCGGCAGCGAACTGCTCGTCAATGAGGGTGCCGTTGGTGAAGCACATGAAGATGGCGTCAGAGTGGACTTCGCAGAGCTTGATGAGGTCCTTCTTCCGCACCAGGGGTTCGCCGCCGGTATAGATATAGAAGTAAGTGCCCATTTCCTTGCCCTGACGGATGATGCTGTCAATCTCGTCGTAGGTGAGGTTCAGCTTATTGCCATACTCTGCGGCCCAGCAGCCCTTGCAGTGCAGGTTGCAGGCAGAGGTGGGATCCAGCAGGATGGCCCAGGGCACGTTGCAATTGTATTTCTTACGGATTTCGTCGCCCTTCTTCCAACCAGTGATGCTGGCGTTGAGGAAGAAGTTGGACAGCAGGGTTTCGGTGAAGCCGAGGTCCATTTCGGTCATCATACGAACCACCAGCTTATGGGCGGTGGAGTTCTCGTTGGTGACAGCATCGCGGATGGCTTTACGCTGACGGGGGAAGGACTGGGGACCGTCGCCCGCGAATTTGTCCACCATGTCCATCACGTGGACCAAGTTTTTGATGGGATCCTTTTCAATGTAGGAAAAGGCCTGACTCAGTGCAAATTTTTTGATGCTGTTGCCTAACATAATAAAATTTCCTCCCTTTTTATGTGCGATATCAGGAAACTCCGATCATTGGGAAAGCAGAGTGGAAAATCAGAGACCAAAAACTATCAGCCTACATCATAGTACGTTCTCTCTCTTTTTGCAAGGGTCAACCTATACAAACTGTGAGAATAGAATTTGTTGTTTGCCGCTAAAACTGATCGAAGATGAGGCAGGAAAAGCCTATCGCACATTATAGGACTTTCTTTTTTATTTTGCAAGAGTTTTTTACAAAAGTCTTTACAAAAATAGAAAAAATAATTTGATCATCCATATTTTCCCAAGTAATTGCAAAGCGATCTGCTTTGTGATAGGATAAAAAACCAGCCGCTGCGTTGGGACAGGCAGGGGGAATCTCCTATGGTTCACTTTGCCCCGGCAGCAGAATCTTATGCGTGGGGAGGTCATTTTCTCCCCAGTCCAAGGAGATCATAGAATGTTTCAAGGTTTTTCACAGGCCACCAATGATTTTCTCTGGGGTATTCGCTTCAACAACGAGCGCCCTTGGTTTGAGGCCCACAAGCAAACCTATCTGGACCATGTGCAAACCCCGATGCGCCAACTGGCCCAGGAGGTATACGAAAAATTTTCGGCCCGCCACGAGGCATTGCCCCTCATGGTGCGGGTGAGCCGGATCTACCGGGATGCCCGGCGGCTCTATGGCCGGGGGCCCTACAAAAGCCATCTCTGGTTTTCCCTGCGTATGGCTGGGGACCGCTGGGCAGAACGGCCGGTGCTGTGGTTTGAGATCTATCCCGCCGGCTACGCCTATGGCATGGGGATTTATGAGGCGAAACCCGCCACCATGGCCCGGTTCCGCCAGGACATGGATGAGCACCCCCAGGCCATGATGAAGTTGGCCCGGGCCTTCCAAAAGCAGACGCGGTTCCGGCTGGAGGGGGAGGAGTACAAGCGGGCCAAGGGCCATCCCCAGCCGCCCCTGGACCAGTGGTACAACCGGAAGACCATTGACCTCACCTGCCAGCGGGAGATTGATGCCCTCCTCTACAGTCCTGGGCTTGTGGAGGAACTGCTGGATGCCTTTGAGGAGCTGCTGCCCTACTATCACTACTTCACGGCACTGTGCAGCCGGGGGGAGTGAGCGGCGCAGGCTGTTTCGAAACCCACTTTGTAAACCGGTGGAAACACAGTTACTTTAAGATACGAAACTGGTTGCGATGATAGTCCAAAACCCCTTCCTTCCGGAGGTGAGACAGCTCCCGGGACAGGGCGCTGCGGTCGGCCCCCAGGAAATTGGCCATGCTGGCCCGGTCGAAGGGGACGGTAAACGTGTCCCCCTGGGCCGTGGCGTATTGGGACAGGAAGGTGATGAGTTTTTCCCGCAGCGTGCGCCGGGAGAGGATTTGGATGCGCTGATTCAGGGAGAGGGTGCGGGAGGCCAAAGCCGCCACAAACCGGTTGGCCAGCATTTGATCCCGCTCCTGGAGGGGGAGGCGGGGCGCCTTGACCCGGGTAGGGCGCATCCAAAGCACCTCTGCCTCGGTGACCGCGCAGATGTAAATGGGGGCATCGGTGCCCAGGAAGCAGTAGGCCTCCCCGAAGAGGCCGCCGGCGCTGACATTATTCATGATGATGTGGTGGCCATCCATGTCGTCCATGGAGACCTGGATGGTGCCGGACAACACCAGGCCAAACCGCTCCAGGGGGAAGGAGACCTGGTGGAGAAAGTCTCCCTTTTCGTAGGCTTTGACATGGGCCTCAAAGTAGGACAGGGCATAGTCCAACGCTTCCGGCGGGAGCCCTTGAAACAAGGGACATTGCAGAATCATGGGGTGGTGCAGCATGGATGGGTCCTCCGTTCTTCCAAGGGGATGCCCCCTATTATAAAAGAAGTCCGTTGCTTTTGCAACGGACTTCTTTTTGCTTTCTACGGTATCTCCATGGGGTTGTCGGGGTTAGGCGGCCTCTTGGGTGGGGGGAGTCCCGGCGGTGTCGTACTGTTCCCCTAAAATGGTGTGGCAGCCTTCCAACGCGTACTCCAGTTTGGAATAGACGTCGGCAGTCACCAGGGAGGTGTCCCCGGCGTTGTAGTCGGCCATGGCGTCGTTGACGTCTAGGATGACATACTGGTCTGCCACGCCAGTGCCTCGGTTCAGAACCAGCAGGGGGACGTAGCTGACGTTGGTCACCGTGGTTTCTCCCGTCTCAAAGTTCTTGGTGAGTTCCAAGTTGAGGATGGCGGTGGTGTCGGTGTAATTCACCTGCACCGTGGCGGGACTCTGGTTGGAGACAAAGTTCCCCAGGGAGTAAGCCACAAAGGCAGACCGGGTGGACCCGTCCTCCAGGGTGACCGTGCGGGTCTCTATGGGCTGAGGCACATGGGAGTGGCTGCCCAGGATCAGGTCAGCTCCATGGGCGATGAGGAAATCAGCCACTTCCTCCTGGTAGGCGTTTTGCTGGGTTTGGTATTCAATGCCCCAGTGGATCATCACGGCGATGAGGTCGGTGTTCAGCCCTTCCGCGTAGGCCAGCGCCTGGGAGAGCCCCTCCTGATCCAGGGTTTCACAGTTTCCGGTATAGTCGGTGTTGAAGCGGTTCAGGCAAAAGTCCCGGTCCTCGGGAATGGCAATGCCGTTGGTGCCATAAGTGTACCCCAGGAAAGCCACCGAGATGCCGCCCACATCGGCCACCACCACGCCGTGGTTGGCGTTCCACTCTTCCTGGGTACGGTAGCTGCCTACGTGGGCCAGGCCGGCGGCATCCATGGTGTCCAGGGTACGGACCAGGCCATCGTACCCCTTGTCCATGGAGTGGTTGTTGGCAGTGGTCACCAGGTCAAAGCCAGTGTCCTTGATGTCTGCAGCCAAGGCGTCCGGGGCGGAGAACTGGGGATAGCCGGAGTAGGGTGGGCCGTTGAGGGTGGTCTCAAAGTTGGCCACGGCATAGTCGGCATTTTCGATCCAGGGCTTCACATATTGGAAGCAGGGGCGGTAGTTGTAGGTGTCTGTGGCGGCGTCATAGGCGTCGTTGGTCTGGGGAGAATGGCTCATAATGTCCCCGCACACCGACAAGGTGGCGGTGATGGGGGCTTGGACCTCGGTCTGTGTAGAAACACTTCCCCCCTCTGCGGTGCTGCCTGTGGTGAGCGCACCGCTTTGCCGCAGACCGAGAAGGATGAGAACCACGCAGAGGGCGACGAGAATAATGGCAGCAAAAAGATATTTCTTGCGCATGGTGGCACCCTCCCTTATCGCACAAAGTTGGTGTAGACTTTTCTGGGCAGGGGAGGCAGGGGGACCTGCGCTTTGCCGGCGTCCAGAACCTTCATCACATAGACCATTTCCTGGGCTAACACTTGGAGAGTCTGGATGCCCTCCGCATCCTGGGCCACTTCCCCAGGGGCCTGCCCAAAGGCCAAGGGCCAGTAGAGGGAACCGGGGATGAGCATCTGGGCGTAGTTGAGGTAGTGGAAAAGCTCGTCCACGGCGTTTACGACCCCTGCCCGGCGGGCCACGGCCACCGGGACGCCCACCTTCATCCGCAGCTTCCGGCCGTTGTTCATGTCGATGCAGCCGATGCGGTCCAGGAAGCAGCGCATCCCGCTGGTCACCGAGGCGAAATACACCGGGGAGGCCAGGACGATTCCGTCTGCTTGGATGAGCTGTTCATACATGGCGTTCAGGCCGTCGTCCGGGAGGGTGCAGGTGTGGGTTTTGGCGCAGCGGAAGCAGCCGGAGCAGGGGGAGAGCTTGTGTCCAATGTGGAGGATGTCAAATTCCACCCCTTCCTGGGCAAAGACCTCTCCCATGGTGTCCAGTGCCAGGCGGGTGTTGCCCTTGGCCCGGGGGCTGCCGTTGATACCAATGATTTTCATAGTGGTTCTCCTTTGTAGTTTCTTTCGTTTGCAAAGGGGTCAGCGAGAATAGAGGGCCTCGGCGGCGGCACCGGTGGGAAGCATATTCTCGCCATAGCATAGCGTGACGGAAAGGCCCAGGGTGTCCCGCAGGTAGGTCTGTACCTGGTGTTCCCATGCGGCCTTCACCGGGGGGAAGGAAAAGGCGGCGCCGTGCAGGCCCACGCAGGCCGGCGCCTTGGGATCCCGCCCGGCCCCTACGAACTGGAGGACCGAGGCCAGGCCCACGCACAGAAGTTTGGCAGCCCGGTCCAGGACGGCCTGCCCCACGGCCAGGCCGACTTCCCGGTCCTCTGGCTCCCGGCAGAAGTGGGCTAGGGTGCCTCCTTTTTCTGGGTCGGTGAGGAACTCGGCCAGGGTATCCAAGCCCAGCCACCGCAGGGAGAGCACATCCCGGCTGCACCCGAAGGAGAGGAGTTTAGCCTCTGCGGCCTTGATCATCACCAGCCGGTAGACCTCCCCCAGGTAGTCGGTGGAGACCATCTTCCAATAGAGATCTTTGCCAGGGGCATAGCTGTCCCGGTCCTTGGAGAAATCCACCTGGCCGAAGGGGACGCATTGGGCCTGGGAAAGTCCGCTGTCGAACAGCATCAGGTCTCCCGGGATGCCGCGCCACCGCAGGACGATGCTGCCCGGGGCGGCGAAGCCCAAATCTACGCTGTTGCCCCAGGTAAGGCCCACGTACCGGCTGCATCCCGGCTGCTGAACCCCGGCGGCCAGCAGGACGGCGTCGGGCTCGCTCACCAACGTCATGGGAAGGGGGGGACATCCCCGGTCCTGTAGCTCAGCCTGCAAAGCGGCCAGCACGGGCTGCTGGGAGAAGTCCGTCACCGTCATGGTGCCAGGGAAGCGGCAGATGATACCGTCTCCCTTCCCGTCAAAGTCCACGGGGAAGGGCAGGCACAGGGCCAAGGCCTGGGCCTGGTCCAGCAGGGGCTGGATCAGCTCCGCCACGGCGTAGATCAGGTCGGCCAGGGGGGCGGGATAGTCCCGGCCGGGGACAGGGAAGCTGTCCTGGCTGGTGCACTGAGCCTGGCCGCCGCGGAAGGTCACCAGGCTTACCCGGACTTCCTGGTCATCCACCTCGGCCACCGCAACGGGCACGCCGTCGGCCAGGGCACCGAAGGGCTTAGAAAAGGTGGGAAGCATGGGGATGGAACTCTCCCCCCCGTAAAGGGAGATACGCATTTGGGAGAGAAAGAGTTGGGTCAAAGTGGGCCCGTCTAAGGTATCTGGGGTCATGCTGTTGGCCCGAAGGAGATTGGTCAACGCTTGTTGGGTGGTTTGCTTCATGGAATACCTCCTCAGGCAGGGAAGGGAACCCCCTCCCCCAATGGATCAACTTTTATATATATTATACCATCTTTTCCCCTGCCTGCAAACCCAGCGGCAGCAAAAAGCCGCACCAAGGCGGGATGTGCGCGGAAAAAAAGAGACCGGCCGAAGCCGGTCTCTTTTATGGTTTGCGTATCCCAATCCCTCAGAAGGATTACTTGTCGGCGTACATAGCCTTGTGATACAGGGCCTCTACGTCCTTCACGGTGGTCAGTCTGGGGTTGACGGTGACGTTGCCGCTCTTCATAGCGTCGATGGCCATCTGAGGAATCTTGTCCTCGGTGACGCCCACGTCGGCCAGGCAAGCGGGGATGCCCAGATCCTTGTTCAGCTGGCGCAGAGCCTCAACCAGCATCTCGGGCACGAAGTCGGGGCCGGCTTCCTTGCCGGTGATGTACTGATAGATGTTGGCATAGCGCTCGTCAGCAGCCAGAGCGTTGAACTCGAAGATGGTGGGCATCAGCACAGCGTTGGCCACACCGTGAGCCACGTGGAAGAAGGCGGACACGGGGTGAGACATAGCGTGGATGTCGCCCAGACGGTTGTTGGCGAAAGCAATGCCGGCGAAGGTGGAACCCAGCATCATAGCGCAAGCGGCATCAGCATCGTTGCGGCGAGCCACGAACTTACGGATGTTGCCGCCGATGAGCTCCATAGCCTTCTCGCCCATAGCCATGGCGAAGGGGTTGGCATCGGTGTTGATGTAGGACTCCATAGCGTGGATCAGAGCGTCAACGCCGCAGGCAGCAGCCACGGAGGCGGGAGCGGTCATGATCAGCTCGGGATCCAGAACGGCATAGGTGGGGGAGATTTCGGGGCCCAGGACGGACAGCTTGTAGTTACGAGCTTCGTCGGTGATAACGGCAGCCACGGTAACCTCGGAGCCGGTACCAGCGGTGGTGGGCACGGCGATCAGGGTGTCGATGGGGCCGGGAACCTTGCCCACGCCTTCGTAGTCGCCGATGGTGCCGCCGAACTTAGCGACAACGCCGACAGCCTTGGCCACGTCCATGGGGGAGCCGCCGCCCAGAGCGATCAGAGCGGTGCAGCCGTTGGCCTTGTACTGGGCAGCGCACTCGTCCACGATGGTGGTGGTGGGGTTGGGTAGCACGTCCAGATACTCGCTGTACTTCAGGTCAGCAGCCTTGATGATCTCGCGGACCTTGTCCACAACGCCGATGGCTTCCAGGCCACGGTCAGAGATCAGCATGACATTGTCAGAGCCAGCGGCCTTCAGGAAGTCAGGCAGCTTCTTCAGAGCGCCCATGCCGAACTGGCAGTTCTGAGGGATGATAAAACCAAAATCTTTGATCATAGGGAATCGCATCCTTTCCAAATACTCAATGGTTTTATACGGTTTGCCCACAAAGTATGGGCAAACCATCTATGGCTTTAGTATACCATTGATAAAGGGAACTGGCAAGTTGTAACCAGACGAAAATATGCAACAAGAATTAGAAGAGAAAATTGGGCATGTTGTACACATAGACAAAAGGCTGCGGAAATCAAATTGGAAAAAACAAACGATCCCCGTTGTTTTGCTGAAAAGAATTCAGGGAAACCGGGAAGAATTACAAAAAGGCCCCCTTTTTCAAGGGGGCGGAGCAGGAAAAAGAGGAAGAAAAAGTAAAAAACAGAAAGCCCCGCTCTGGCCGTGGGGACCCAATTAAAACCTGCACGAGATGGCAGGTGGGTTGCCTCCGCCAAGTTTCGTTGCTTCCAACTTCCAGCTGAAGCCGGGAGGCCTGCAGTCCACAGGGCGAGTGAGCATCCCGTTTAAGAAATGTGGGTTTAAAAGGGTCCAGATTCCACGCACCGAGCAGGGCGCCTGATTGTGTCATGTATGGGGAGCGGTGTGGTGGGAAGAGAGGGAATTAGGAGTCCTCCTCATCCTCTTCGGCGAAGAGTTCCTTCATGAATTCCTCATAGACGGCATCCATTTCCTCGTCGCTGTCCAGGGTAGAGAGGATTTCCTCGCCGTTTTCCTGGATGGCTTTTAGAATGACCAAGCCCAGTTCCTCTTCGGGGGTTTCCTCCCCTTCCTGTTCAGCAGGGAAGAACGCCAGATAGGTTTGGCCGTTCCACTCAATGGTGTCCAGATGTTCCAGTTCGAATTCGTTGCCGTCTTCGTCGGTGACGGTGATAAAATTCCCGCCGTATTCTTCTTGCATAGAGATGGTCTCCTTTGCTGTTCTGTCTGTATTGTACCCTGTCAAAATGAAAAAAGCAAGACCAATGAGACGAAAAGTTTCGGTAAAGTTTCCTGAAAAACCTCCTTTTCCACGGATAGACAAATTGGAATCCTGTGGTATAATACATAGAATAAACGCGGTTTTCCCTTTCTGGCGCAGGCCAAAGAAGAAAAGCACCCAAACAGAAACGGCCGGCCGCTTCTAGGCAGGAGCGCGTCGGATTCCACGATACAGAACTTTTGGAGGTGTCAA
>OLQR01002001.1_pt1 | contig 10431 bp, 13 predicted proteins | sample 1671881 | NCBI WGS metagenome assembly OLQR01 (sample SAMEA3136623, study PRJEB25190) | human gut metagenome | biome: human gut; feature: human-associated habitat; material: faeces | place: Austria | collected 2013 | reverse complement strand
CCGCCCTTGTGTTCCGAGGCCTTGTTGGGGCCGAAGCCCGCGCGCGGCGCTCGGCTAGGCTTCGGCGGCAGCGGGCGCTTCGCAGCTCGCGGTTGTTCGCGCGGCTAGACAAGCTTGCCCTTGCAGTGGTCGATCATGTGCTGGATGATCTGCGCCGTCCAGCCGTTGAAGTCCCGCTTGCGCGGCACGAGCGCGCCGTCCACCAGCTCGTCGTACGCAACTTTGACGCGGTCGTAGCGCGTCACGTTCGAGTCGGCCTCGAGCGAGAGGCACCCCTCGACCGCTTTGAATGCGCCAAGCGCCAGCAGCATCTTCGGGTTGTACATCACATGCGGCTTGTCGTCATCGTCCAGGTACGCAACGACGCACTTCGCGATGCCGATCTGGTTGGCGGCCAAGCATGCCGCCCCGTCGAGCGAAGTCAGCGTCTCAACGAGGTCCTCTGCCACCTGAGCATCGTCGGCCGTAGCCGCCTCGCAAGCCACCGAAAGCGCCGCCGGATCCTTCACGAGTTCCCTGATCATGCGTTGCTCCATTCGTTATGCAATACTCCTGCGTAGTTGAAGAGTTGAAAAACAGCTTATCGAAATAGTAACACGAGGGAGAGAGCTGCGGCGAAACGAAAGAGGTGTCGCATGCTGATGGGCGTAGGAGTGCACGCATTGGGGCTTGCCAACCGCTTAAACATACTACGGCGTTTTCGGGATGCCAAACACGGGGGAGTGCGTCAGCAGCTCTTCAGGCGGCGCGCCGAACTCGTATGTGAGCCTCCGCAGGTTGTCGGTCGGAGAATCAGAGTGCTCGCGCACGAAAGCTGTGCGTTTCTTTTCGCCGATGCTGCGGCAGAATATCCCAACCAAGTTCCCAGATGCTCGTAGAGAAGTCGTGTGCTATGACTTCTCCTATGAATTCATTTGTCTCACGGTCGAGTATGAGCCACATGCCTCCTTTGTCCTCTAACAAGTTTGCTCGTAAACAGGCGAGTCGATCCTCGTTTTCCACGATCATGCATGACAGGTTTGCATGAAGTTGTAGTTGCAGATGCATATGGAGGTCGAAAAGACTATCGCGGTAAAGCATCAACCTCACATGATCGTTGTCTAAATCGGACAGCTTCACGTCCCGACCGCCTTTCGCATGTGACCTTTGCTTGCGCAGCTGGCTCGTGACGTTTCTGCTCGGATGGCTTGATGGAAGAGCGCGCATTTTAAAGAAGCTGTTAAATACGCCGGAGATGGTAGTGCATTGCATGTGTTTTGGTGGGGCGTTTTAGGGACAGGCACATTTACTGTCGAGCGTACAATGAATCCCATCTGGATCAAGCGAGCTCGGAAGCCTGCTTTTGAAGTCACGTTTGCGAGATTTGTTTGCACTACCGAAAGGACTTTCGTTGATGGGCTTTTGTGCCGCTGCTCAGCTGGTTTGTAAGGCTTCTGTTCTTAAAGACGTTGTACTTTGTTTTTGTCGTTATTCCAATGACTTCTTTTACAATATAAATGGTTAGATTGCTGTCATTTCAGGTTTTTATGTCTGGGCGCTCAAAACTCTCGAAGGTTGCAACTCGTGCTTGAGAGCGTCAAATTTGTGCTTATGCATTTGATTACGGGTTATATCGTAAGAAGGAATTCTAATATGACGACCATTACATTCGATCCTAAACCGTATATTGAGGAAATAAAGAAAAGCGATGTAGCGAAGTCTCTGATAACGACTTTCGACTATTCATTGGAAAGTATGTCGGGCTCGATAACTTACAATCCCCAGGCGGTTAATGTCGATCCTGATGCACCTGACTTTAACGGCACCACAACAAGTCTTAATCCCGAAGAACTGGTTCGCGTCTGCACGCTAATTCGACTTGGTGAAGAGTTGGGTTATCCTATAGACTCTAGTCACATCGATTTGGAGAAATGCTACGAAGCGCCAGGAAGACCTAAGAAAAATGTTAAAGGCTCCAGAGCGGACATAATTGTTCGGGATGACGAGGGCGCACCGTTTCTTTATATTGAGGTAAAAACACCATATAATTACATATCGCAACAGAACTTTATCGAGGGTCAATTGTTTCAGTCGAGTAAGCTTGAAACGATCAAGCCAACTTATCTTGTGTGGTCAACTGTGAGATATCGTGGTTCTGGGCGTGGGCATATCGACGCACTTGTAATCCCTACCGAAACGTATCCCGTTTATGACGAATGGGTTGAAGAGGGGTCTCCTGCTGGAAACAGCATTCCTAAAGCTTATGGATGTAGTATCAAGAAACAATATGCAAATGTAGATGTAGGCAACGAAAGTTTTTTTGCACTAGATGAGTCTTCGGATGAAGTGTACTTCGCTTCGTTGGTTGAAAACCTGCACAATGTAATTTGGGGAGGCGGCGGAACGAGCAGTAATGAAGTGTTCGCTATCTTAACAAGATATACGATGAAAAAGAGACGTTGCCTGGAGCAGTGTACGAATTTCAGGTGAAGTATTCATCTACGAAGCCTGAAGATCCCAAGCAGCTTATGTTGCGAATGAACAAATTGTATAAAAAAGCAGAAAAGTCGTATCTAGGTATTAAGTCAGATAACTCGGCGTTTGATTCAGGGAGGATTAAGCCCACCAAGATACTTTATGTTGTCAATGAGATCGAAAAAATATCACTAACTCGCAATATGTACGACGGAGATCTGCTGGGTTCTTTTTTTGAAGCCGTTGTTTCCCACGGGTTTACCCAAACCAAAGGACAATTTTTCACCCCACCGAAGCTGATTGATTCTATGATCTCGCTTGCTGATTGTACTTCGCAAGCTAAAGAGATACTCATGAGCCATCCTGATGGAAGAGGCGTGCATCGTTTGCCAAATGTTATTGATCCTTCCTGCGGAGTTGGATCGTTCTTGGTAATGTACATGAAACGCATCACAAGGGATTTGGCGAATGATAATTTTAGAAACGAGCTCAGCGATAGGGCGAAAGAAGCTTTTGATCGGGCCTTTACGGGATGCAACCAATCAAATTGGGCTCGAGAGAGCCTATATGGAATCGAAAATAATTATGATTTGGGACTAGCTGCCAAGGTCAACATGATTCTGCATGGGGATGGGAGCATGAATACGTGGGTCTCGAGCGGGCTGCTTCCTTTTTCAAGCTATGCTATCGAAGGAAGAGGCAGTAGTTTTCTTGGTCAGACAACAGACGAGTCTGGTGTGAAAAACGAGACATTTGACCTAGTTTTATCCAATCCGCCATTTTCGATTTCGCTCACTAAGGATGACAAAAAGGAAATAGAAGGCGCATTTAGCGGGGAGCTGGGATTAAGCGAGGAGCTTTTTATCGAGCGATGGTATCAGCTTTTGAAGCCTGGTACTGGAAGGTTTTGTTGCGTTTTGCCAGAGTCTATTTGTGATACGTCAAGCGAAAAGCGCACGCGAATGTACATCTTGCTTCGATTCAAAATCCTGGCGGTCGTTTCATTGCCGTATCTCGCATTTCAGTCCTACACCAGCGTAAAAACCTGCATTCTTCTAGCGGAGAAAAGAACGTCATCGGAAATCGAAGATCTGCAGGAGATAGCAAAAAAATATGATAAAAACTTGCAATTATTGAAGCAGGCTTTAGAAGAAGCCGGAGTGCTCTCTGAGCGTATCTTCATGGCTGAGCCGCAAGACATTGGATATAAGCGCAGAAAAGGCCTGTCTGATCTTAAAACAGATGACGAGTTGCCTGAGGTTGTTTCTAGATTCCATGTTGCGAATCCTGAAATCGAGCCAAGTTTACGGCTTGGATTCTGGACCACTGTAAAGGACGTGTTTAATCGGGAAACACTTCGATTTGATCCGAAATATCGATGGTTATGGGATATCAAAAACGGAATCGTAACTTTGGGAATGGGCAATGAGTAGTTATCCAATTACAGACTACTTATATTTCTATCAACTTGAAGTGGTACCTGTTGGGATACTGCCGATACCGATGATGCTTGTGGATCTCGAGGATGTACAACCGTCTGGCTTGGAAGTGGAAAAGCAGAACGTCGTTAAAGAGATTTTGTCTTCTAAGGTTAGATTTGCTGGTACAGATATAGTTCTGCCTAAACTCAGACCATATCTTGGTAAGGCATTGCCCAATCCTCCGCAGGAGGCCATTGGCTCTTCAGAGTGGGTGGGTGTTAAGTGCTGTGATGCCGATCCGGTTGCAATGGCGGTATTTCTAAACTCTACCGCCATGTGCGAGACGATGCGCCTTTTGCAGTCGGGTAAGCAGCATCCCAGAGTATCTATTGGCGAGTTAAACTCGTTAAGGCTAGACAAAGACATATCTAGCATAGATCTCAATCAGCTGTATGCCGACCTGGATTCGGCCCGTAGTTACATAAGAGAAATCGACATAACATCGAATAGGCTATTCGATGTTATTAGATCCTCTTGTGATGGGGTGGAACATCGATTGGGAGACTTTTTCGAACAGCAAAAATTAGGCATCGTTTCGAAAGGGATGATAGGAGGAGAAAGGCACCTTGTTGATCTTGATGCTGTGAAGTCGGTAAACCATATAGATTGGAAATGCGTCCAGACGACACATGAAATAGGGTCAGACAAGGTAGATATAGCCAATGTGGATATCATTTTCTCTAAACTCGAACCATATTTAGGGAAGATTACATCAGTGATCCCCGATCGCGCAATAGGGTCGACTGAGTGGGTTGGGTTATCTTGCAGGTATGGTCTTTCGAAGATTGTTGGATCCTATGCATTGGCTTTACCCGAATTGTGTTCCGCGTATCGTAAGCTTCAATCAGGAAAAAGACATGCTCGCATCAATGTAGAAGAAATGCTGGAGTTGTCAATTCCTTACAATTTGAGTGCAGTCGATTTAAGGGAAATTGAATTGCTCGATAGACGGATGAATTCTATCCGAGCCAGTATACGCTTGATGGATAGGAAGCTAAAGGAATTTAGCTGGTATTTCTAATTCCAGTTTAACTCCATGTGAAATATGCTGTTTGTATCGACTAGAAAATGAGTGTCTTCAAGAAAAAGAAATTATAACTGAATCGTGGCTTATGTGTGGAATTCTGGAACAATGCACGGAATCACTCCCACTCGATGGTTATAGTTTTGCCGCCCCGTCATTCCAGTTACACCCAGTTTTCGGTGCCGCCTCGAGCCGAGTGCCGCCAGGTGACACCATGTCGCGTTTCGTCGGCTTTGGGGACAAAAGCTGGGACAACTCTAAAAACTTTTTTCAAACTCAGGGCTTTGAGTTTTTGTTTTTGTCCCAAAGGGCGCGGCGGGACGCCTTTGCAAGCTCAATATCGCCGAAAACGCCCGTTTTGAAACTCAACCGCCCTTTTGCCCGCAAGCCGCCAGCTACAATCGCAAGTGAATCAACGCGGGCGGCTTTCATGCTGGTTGAAAAACCGCAGGTCGCAGCTCTTCGTCGTCCGCGGGTAAAGTGAGTAGTCTCAGGTGGCTTGCCCATGAGTTGGCGAGCGGGCTTTGAGATTCCGCCGACGTCCGGAAACGCATCGAGCTCCCTTGAATTTCCGGACAGTACATGATATAAGGTAATTGGTTTTCCGTTAGGAAGGCTTCCAAGTGCCGGGGACGTTTTCCCCGGCTTTTTTCTTATCCAGGAGAACAATGCGAGAACTCAGCATCTTCGTCGACGAGTCGGGAAGCGACGGCCTCTCCGACCGCCACTACCTGCTCACCGTCGTCATGCACGACCAATCCGAAAACATCGCGAATTCGATCGCGGCATATGAGGGCGCCCTTCGCGCCAAGGGGCTCCCGGACATACCCTTCCATGCGTCGCCGCTCATGAACGGCAAGGACCAGTACTCGGGGCTCGACCTGAGGACGCGCAAGATGATGCTCGGCTCGTTCCGCGTCTTCTTCCGCCACATGCCCGTAAAGTACCACACCTTCGCATACGCGACCAAGCAGTTCGCCTCGCTCGACAAGCTCGCGGGGGCGATGCGAAGGGATATCGTGAACTTCCTGTTCGACAACCTCGCGGAGCTGCAATACTACGATTTGGTCAAGGTCTATTACGACAACGGCCAGCGCTCCATCGCCGAGTCGCTGCACCGCGCGGTCGAGTACGCGCTGTCGAAGGACGCCGTCGTCTACCGATCGGCGCAGCCCTCCGAGTACCGGCTTTCGCAGGCGGCGGACTACATCTGCACCATGGAACTCACGGCAATCAAATACGCCGAGCACACCGCCACCGCGACGGACGAGAAGTTCTTCGGCAAGTGGTCCGATTTCAAGAAGGGCATACTGAAGGAGACGCGCAAGAAGCTCGTCTAGGGAGGCGATCAGCCCTTGGCGGAGCGTTTACCGACAATGGAGTCTGTTACGGGGGGGGGGTTGATAAGACGCCGCTTAGCTGCATAATAGGTTCCAGTTAGAAACCCTCGGGTTTGCGGGGCGGGATCGTGAAAGCGATTCTGCCCTATTTTTTTTGAAAGACTGCTCGTCCAATGGCTTCTGCATCAGATAAACCACTTGGAGCAGAAGCCGATTTGGAAGACCGAATGGACCAGCATCGAGATTCCTAAACAGGCCATCATCGCGCAAAACCCGATTCCGGCCCATTTCATGAAGGGGTCTTTGCCCAGCCTGTCGGAATCCCGTTCAGATCGGTCGGGTGAATAGGTGTCGGCGTACACGTCGACCCTGGCAGACTCTTTTGAAAGCAGCTCGAGGGCCTCGTCGAGGTCGCCGGCGAGCTTGTCCCCGTCGATTCCGACCTTGAAAAGGTGCGTCTCGTCATGCTGCTTGAGCGCCGATTCATCCTGCAGCAGGTAGAACCTCTCGCCGTTCACCCCGTTCGCCAGAGCGGTCCTCTCGCTCGAGAACGATCGGATCTCCCTCTTGAGCCTCGGGAAGGCCCCCTTGCCCTCGATTCCGAACTTCTGCGCGAGCGACTCAAGCTGCCAGAGCAGGTCGTACAACCCCACCGCGGGCAGGAGTCCGGCCCCGTACGCCTTTTCGAGCATCGTCCGCTCGAAGCGGTCGTATGCTTTGATTGCCTCGCCGTAAGTCAGCGTGGTCCCGATCGAGGGCATCTCATTCATCTGCATCGATTCTCCTGTCCGCCGATTAGAGGCTGCTCGCCTCGCCGAGCGCTGCCGTATTCGCCGCGAAGCGCACCCCTCCAGAGGTGAGCTCGACGGGGTGTCCGGATTTGACCAGGTCGCAAAGGGCGTATATTCCATATCCCGCCACCCCGGCAATGGAAACGACGAGGCATCCGAGGAGGCCGGCCTGAGGCCCGGTGATGCCGTTCGTCGCATCGACAAGGGATTTGAGCATGCCCCGACAATCGCTTGCTTTGTTGTCCACCGCATCAATCGCCGCGTAGCTTGTAGCGGTGCGTTCCATAACGTCGTTCATCTGCTTACCTCCATTTTCCCGTTGATCCGAGCACGTATCCGCCCGCAAGGCCTAAAAGAAGAGCCACTGCACCCGAGACGAGCGCAGGAGACGGCCTCCGCGCCTGAGATACCGAGCAGGTCTCGCTCTCGGGAGCGGACACGCGAGCGAAATCCTCGCCCTCTTTCTCCTCCGCAACCGATCGGGCGATCAGCGAGAGGGCCTCGTGCAGGGTTGCCGATACGTACTCGAAATCGATCTCCGGCTCGATCTCGATGGGATGGTGGGCAGCCTCAAGCGCCGCCTTGATGGCGGAGACGTCTTCGGCCCCTAGGACCTCGTCGCCTCTCAGCAGCTCCTCGACTCGACGCGCGATGCTGCCCGTGCTCTGAACCTCGACTCGATCAGAATCGTTCCGAATAAAGGTCTTCTCGTTGGCGTTGACGACAAGGGAGACAATCCTTTCATCAGGGAGCTCGCGCCCAATTGCGTTGGACACTACCTCGCGCAAGACGTAACGTTTGGAGGCCATCCTCTCCCCGACGTTGCGCATGCGCCCGCTTCCGTCCTCAAACCTCAGGATCCCGTCGCTCCCGATCGCGGCCGAGGAGGAGTAGTTCTTCACTTCGACTATCACAAGACCCTGCCGGCTGACGAGGATCTGGTCGAACTCATCGTGCTCGCCCTCGTAGTCCAGCTCGGCATTGACCAGTTGCTCGAAGCCGGACCCGACATGCTTGATCGCGTAGAAGACCCGTCGTTCCCCGGCAAAACCCCTGATTAGGCCAGCGTGATAGGAGCTGAATCTCTTCAGCGCCTCTATCGCCGCGAGATAGCTTGGGACGCCCATGAGTCCGAGCTCTTCGCCTCGAGCAATAAGATGGTCGATGACGTGGTAGGTCTTCACGCTGGAGCTGTACTTGTCTTGAAACACCGTTCTGCATATTGCTTGCTCGAAATCGTTATGCCGTTCGAGAAGGGCCGGCACCTCGAACGATTTCTTGGTCAATTCGCATTTCATCGTTTAATCCTTTCGTATCGGATGACTTGATTCTCTCAACTTGATAGACTCGTGTATAGAAGCTTTTCACGAGTATCTCAGTGGTAAATGGAAGAGAGAAACAACATGGGACGAGTCTTAACCGATCAAGAAATGAAAGACGCCTGGGGTGAGCGATTTAAAACCGAGAGGAAAAAATGGTATGCAACGCAAGAGGACTTCGCGAATGCAATGCAGAAAGAAGGGCATGCTACGACGAAGACCACTGTTGGACGCTGGGAGAAAATCGGCGGCAAATACGGCAAAGAAAAACCCGGTTTCCCATCGTTTCCCACGATGCAAACGATTTCAAGACTCCTGAAAGTCCAGATTGGATACTTGATCGGCGAATCAAAGGGAAGGACGTTCGACGAGCAGGAGGTTTCGGAATATCTCGGAATAAGCGTGGAGGCGGTCAACGCGCTTCGCGAGCTCGCGGCGAGGCCCGGCGCCAATAGCAGCCCGTTTAAAGAAAAATACGGTTTGCCAACGACCTCTTATGCAGACACCCTCGAAAAAGTCCTGACGAGCAGTAGCTTTCGATGTCTTATTGACCATCTGAACGAGGTGGATTGCGGCATCTCCGATTTCACTGAGAGAAATTCCCCTAAATCCCGGAACGACAACGCGAACCTACTGGAAAGCGAACGCTGTCGCGAATATCGCCTTAGCCCGGAATCGAATCCGGAACGATTCGATCATGATGGGCACTTGGTCAACGAGAGCGGTGCAAGAATGTTCGACCCAGAAGACCCGGAAAGGCTCGGAGAAGAGGTCATCGGCATGAGGAATAGGGTGCGAATGGCGAAATGCCTGCTGATAGACGACCAAATGGCCATGGTCCGCGAGGTCTGGCCTCAAGTCGTTCAGCTCGATGAGGGCGTGGCGGACCTCGGCGATATTGTCGTTCAGGCGACCGAGAACAGCTGCAGGGTAACGGAGAAGCCCTAATCGAGCCGCCGACGCCCGCTCGTCCACCCCAGCTTGCCCAGACGGCCCTCCCGCAATGTCCTTGTCCCGGCGGGTGGGTACCATTTACCCGGGTGCACCTGGGGCAACGGGCTGAAAAACCTGTGCAAGGTCGCTCGCAGAACACGCAACATCAAACACGACAGAAGAGGCGAACGACAGATGCCGGACCCCGGACGACAGCACCGCGGAAGACGAGCATTCCGACCACAACCGAACAACTCCAGCTACTAGGCAGGCGCCCGCATGGGCGCCTTTTGCTTTTCGGGGACTTAGCTGCGAGCTAAGGCATGCGGCTCATGGCCGTTTCGTGAAGGCCCGACCAGCTCGACCCACCTCGACCCGTCTCCGCTCCCGCCGGGCGCGCCAAGCGCCATCAGGCGGTTCAATCGTCGCGCAGACGAAAAGGCACACGGTGTCGTGCGGTGTCCTCGCGCGGTGCCGCACGGGAAGATTGGAGGAACCATGGCAAGCACAGCCGAATGCGCCGCGCCCGAGGGCAACCAAGATCGCGGCGAATGGATGACGGTGATCGAGATGCAGGAGTACATGAGGGCGAGCCGAAACAAGGCGTACGACCTCATCTGGTCGGGAGAGATCGACTCGTACAGGCTCGGAAGGAAGCTCCTGGTTTCGAGGGCGTCCGTGGACGCCTACATCGAGTCGAGGAGCGGCAGGAAATGACGGCGGCGACCGCCCCGGGAGCCGCCCGCGGCCGGGCACGCGAGGGAGCCTCGAGACGAAAGGAGCTCGAGGACGACCATGACCAAGAGCACTAGCAGGAGCCAGGTGAGGCTCATCGCATCGACCAACGCGATATTCGGCGCCGACGAGGCGTGCGCGATGCTGCGCATCAGCCGCGACGCCATGTACCGGCTCGCCAAGGACCCCGACGACCCGTTCCCGATCCGCTACATCGGCGGCAAGACGCGCGACGGCATCGTGCTGCACGACGAGCTCGTCGCATGGGTCGAGCGCAACAGCGTCGTCGGCTCGCCCAGAAGGGACTAGCGCCGATGGCGGCCGCAGGCCCGAGGGGGCGCGACAGCCCCTCCC
>OLQR01001997.1_pt1 | contig 10454 bp, 8 predicted proteins | sample 1671881 | NCBI WGS metagenome assembly OLQR01 (sample SAMEA3136623, study PRJEB25190) | human gut metagenome | biome: human gut; feature: human-associated habitat; material: faeces | place: Austria | collected 2013 | reverse complement strand
ATTTGGAATGCATTTTGACCAAGTTACTGTGAACGGAGTGAACAGTAACATCCCACACGTTGGTTATGCACCTTAACCGGAGCGAATTGACGGGTGGGATTGTTGTATGATAAAATTATTTACAGAATTAAAACGGGTAGCAGACAGGCGGCGGGGAGTCTGTCTGACGCGGGGGAACGTTATGAATGTGATACAGAAAACAGGAAAATTTTATTCAAGGATCATCATGAAAAACATCGGCATTTTTGTCTTTATCGGTCTTCTGTCTGTGGTATTCCAGACCGAAGGGTGGTTTCCGAATGAAGATATCTATGCGATCTCACAGGTTGCTTATCGCTATGTCCTGCCATGCATGATCGCCTATGAGGGCGGAAACCTTCTCAGCGATTCATTTGGAGGGCTGGCGGCAGTCATGGCACTCTGCGGGATCCTTCTGCGGGATCCGGAGGCAGGGATCTTTGGGGCAATGGTCTCGGCACCACTCGGAGGATACCTCTGGAAAAAAGAACGGGAATTTCTGGAGCGGGACTGTTTCGCAGAGACCAAGATGCTGTTCCGAAATCTGCTCCTGGGGCTTACCGGGGCGGTTCTTGCGGTCGGGGAATATTATCTTCTGGCAGAAGCAGTGACTGTCTTTGCAGTAGCAGCCGGCAGCTGCATCGGATGGATCCTGGAGCATGGCTATATCGCAGTCCTAAATGTCCTGATCGAGCCGGCGAAGGTTTTTTTCCTGAACAATATCATGAACCATGGAATCCTTGTTCCGCTGGGGATGAGCCAGGCAGAGCAGACTGGAGGTTCGCTCCTTTTTCTGCTTGAGACGAACCCGGGACCGGGACTTGGGATGCTGCTTGGACTGCTTTTATACAAAAGAAAAAATGTCAAACGCCGTCAGGAACTGGCGACAGCTGCATTTACACAGGCGATCGGAGGAATCCATGAAGTTTATTTTCCCTTTGTACTTGCGGATCTGGGACTTCTGCTTCCATTGATCGTGGGTGGTGTTGCGGGAAGTATCTGGTTTTCCGTTTTTCACTGTGAGACAGCGGGCGTGATTTCGCCGGGAAGTGTTCTGACCATTTTGATCATGGCAGGAAGAAGCAGTATGCTGCCGGTGCTTGGAGGGATCCTTGTTTCTACGGCTGTGTCCGGCGTTGGAAGTTATCTGTATCTGTGCTGGAGAGGTGAGAGGAAAGAAGTGCCGCAGTCGGAAATACCGGAGAGTGAGAAGCAGGAAGAACTTGAGAAAGAAAATACAGAAATGTCCGGACTGGAGCGTGAACTGGAAACTGCATCAGAACAGGAGGAGAAACCCATGCCAGAAAATATTTATCAGAACTTACATAAAATAGGCTTCGTCTGTAACGGAGGAATGGGCTCCAGCGCAATGGGTGCGGCTCTGTTCCGACGCGCACTCAAAACAGCCGGTATCACCGGGATCCAGGTGGGAGTTTATGCCGCAGACCTGATCGAAGAGGACATTGACCTGATCGTCTGTCAGAAAGAATTTTATGCGCTGAATCCACAGCTGCATGAGAAAGCCTGTCATGTGATCGCCGGATTTACCGACAGAGAAGAATACACAAAACTGATCCAGTGCATCCAGGATGCACAGAACGGGGGAACACGATGAAGTTAAGCAATATTTCGCCCCGCGTCAGCCAGATCCTGCAGATCCTTCTGGAACAGAATGCGCCGATCTCTGTGAAAGCACTTGCAGAGCAGATGAATTTAAGCAAGCGCACGATACAGAGGGAGATGGATTCTGTCAATGCGATCCTTAAGGGATATGAAATTATATTGAATTCCAAAACAGGAGTCGGCATCTGGCTCGAGGGCAGCGAGGACAAAAAACAGGAACTGCGGCACGATCTGTCGATGGATGACCGCCTGGATGTCAGCAACCGCGAAGAACGCAGGAAGCGTCTGACGCTTGAGATCCTCAAGGAAAAAGAACTCCGCAAACTGTTTTATTACAGCAGCCGTTTCCAGGTAAGTGAGGCGACGATCAGTGCAGATCTGGAGGCAATCGAAGGATGGCTGACCAGATACGGGCTCCGGATCACGCGCAAGCCGGGAAGCGGGATCTCCATTTCCGGAAGTGAGGAAGCATACCGCCGTGCGATCCGTGCATTTATCAACGAAAATATTGATACCCATATGCTGAGAGAAGCCTACGAGTCTACAGAGAGTGACGCAGAGGGTTATGCATCGCTGCAGTACGGAGATATCGGTAAGATCTTGAATGATGATATCGTGAAGCGTGTGATCGCCTGCCTGTCAGGGATGGACAATACCCGTGTGATGACTCTGACAGAGAGTTCCTATGTCGGTCTGGTGATCCATATTGCGATCGCGATCAACCGGATCCTCAAGGATGAAGTGATCGACACGGATGCATCCTGGCAGCAGGGACTTGTGGAGGATGCAGATTATCACCTTGCAGAGCAGATCGTAGAAGAGCTGGAGGAAGAGTTTGAGATCGAGATCCCGGCAGTGGAGGTTTCCTATATCTGCCTGCACATCAAGGGAGCAAAGCATGAAAAGATCCAGTGGGACGGACAGAAGATCAATGCGATCGAGAACAGGGAACTCCGGGGGATTCTTAATGAAATGGTGGATGCTTTTGACCCGGAAAGTGCGTATCTTCTGAAGCAGGATGAGGAATTTATCCAGGGTCTTCTCGCACACTTACGTCCGACTTTGATCCGCCTGGATCACGGTATGCAGATCCAGAATCCGGTGCTGGATGATATTAAACAGAATTATATGGATATTTATCAAAAATGCCTGAACGTTTCCAAAGTGCTGGAACGTTTTACCGGAAAGCCGGTTCCGGAGGAGGAGACAGGATTTCTGACCGTGCATTTCGGTGCGGCTATGGTGCGTCAGGAAGGACGCAAAGAAGAGATCCGGCAAGTGGATGTGGGAATCGTCTGCTCGAGCGGGATCGGTATTTCCCGTCTGATGCTGTCGAAGCTCAATAAGCTGTTTGGCGACCGCGTGAACCTTACTGCTTATGGCAAAAACGACATTACTTCCTATGTACAGGGAAAAACAGACTTTTTTGTATCCAGTCTTCCGATCGAAAAAGCGGAGATCCCGGTGATCCATGTCAACCCGCTTCTGAATGAGGAGGACATCGATCAGATCCGTAAGATGATCTATCAGTATCAGCGGATGCCGACCAAACATAAACAGGAAGATCTTTTTTCCGTGCAGCTTGACCAGATCAACCAGATGGCGGCACAGATCAACATTGTCATTAAGGATATGGAGTTTTTTTATGTGGATGTGGACATTACGTTTGAGGAACTTCTGCATCAGATCGGTGAGAGACTTTCGCCATATTCCGACCAGAGCCAGATCATCCAGGAGGATCTGATGCGGAGGGAGCAGGTGTCCTCGCAGATCTTTGCGGAGTTTGGCTTTGCGCTCCTGCATACCAGAACAAAAGGCGTGACGCGCCCGGTATTTGCCGTGTGCATGCCGGAGGAAAATGTGGCATTTAAAGATCCGTATTTCAAACAGATCACGGTGGCTTTTGTCATGCTGGTACCAGACGATGAGCTGGTAAAGATCAACAATGACATCATGGGACACATCAGCGGCATGCTCATCGAAGAACCGGAATTTATGGAGGTCGCAGAGCAGGGCGACAAGGAGCAGATCCGCACGCTGCTGTCCAGACATCTAAAACAATATTTCAGGAAATACATTTCAGGACTGTCATAAACGGCAGTCCTTTTTGTTGTTATAAAACGTCTTTTTTCTTCAATTTTGGCACTAAGGGATGGTGCCAAATCCCCCTTTCTTTAAATTGAAATTTCCCATTTGCCATGCGTATAATAAAGTCACAAAGAGGGAAGCAAAAACAAATCGGAACTTCAAAAAATAGAAAATGAAAAAGAATTCAGGGAGGTAACTTACATGTTTTTTAAATCAAAAAAAGAAAAAGCTCAGAAAGCAGAAACAGCACCGGTGATCGAAAAGAAAGAACTTCTGTACCGTGAGAACATCCGCACAGGCTGTGCACCGGCGACAAAGCAGGAAGCGATCATGGCAGCAGGAAAGATGCTTGTGGAGACAGGTTATGTAGAGCCGGAATATGCAGAGGCGATGCTCGAGAGAGAAAAAACATGTTCCACATTTATGGGAAACGGACTTGCTCTTCCGCACGGTGTTGAAGCTGCAAAGAAGAGAGTTTTACAGTCAGGGATCTCCGTACAGACCTTCAAAGAACCGATCGACTGGGACGGCAATCCGGTCCGCATCGTGATCGGGATCGCAGGAGTCGGAGATGCACATCTCGACATTCTGGCACAGATCGCAGAAGCAATGCTTGATGAAGAAGTGAGTGCAAATATTGCAGATTATGACGCAGATAAAATTTACAAAGTCCTCACAGGAAAGGAGTAAAGAAATGATCATAACAGTAACAATGAACCCGGCGATCGACAAGACCGTAGAGATCGAACAGCTCGTGCCAAACGGACTGAACCGCATCCAGAAGGTAGAATACGATGCCGGAGGAAAAGGAATCAACGTTTCCAAAACGATCCACGAACTTGGCGGTGAGAGCCTTGCGATGGGATTCCTCGGAGGAAATGCAGGAAAGACGATCGAGAACGTACTTACATCCTGGAACATCCAGCACGATTTTATCTGGGTGGAAGGCGAGACAAGAACCAACACCAAAGTTTTTGAAAAAAGCGGCGGTGTGACAGAATTAAATGAGCCAGGACCGGTCATCAACGAAGCACAGGTGGAAGAACTGATCCAGAAGATCTGTGAGCACACAGACAAAGAAACTCTGGTCGTTCTCGCAGGAAGCATTCCGGCAGGTGTCGACAAAAACATTTACGCAGCGATCACAGAGAGTGTCCATGAAAAAGGCGGTTCCGTCCTGATGGATGCAGATGGAGAACTGTTCCGCAATGCGCTGAAAGCATCTCCGGACATCATCAAACCGAATCAGGTAGAACTGGAAGAATACATCGGAGCAGATTACAGGCTTTCCATGGGAGAACTCAAAGCTCTGGCAGAAAAATTCCAGAACAACGGAATCAAAACTGTAGCGATCTCCATGGGAAAAGGCGGCGCGATGATCGTAAGAGACAAGTTTGTGGCAAGATGCCCGGCATTGTCCGTCAAAGCACATTCCACCGTAGGAGCCGGAGATGCAATGGTAGCAGCCCTTGCATATTCCTGGGACAAAAAACTCGGTAATGAAGAAACCGTAAGACTCTGCATGGCAACGTCCGCAGGAGCCGTGACAACCGTCGGAACAAAGCCGCCGGCAAGAGCAGTTGTAGACGAGCTGATCCCGCAGGTGGAGATGGAGATTTTATAAAAAACTTACTTCAAATATATAAAGAATAGAAAAGGAGAATTTATCATGAAAACAAAAGCAGTGAGAATGTATGGAACAAGAGATTTAAGACTGGAAGAGTTTGAATTACCGCAGATCAAAGACGACGAGATCCTCGTAAAGATCATGAGTGACAGTATCTGCATGTCCACCTACAAACTTGCAGAGCAGGGTAAGAAACACAAAAGAGCACCACAGAACATCGACACCAACCCGATCATCATCGGACATGAATTCGCAGGTGTGATCGTAGAAGTCGGTGAAAAATGGAAAGATCAGTTCAAACCGGGCATGAAATTCGCACAGCAGCCGGCACTGAACTACAAAGGAAGCCTTGCGTCTCCTGGATATTCCTATGAATACTTCGGTGGAGCCTGCACTTACTGCATCATCCCTCACGAAGTTATGGAACTTGGCTGCCTGATGCCATACGAAGGTGACAGCTTCTTCGGAGCGTCCCTTGGTGAGCCGATGAGCTGTATCATCGGAGGATACCACGGAAACTACCACACAAACAAACGCAACCATGACCTTTCCGTAGGAACAAAAGCAGGCGGCAATATCATCATCCTCGGCGGCTGCGGACCGATGGGACTTGGTGCAGTCAGCTACGGTATCCAGATCGAAAACCGCCCGAAACGGATCGTTGTAACAGATATTGACGACGTCAAGATCGAGCGTGCAAGAGAAGTTATCCCGGAAGCAAAAGCAGCAGAAAACGGCGTAGAACTTCTCTATGTAAACACCGCAAAAATGGCTGATCCGGTTGAAGAATTAAAAGCGATCACCGGCGGCAAAGGCTATGACGATGTATTCGTATATATTCCAAACAGAGCGGTTGCAGAAATGGGCGACAAGCTCCTTGCATTCGATGGCTGCATGAATTTCTTTGCAGGTCCGACAGACAACCAGTTCAAAGCAGAGATCAATCTGTACAACTGCCATTATACAAGCACACATATTCTCGGTACTACAGGTGGAAACAACGATGACCTGATCGAAGCGAATGAACTGGCTGCCAAAGGAAAGATCGAACCGGCAGTTATGGTAACACACGTCGGCGGTATCGACAGTATTGCAGAGACAACCCTGAACCTGCCAAAGATCCCGGGCGGAAAGAAGTTAAGCTATACACAGTTTAACATGCCAATGACAGCAATTGAAGATTTCGGAAAACTCGGCGAGACCGATCCTCTCTTCAAGAAACTGGACGAGATCTGCAAAGCAAACCGCGGTCTGTGGAGCGCAGAAGCAGAGAGAGTATTATTCGATCACTTTGGTGTGGAATACTAAAAAACAATTGAAAAATCACATTTTCTGCCAGCTGGCTTGTCCGGCTGGCAGTTTTTCTCTGCATATAAAAATTTCCTGTTAAAAATTCCCGGAAAACATTGACTTAAAACGATTTATGACATACAGTAATGTATTGTGGTGTACACCACATTTCTTGCATAAAAAAGTCTGAACTTAAGAAAAATTAAGAAATTATTCAGAAAAAGGTAATATTATTATGCAAAAATGATATGAGTAAAGGCAGGTGAATAGGCAATGGATAATATATTAAAATATCTGGAAAATACAGCAGAGAAATTTCCGGACAAAACAGCAGTGGATGACGGAAATCAACAGTTTACCTATCAGGAACTTCTGAACCGGGCGAGACATTTTGGTCTGTCTTTCCTGAACAGGACAGAACCAGGCAGACCAGTGGCAATCCTGCACGAAAAAAGCTCCGAGATTTTATCCGCTATGTTTGGCGTTGTTTATGCAGGATGTTTTTATGTAATGATCGATCCGGAACAGCCGCTTGAAAGGCTTAAGGATATCCTTACTGTTCTTGAAACAGATTTGGTGATTACAGACAGTACATACAGACATCAGCTTGATGATGCCGGCTATCAGGGACAGATCTATCTTCTGGAAGAGGAACCATCTGATGAAGCAGTTACTGCACAGGAACTGGACAAACTGATGGAACGACGTTCTTTTGCAAAAAATACAGATCTTCTTTATGGTATTTTTACATCAGGTTCTACCGGAAAACCGAAATGTGTGGCAGTCAGCCATCAAGCAGTCATTGATTTTATTGGTCATTTTACGAAACAGTTTCAGATTACGGACAGGGACCGCATTGGCAATCAGGCTCCGTTTGATTTTGATGTTTCGGTCAAGGATATTTATTCCGCAATTACAACAGGAGCAACGCTGGTGCTGGTTCCGAAGCGTCTGTTTGCACTTCCGCCGAAGCTTCTCGACTATCTCTGCGACAAAAAGGTTACAGTTATGGTCTGGGCTGTTTCTGCCCTGTGTCTGATCTCTTCCCTGAAGGGACTGAAATATAAGATCCCGGAAGATGCAAGACTGATCATGTTCAGCGGCGAAGTTATGCCGGTGAAGCAGATGCGCCTCTGGCAGCAGGCTCTGCCACAGACCGAATTTGTCAATCTGTACGGACCATCAGAGATTACCTGTAACTGTACTTGGTATCCGGTACAGAGGGAATTCCAGGATGGCGAAGTGATTCCGGCAGGTAAGGCATTCAATGGACGAACTGTATTTCTTCTTGATGATACCGGCGCAGAGATTACAGAACCTGGCAAAACAGGTGAGATCTGTGTTGCAGGAGAGTCTCTGGCAGATGGCTATTATCATAATGAAGAGGAGACTGCACGCAGATTTGTACAGGGAATCATTGCATCTACAGGAGAAACTGCAAGATATTACAAGACAGGTGACCTTGGTTACTACGGAGAGGATGAGAATCTGTATTTTGCAGGAAGAAAAGATTTCCAGATCAAACACATGGGACATCGTATCGAACTGGAAGAAATCGAGAGAGCCTTTGAGAAACTTGACGGAGTATCAAGATGCTGCTGTCTGTTTGACAAAAAACGCAACAAACTTCTGGGATTTTATACTGGCGACAGCGAGGAGAAAGAAGTTCATCAGGAACTGAAACGTTATCTCCCTGTATATATGATTCCGGCAAAGATCCGAAAGATCGACAAAATGCCTCTCAACAAAAATGGCAAGATTGACCGTAAATATCTTGCAGAGGAATGGAGCTGATGGAAATGCAGACAAACGAGCTCAAAAAAGCAGCAGAATTTGGAACACCGCTTTATGTGTTCCATGAAGAAGAGTTACAGGAAACAACCAGACGTTTTCAGAATACTCTTGGCAAAGTAGCAGGTCTCTGTTATGCGATGAAGGCAAATCCTTTCCTTGTAAAAGTGATGGAGCCTATCGTTGATCGTATTGAAGTATGTTCGATGGGAGAGTTTGCAATCTGCGAGGAACAGGGAGTTGCCCCGGAGAAAATTCTGGTGTCCGGTGTACTCAAAAAAGCAGAAAAACTGAATGCAGTACTGGACAAATATGGGAATTCCTGTATGTACACAGCGGAATCTCTGCAGCAGTTTGAACTTCTTAAGAACTGGTCAGCGGAGCACAGGCAGGAAATTTCAGTGTTTCCGAGACTGACAAGCGGCAATCAGTTCGGAATGGATCAGAAGACGATCGAAGAGCTTATTGAAAATCGTCAGAACTATCCTTTCCTTAAGATCCGTGGGATTCACTATTTTTCCGGCACACAGAAACGTTCTGTCGGAAAGATCCAGAAGGAACTGGAGAAACTCGATGTTTTTCTTACTGAACTGAAGCAGAAATATGATTTTGAACCAGAAGAACTGGAGTATGGTCCGGGAGTGCCGGTTCCTTATTTTGATCCATCCAAAGCAATCGGGGATGATGGTCTCCTGGAGCTGGTACAGACTCTGGAACAGATGAACTTCTCCGGCAGGGTAACTCTCGAGATGGGAAGAGCCTTTGCAGCGGACTGTGGATATTATCTTACAAAGATCATGGATGTCAAATCAAGTGATGACAGAAATTACTGCATTACAGATGGGGGAATCCATCAGCTTAATTATGACGGACAGATCAGAGGAATGTATGAGCCACCAATGGAAGTTCTTGCCGAAGAGAGACAGGGAGAACAGAAGAACTGGACAATCTGCGGAAGCCTTTGCACTGTAAATGATATTATGGTACAGAAACTGCCGCTTACAGATCCGAAGCCGGGAGATGTTCTGGTATTTAAGAAGACAGGAGCTTACTCCTGCATGGAGGGCATGCTGCTGTTCTTGAGCCACAGCCTTCCGAAGATTATGCTGTATAATAATACAGATGGATTCAGACAGGTAAGAAAAGCATACAAAACCTATAAATGGAATATGGAGGAAAAATAATAATGGAAACTTTACTGGAAATTTTAAATGATATTGATGATACTGTAAACTGGGAAGATGAAACAGCCCTGATCGATGACCGTATTCTGGATTCTTTTGGAGTGATCAGCCTTATTTCTGAGCTGGAAGATCAGTTCGAAATTGAAATTGATGCATCTGAGATCGTTCCGGAAAACTTTAATTCCGCAGATGCTATGTGGAAAATGATCCAGAGATTACAGGAGAACTGATATGGCATTGGCATATCATACAGAGTTATATCTGTTTGTGTTTTTGCCGCTGGTAGTTCTTGTATATCATTTTTCATCACAAAAAATGCGCAGAGCAGTTCTGATCCTTGCAGGATATATCTTTTTCTGGTCCTTCAGCCAGTGGCTTGTGGGATATCTGATTGCGGTTTCAGGACTGGTCTACGGAGCAGGGCGCTGGATGGAGCAGCTCAAAGAAACCGGAAAAACCAGGTCAAAAGGGCTTCCCTCCAAAGAACGTTCTGCCGTAAAAAAACAGTACAAAGCAAAAGAAAAAAGAGTTCTTATAGCCGGGATTGTTATTTTACTTGGAATCCTGGCATATTTAAAGTACTGTAATTTTTTTATACAGAATATAAACAGAATCTTTGCAGCATCAGGAAGCGGCTTTCATCTGAACCCACAGAACCTTCTGATCCCGATAGGAATTTCTTTCTATACGCTGGAGGCAATTGGCTATATGGCAGATGTTTACTGGGGTAGGATCAAAGCAGAACATAATTTTGGCAAAGTAGCCCTTTTCCTGGGCTTTTTTCCGCAGATCATGGAGGGACCGATCAGCAGCTGGAATGATACAGCAGATGC
>OLQR01001992.1_pt1 | contig 10471 bp, 9 predicted proteins | sample 1671881 | NCBI WGS metagenome assembly OLQR01 (sample SAMEA3136623, study PRJEB25190) | human gut metagenome | biome: human gut; feature: human-associated habitat; material: faeces | place: Austria | collected 2013 | reverse complement strand
CAAGATGGTCACCATCACTGACCGGGACGTCTGCCTGTCCGTGGCCGGCGGCGGCCGGCGGGAGCTCACCGACAAGAGCATCTCCCCCGCCCTGGCCCAGATCATGGAGGGCCGCCAGCTCTACCAGCATCGGCCTGGCCAGCCCCCCCTGCCGGTCAGCGACTACACCGACCGGTATGTCCTCTCCACCGCCGCCCCCATTCTGACCCAGGGGGACGTGCTGGGCTGCGTGGCCTTTCTCTGCGAAAAGGACCACCTGGAGGTGGCCGAGTCCGAGCATGAGCTGGCCCAGGCCATCGCAGGTTTCCTGGGCCGCCACATGGAATCCTGATCCCCCGTCCCCCGCTCCGGCAGGCCGCCGGCAGCGGGGGATGGCCTATTCTCCCCCCGCCCCGCATACAGTGGTGACACGGACAACGTGGGGAGTGGTAGAACTTGCGGACTGATATGGAAGAGCGCGCCTGCGACCTGGCCCTGTACATCCTGGAACACCAGGCAACCGTCCGAGCCGCGGCAAAGCAGTTCGGCATCAGCAAGTCGACGGTGCACAAGGACCTGTCCCAGCGGCTGCCCCTTTTCAACCGTTCCCTCTACCTCCAGGTGAAAGAGGTCCTGGACCGGAACAAAGCGGAGCGGCACATACGAGGGGGCAAAGCCACCAAGGAGAAATACGAACATCAAAAAAGAAAGGGCTGCTGAGACGCAGCCCTTTCTTTGGGTCTGAACGGGGTCCCCTGGGGGATTTATTCTACGGAGATCAGGTAATGGTACACCGGCTGGCCGCCTTCCAGGGTGGTGATCTCCGCCTCGGGGCAGGCCGCCTCAAACTTGGCCTGGGCGCCCTCGGCCTCCCCGGCCTGCACGCCCTCGCCATAGAAGATGCTGATGAACTCCCCTCCCCGCTGGGCGCTCTCCTGGGCCAGCTTGTCCAGGGCCGCGTCCAAATTCTTCTCGGTGCCGAAGAGCTGGTTGTCCACCAGCAGCAGGTAATCTCCGGCGTGGATGGCGGTGCCGTCGAACTCGGAGTCCCGGGCGGCGTAGGTGACCTCCATGGTGGTCACCCCTGCCATGGCCGCCTCCATGGCGGCGGTGTTGTCCGCCTCCTCCCCGTCGGGGTCCATGGCGATCATGGCGGAGATGCCCTGGGGCACCGTCTTGGCCTGGAGGACGATGACCTTCTTGTCCTCCACCAGGTCCACGCACTGCTGGGCGGCCATGATGATGTTCTTGTTGTTGGGCAGGACGTAGACGATCTCCGCCGGGGTCTTGCGGATCTCCCTGAGAATGTCCTCGGTGGAGGGGTTCATGGTCTGCCCGCCGCTGATGACCCCGTCGGCCCCCAGGTCATAGAAGACCTTGGCCAGGCCCTCCCCGGCGGCCACGGCCACAAAGCCGTACTTCTTCTCCGGCGGGGCGGAGGGGGTGTCCCCCTGCTCCATGGCCTCCAACTCGGCCTCTACGGCCTCCAGGTCGTCGGTGGACTGGGCCTGCTTGCCGGCGGCCAGCTCGTCCCGCTGGGTGCGCATGTTCTCAATCTTGGCCAGCTCCAGGGTGCCGTACTCCTGGGCCTTGGTGAGGGCCAGGCCCGGGTCGTCGGTGTGGACGTGGACCTTAAACTCCTCGTCCCCCTCTCCGATGACCAGGCTGTCGCCGATGGTCTCCAGCCAAGCCCGGTACTCCTCCAGGGGCTTGCCCCCGGTGCGGCGGACGATGAACACGGTGTCGTAGGTAAAGGTGAGCTCCTCCTCCGCCAGGGCGCCGAAGTCGGCCTTCTCCTGGGGCTTGGCCTCCTCCTGCCCGCTCTGGGGGGCGGGAATGCCCTGGAGCTCGTCCAGCATGGCCTGCAGAACCACCACAAAGCCCATGCCGCCGGCATCCACCACGCCGGCCTTTTTCAGCACGGGATTCTGGTGGATGGTATCGGCCAGGGCCTCCCGGGCCCGGTCGATGGCGGAGGCCAGGACGTACTCAAAGGCGGTGTTCTCCTCGGCTGCCCGGCCGGCCCGGTCCCCCGCCAGGCGGGAGACGGTGAGCAGGGTGCCCTCGGCCGGCTTCATCACTGCCCGGTAAGCGGCGATCACCCCGGCGTTGATGGCGTCGGCCAGGTCGATGCCGTCCATGGTGTCCTTGTCCTTCATAGCCCGGGAAAAGCCCCGGAAGATCAGGGACAAAATCACCCCGGAATTCCCCCGGGCGCCCCGGAGCATGGCTGAGGCGCACAGGGCCGTGGCCTGCCCCACGGTGGCGGGGTTTTTCTGCCGCAGCTCTGTCGCGGCGGTGCCGATGGTCAGGCTCATGTTGGTGCCCGTGTCCCCGTCGGGTACGGGGAAGACGTTGAGCTCGTTAATCTTCTGCTTTTCCGCGTCCAGAGAGGCGGAGGCGTGAATCAGCATCGCCGCAAGGGTCTTTCCGTCAACTGCTTGTACCATGATTCCTCTTCTCTCCCCTCTTCTCAGTCAATCTGCATGGAGTCCACATAGACGTCCACCGCCCGGACCTGGGCGCCAGTCATCTGGCCCACGGCATACCGGACTTCGCTCATGATGGAGCTGCTCACCGCAGTCAGGTTCACCCCGGCGTCCACGATGATGTGCAGCTCGATGGAAACCGTGTCATCGGCCTCGAAGATCACCCGGACCCCCTTGGCCATGGACTCGTTGCGCAGCAGGTGGACCAGCCCGTCCTTCTTGGACCGGGCCGCCATCCCCTTTACGCCAAAGCAGCTGGTGGCCACGGCACCGGTGATGGTGGTGAAGACCTCGCTGCTGATTTGGATCTCGCCTCTGTCATTTTGTAGCCGCATACGTTGTTACCGTTCCTTTCCGGGCCGGGGCAGCGGGGGCCGCCAGACCCTGCGATGAGAAATCCGTGGAAAAATTGATTTGCGGATTGTATTTTACCAAGGGATCAGGTAAAATACTACCATAGACCACGGTTTCCGCGCAACTGTATTTGGGAGGTTTTTCTATGAAATTGACAAGTACGATCCTCAAACTCATCGCCGTGCTCCTGGCCGCCTTCGCCGTGGTGTGCCTGGTGATGGCCAATCTGGAGCGAATCACCCGCTGTGTAGACGCTGTCTCTGCCCGGCTGCAGGCCAAGAAGGAGGCCCTCCGCCGCGCCTGCCCCTGCAGCGCCTGCGAGATGGAGGACGAGTTCGAGGACTGGGATCTCTAAAACTGGAATACGCGCAGACCGCGTTCCCCCTCTGGGGGACTGGCCGGGGCGGCATCGCCGCCCCGGCTGCTTTGTGTCTGCCTTAAAACGTCAGCCCGGGGTGTTTGGGGGGCAGGGAGATGGGGGCCATCTTCTTGACCACCGCGAAGGTAAACAGGGCGGTGGTGATGAGTTCATCCCGGTCGTTGCGCTGCTCTACGGACACCACGCAGATCCGCCCCCCCACCTGCACCGGGGTGGCCCGGCAGAAGAGGTAGGCCCCCGCCGCCGGCCGCAGGAAGTTCACAGTGCTCCCCTGGGTGACGCACACCCGGCCGTGGGGCACCAGGCTGTGGCCGGCAATGGTGTCGGCAAAGGCCACCAGCATACCGCCGTGGACGGTGCCGTACTGCTGCTGGTTGCTCTTGCGAATCATCATGATGCCCTCGGCCGCGTCCTTCTCCATGCGGATGAGGTGGATACCGTTCTCCACCGCCCAGGGGTCCAGGCCCCGGATTGTTCCCAGGTCTGGGTCCTCCTTGACGTAGTAGATCCCCTCTTTTTCCGGGGTGGGGGCGTCCTCCCGCTCATCCAAGAAAGCCATTGAGAATCTCCTCTTCGGCTTCCTCCTCCGTCAGGCCCAGGGTCATCAGTTTGAGGATCTGGTCCCCGGCGATGCGGCCGATGGCGGCCTCGTGGATCAGCTGGGCGTCGGGGTGGTTGGCCGTCAGGGCGGGGATGGACTGGATCTTGGCCTGCCCCATGAGGATGGAGTCACATTGGACATGGCCGAAGCCGGCGGCGTCCCCAATCATCCGGGGATAGAAGATCTGCTGAGAGGTGTCCTGTGCCACCGACCGGGAGATCACCCGGCCACTGGCCCCCTCGCCGGCCAGGATCACGTCCATCTCCGACTCCGCCATCTGCTTGCCGTGGGTGAGGAGTTTTTCGGTGATCACTGCCTCGGCGTCCTCCTTCACCACCACTTTGGTGTAGCGCTTGGTGGAGTCCACCCCCCGCAGCTGGGTGGTCTCCATCTGCAGGGAGGCTCCCTTCTCCAGGTAGACCACCGTCTGGGGGTTCATCACCCGCTCGCCGGTGCCCTCCCCTTCGCCGTAGTGCTTTTCCACGTACTGGACCTTGGAGTTTTCCCCGATGTAGAAGGTGTGCACCCCGTCGTGCTTGGTCTCCTGGCTGCCCTCGTTGTGGATGCCGCAGCCGGCCACGATGACGATGTCACAGTCCGGGCCGATGTGAAAGTCGTTGTACACCAGCTCGTCCAGCCCCGTCTGGGTGATGATCACCGGGATGTGGACCGACTGGTGCTTGGTGCCGGCCTTGACGTAGATGTCAATGCCCGACTTGTCGGTTTTCGACACGATGTCAATGTTGGCCGTGGTGTTGCGGGAGGCCAGCTCCCCGTTCTTGCGGATGTTGTAGGCCCCCTGGGGGGTGGTCTCCAGGTCGGCAATCTCCCGCAGGAGCCGGATGTCTACGTTTTCCATGGCTCAGTCCTCCTTTGGCTGCCGGCAGTTTTCCCGGTCCGGCTGCAAGAAGTTGCACATGCCGCCGGTGTCGGCCAGAATGTGGGGCATAATCTCCGCCTTGGGGCCGTGGCGGGCCACTTTCCCGCCGGAGATCATCACAATCTCGTCGGCCAGGTCGATGATGCGCTCCTGGTGGGAGATGACGATGATGGTGTTCTCCCGCCGGTCCTGGAGCATACGGAAGGTCTCCGTGAGTTTGGCGAAGGACCACAGGTCAATGCCGGCCTCCGGCTCGTCAAAGATCAGCAGGCCGCTGGGCCGGGCCAGGATGGTGGCAATCTCAATGCGCTTGACCTCGCCGCCGGAGAGGGAAGTGTCCACCTCCCGGTCGATATAGTCTGCCGCGCACAGCCCCACCCGGTTGAGGTAGGAACAGCACTGGTCCCGGGTGAGCTTCTGCCGGCCGGAGGCCAGCTCCAGCAGGTCCCGCACCTTCAGCCCCTTGAACCGGGGGGGCTGCTGAAACCCATAGCTGATGCCCAGCTTGGCCCGTTCCGTGATGGACAGGGCGGTGATGTCGGTGCCGTTCCAGAGGATCTGTCCCCCTGTGGGCTTGACCAGGCCCATGATGGTCTTGGCCAGGGTGGTCTTTCCCCCCCCGTTGGGGCCGGTGATGACCACGAATGCATTGTCTTGGATGGTCAGATCAATCCCCCGGAGGATGTCCGTCTGCCCTCCATTGTCGCCGACCTGATAGGTCAGTCCTTTCAGTTCCAACATATTTGTATCGCTCCTTGTGGCTTTTGTAAGCATAACACAGGTCTCTGGGCGTGTTCTGTCTTTTCTGAACGTCAAATTATAGCACATTTTTTCCATTCAGGCAAGTCTGGGGCGGGTTTTTCTGGGCCTGCCGCTGTCCCGAAGGGCGGCCTCCCGGCGCCCCCCCGGCCCGCCCGTTTCCACGGCTCTGCAGCCCGGGAAAGCCGATGCGTCACCTTGCACAGAGGGCCCTTTTCGCCAGGGATTGAAGCAGGAATTTTTTCGGCAAGTTTTACAATATTCTTCTCACGATGTTGACTTTTCATACAAGAATTGGTACATTATTCCCATCCAAACGGTTTTCCCGGCACCCGCCGGAGGGTAGAGAGAAATGAGAGGAAGCGCACCAATATGATCGAAAGACTTGGGTTCGATAACGAGAAATACCTGGAAATGCAGTCTGAACACATCCGCTCCCGCATTGACCAGTTCGGCGGCAAACTCTATCTGGAGTTTGGCGGAAAACTCTTTGACGACAACCACGCCTCCCGGGTGCTGCCTGGCTTCCACCCCGACTCCAAAATCCGGATGCTCAGCCAGCTGAAGGACCAGGTGGAAATCGTGGTGGCCGTGTCCGCCGTAGACCTGGAAAAGAGCAAAGTCCGGGGCGACCTGGGCATCACCTATGGAACCGACACCCTCCGCCTCATCGACGCCTTCCGGGGCTTTGGGTTCCAGGTGGGCAGCGTGGTCCTCACCCGGTTCAGCGGCCAGCCTGCAGCGGAGATCTTCCAGGCCCAGCTGGAGGACCTGGGCCTGCGGGTCTACCGCCACTACCCCATTGAGGGCTACCCCTATGACATCCCCCTCATCGTCAGCGAGGAGGGGTACGGTAAGAATGAATATGTGGAGACCTCCCGCTCCCTGGTGGTGGTCACCGCCCCCGGCCCCGGCAGCGGCAAGATGGCCGTGTGCCTGAGCCAGCTCTACCACGAGCACAAGCGGGGCATCCAGGCGGGGTACGCCAAGTACGAGACCTTCCCCATCTGGAACCTCCCCCTCCGCCACCCGGTAAACCTGGCCTACGAGGCCGCCACCGCCGACCTCAACGACGTGAACATGATCGACCCCTTCCACCTGGAGGCCTACGGGGTCACCACCGTCAACTACAACCGGGATGTGGAGATTTTCCCCGTCCTGAAAACCATGTTTGAGCGGATCTCCGGCACCTCCCCCTACCAGTCCCCCACCGACATGGGGGTGAACATGGCCGGCTACTGCATTGTAGACGATGAGGTGGTGTGCCAGGCCTCCCAGGAGGAGATCCTCCGCCGGTTCTACGCCGAGGAGTGCCGCCATCGCCGGGGCCAGACCGACGGCACCGCCGTGTATAAGATCGAACTGCTCATGAAGCAGCTGGGTCTGACCCCCCTGAGCCGGTCCGTGGTGTCCCCTGCCCTGGCCGTGGCCGAGCGCACCGGCGACCCCGCCGCCGCCATGGAGATGCCCGACGGAACCATCCTCACCGGCAAAACCTCGGAGCTGCTGGGCTGCTCCTCCGCCCTGCTCCTCAACGCCCTGAAATACCTGGGGGGGATCCCCGACGAGATCCAGCTCATCGCCCCCTCGGTGATTGCCCCCGTCCAGGACCTAAAGGTCAACGTCCTGGGCAACAAGAATCCCCGGCTGCACATCGACGAGCTGCTGGTGGCCCTGTCCATCTGCGCCGTGACAGACCCCAACGCCAAACGGGCGGTGCAGCAGCTGCAAAAGCTCCGGGGGTGCGAGGCCCACACCACCGTCATCCTCTCCGAGGGGGACGAGGACAGCTTCCGCCGCCTGGGCGTCCGCCTGACCAGCGAACCCAAATACCAGACCTCCAAACTCTACCACGGATAACCCGTAGGGGAGTTTGAATTTTCCGAAAGGAGTTTTCCCGCCATGCCTTCCAAGACCTATATCCCCGAACACTACGCCCCCCTGCTGAACCTGTACGACACCCAGAAGGCCATCAGCCTCCTGCGCCGGGTGTTTGAGGACACCCTCTGCGGCAACCTCCATCTCCGCCGGGTCTCTGCCCCCCTGTTTGTGGAGGCGGCCTCCGGCCTCAACGACGACCTCAACGGGGTGGAGCGCCCCGTCTCCTTCGACATCCCCGCCGCCGGGCGGGATGCCCAGGTGGTCCACTCCCTGGCCAAGTGGAAGCGGATGGCCCTCTACCACTACCACTTCCCCGTGGGGGAGGGGCTGGTCACCGAGATGAACGCCATCCGCCGGGACGAGATTCCCGACAACCTCCACTCCATCTACGTGGACCAGTGGGACTGGGAAAAGGTCATCGCCCCCCGGGACCGGAACGTGGAGTACCTGAAGGCCACCGTCCAATCCATCGTGGACGCCATGGCAGACACCCAGAAAACCCTCCAGTCCGTCTTCCCCCAGCTGTGCGTGCTGCCCCAACTGAGCCGGAACGTCTCCTTCGTCACCTCCCAGGAGCTGGAGGACGCCTTCCCCGGCCGCACCGCCAAGGAGCGGGAGGACGCCTGGGTGAAAGACCACCCCACTACCTTCCTCCTGGGCATCGGCGCCCCCCTGAAGTCCGGCCAGCCCCACGACGGCCGGGCCCCGGACTATGACGACTGGACCCTCAACGGAGACATCCTCCTGTGGGACAGCGTGCTGGGCCGGACCATCGAGCTCTCCTCCATGGGCATCCGGGTGGACCCCGCCGCCCTGGACCGCCAGCTCACCGCCGCCGGCTGCGACAACCGCCGGGAACTGACCTTCCACAAGATGCTCCTGGAGGGGGAACTCCCCCTGACCATCGGCGGGGGCATCGGCCAGTCCCGCCTGTCCATGCTCCTGCTGGGCAAGGCCCACATCGGCGAGGTTCAGGTGTCCACCTGGGACGACGAGACCATCGAAACCTGCCGGGACGCGGGGATCATCCTGCTGTAACACCGGGTTCTGTCTCGGAACCAAACCATAGAAAAAGGCTTCCCCTCTGGGGGAAGCCTTTTTTCGTATTTGGGTGAATCATACAATGTATGCCGAAAAAAAGCGGGGCGAAACCAAATCGGTCTCGTCCCACTTCAGCCATCCCGGGGATGGCAAGTCCTCTGACAAGCAAGGCCAGTGCAGCACAACCGGGGGCCGCCGGCAAGGGGCCAACTTCCCCGAACATTCCCCTGCCCCTTTGTGCAGGTTGCGAACGGGCGGGGGTCCATTTATCCCTCCTGGGCGGCGATCCGCTCGGCGAGATCCGTGAGGTAGAGCCACCGCTCCATCTTTTCCTCCAGGGCAGCCTGGTCGGCCTCCTGCTCCTTCGTCAGGTCCTGGAGCTTGCCGTAGTCGCTGCCGCAGGCCAGCATCTCCCCCTCCCGCTGGGCGATGCGGGCCTCCAGGGCGGCGATGTCGGCCTCGATGGTGTCGTACTCCCGCTGTTCCTTGAAGGTAAACTTCAGCTTTTTTTGCCGGGCGGGCTTGCCGGCGGGTTTTTTCTCCGCCTTCTCCTCCTGGGCGGGGGCGGATGTAGCCTGGCGCTTGTCCAGGTAGTCGGAGTAGTTGCCGCTGTACCGGGTGACCTGGCCTTCCTCCCCCACCTCGAAGATCTGGTGAGCCATCTTGTCCAAAAAGTACCGGTCATGGGACACCGCCAGCACCGCCCCGGGGAAGGTCTCCAGATACTCCTCCAGAATGGCCAGGGTGGTGACGTCCAGGTCGTTGGTGGGCTCGTCCAGCAGGAGGATGTTGGGGGCGGCCATGAGGATGGACAGCAGGTACAGCCGCCGCCGCTCCCCGCCGGAGAGCTTGCCGATGGGCTGGCCTTGCAGCTGGGTGGGGAAGAGGAAGCGCTCCATCATCTGGGTGGCGGAGAAGTTCCCCTCCCGGGTCTTCACCTGGCCGGCCACCTCGTGGATGAAGTCGTACACCCGCTGGCGGGGGTCCAGCTCCCGGCCCTCCTGGGAGAAGTAGCCGATGCGCACCGTCTCCCCCCAGTCCACGGTGCCGGAATCCGGGGTGAGTTTGCCGGCGATGAGGTTTAGCAGGGTGGATTTCCCCGCCCCGTTGCGGCCCACAATGCCCACCCGGTCGTCCCGGGCGATGTGGTAGGTGAAGTCCCGAAGGACCACATGGTCCCCAAAGGCCTTGGTGACGTGGTCCAGTTCCACCGTCTTCCGGCCCAGGCGGCTGGAGAGGGTGGCCATCTCCACCGCTCCGTCGGTCTCCGGGGCGGCCTGGGCTTTCAGTTCCTCGTACCGGGCGATGCGGTCCTTGTTTTTGGTCCGCCGGGCCTGGGCCCCCCGCATGATCCACTGGTACTCCACCCGGAGGATAGACTGGCGCTTGCGCTGGGCGGCCTGCTCCATCTCCTCCTGCTGGGTTTTCAGTTCCAGGTACTTGGAATAATTGGCCTCATAGTGGCGGATGTGGCAGTGGGAAAGCTCAGTGATCCGGTTGCACACCCGCTCCAAAAAGTACCGGTCGTGGGTGACCATAATGAGGCCCCCGGTAAACTTCCGCAGCCGGTCCTCCAGCCAGGCCACCATCTCGCTGTCCAGGTGGTTGGTGGGCTCGTCCAGGATGAGCACGTCCGCCGGGTGGAGGAGGACGGTGGCCAGGGCCACCCGCTTCCGCTGGCCGCCGGAGAGGGTGTCCACCGGCTGGGTGAAGTCGGTGATCCCCAACCGGGTGAGCATGGCCTTGGCCTCGTACTCCAGCAGGGCCCGGGTGTCCGGGGAGAAGTCGTGAAAGACCTGCTCCAGCACCGTGGCCCCCTCCACCATGGCGGGGTTTTGGGGCAGGAAGCACACCTGGACGTTGGGGTCCAGGGACACCGTCCCCTGGTCGGGGACCTGCTGCCCTGCCAGCACCCGGAGGAGGCTGCTCTTCCCCGTGCCGTTGATGCCGATGATGCCGATTTTATCCCCCTCGTTGAGGTAGAGGGTGACGTCCTCCAGCAGCTGCTTGAGGACAAAGTTCAAAGAAATGTGCTCTGCGGAGAGCAGCATAGGGATTCTCCTTTCTGGGGGGCCCCCGGGCCCTGGGGCCTCGCCCGGCAGAGCGGG
>OLQR01001989.1_pt1 | contig 10491 bp, 10 predicted proteins | sample 1671881 | NCBI WGS metagenome assembly OLQR01 (sample SAMEA3136623, study PRJEB25190) | human gut metagenome | biome: human gut; feature: human-associated habitat; material: faeces | place: Austria | collected 2013 | reverse complement strand
GGAACATATCACGCATGGGTTCTCCCAGATTCTCCCTTCTGTGTGCTGTCACAGCGATCAGTCTGCTGCCTTTTGCCCATTCTGTCTCAGGATGATAAAAATCATTTCGCACCGTATAGTGTAAAGCATCAATTCCTGTATTTCCTGTAATAAAAATCTGCTCTGGATTCTTACCCTCTTTCAGCAGTGCATCCGCTGCTTTCTGAGTCGGCGCAAAATGCAGGCTGGCAGTAAGTCCAATGGCCTGCCTGTTAAATTCTTCCGGATAGGGAGATTTCATATTATAAGTGCGAAGTCCCGCTTCTACATGTCCTACCGGGATCTGCTGGTAAAATGCAGCCAGAGATGCGCCAAATGCAGTAGACGTATCTCCATGGACCAGCACAATATCCGGTTTTTCCTTTTTCAGGATTTCCCTCATTCCTGTAAGGATAGCCGTTGTCACATCTGTAAGATCCTGCCTTTTTTCATGATCGCCATATCATAATCCGGGACCACTTTAAAAATATCGAGGACCTGCTTTAACATTTCCCTGTGCTGTCCTGTGACACACACCAGAGTTTCCAGTTTTTCACTTTTTTTCAGTTCAAGAACAAGAGGGCACATTTTAATTGCTTCCGGTCTTGTTCCAAAAATCACCAGTACTTTTTTCATTCTCAATTTCCTCCAAGTTCTTTATCCAGATACGCAAGTCTTTCGTGGATAGTATCTGTCAGTTGTTTCACAGCTTCTTCGTAACTTCCGATATCCCTCGATGTGCCCTCTTTAGTGGTTCCGGCTAACAGAGTCTCATCAAAAGAATATCCCCACACTTTAAAGTTTCTGTCCACAGCATCTCCCAGTTCCTCCTGATAAAATGCTATTTTGTCATAGATATATTCATCAGAGAGTGTAGTTTTTCGTAATTGTCTATATCTTTCACAGACACATTTTCTGAAAGTTTTATCCTGCCACAGCCTTTCAAACCATGAATTTTCCACAGTATAAAGGGCATCTGTTTCTGTACGAAACCACTGATAATTATCAAATCCATTGTTAAAGTCCCATACAGCAAGCTGTAACTTTCCTCCCAGTTCTTTATACACATAAGTAGAAAGATTACCAGCATCATAATTCATGGCAAATTCATTGATAATAAAATAATCCACCCAGTTATCCATGTCTATATATGCCTGATAGCCGATTCTTTTGTCACTGAAATTCTTTCCATATAAAATCTGTTCAAATTCAGAGATATCATTTTTTATATATTCTTTTTGTTTCTCCGTTATTTTATTTTCTGATGGATATCTTATATACAGAGCGTTATATGTATAACCTTCCGTCTTTCCCCAGGTTTCTATCTCTTCATCTCCAGTATCGATTCTGTCTCTGTTTACAACATATGCAGTTTCTCCGGACAACAAACCAAATTCCGAGAGACGCAGTCTGCTTTCTCCGTTTGTTACAGGTTCCACTGCCAGATATACTCCCTGATACTTTCCATCAACAAACAATTCCACAAACCGTGTATCTGGAGCCCATCCATTTAATTCCCTTGCCAGATCATACACCAGTTTATTCCTGAGCAACGTCTTATCAAGATAAGGTCCATTCAGTATCCATTCACTGTTTGCTCCCATTCCTGCAAGCGACACTTTTTTTGCACTGTTTTTTTTATTTTTATTAAATTTAATGCGATACTGCTTTTTATCAAATTTACTATAAGAAGATGCACCTCTGTATTTGATCGTAGCACGGTATATAGAATTGGGAACTGAGAAAACAGATTGCTCCTCTCCGTTTCCGTCCAGCAGAGCAATATTTCCCCAAATCACATTCTTCTTCAGGATCTGCTGCCCCTTCGTATTCATATAGACTACCGGAAGTGTAGTAGAGAACTTTCCCAGATCATAGTATTCCAGTATATCCTCGTCAGGTGCAGCCCACTCCTTCATTTCTTCTTTCGTGATAGCGGTTCTCTTTTTTTCCTTTGACTTATTTTCTGACTTTACAACAGAATTTCCCACAATGGATATTCCACAGAGAACTGTTATCATCAGAATACATAAAAGGATACGTCTTATCCTTTTCATAGCAACACCTCTCAGTCAGGCAGCCTTTTTACTGCGAAAGTTCATCCTTCTGGTCAACTACATTTACCCTTTTCACGCCGTCGATCTTGATCAGTTTCTCTGAAATATCCATCTGATTTTCTTTTGCAGCTTTATCCAGGATTCCCTCTCCGATAGAATAAACCAGTTCAAAGCTGCTTTCTGTAACATTTCTCATGGAAACATGTACTTTTCCTGAAAAAAAGGTATCCACTGCTGCCTCTGTTTTATGTAAGCATTCAGGTTTTCCCTGAACAACCAGCAATTTATTACAGGACGTAAAGCCTTTTCTCGTAATAATAAGAAAAAGGAGTAAAAAAGCAGAACCAATGACAATAAGCGCATACTGAGACACACCGCAGCCAATGCCTGCCGCTATTGCCCAGAAAATATAAGTAGCATCTCTTACATCCTTTACAGCAGTACGAAATCTTATGATAGAAAGCGCACCGACCATACCAAGGGACAATGCAATATTATTACTGATAATGCTCATGATCATAGCTGTGATGATCGTGATCGATCCGATTGAAATATTAAACTTCCTGCTGTATGCAGATCCTGCATAAGAAATTTTATAAGTAAACATAATAAAAAAGGCAACGATCAGTGCGATCACATTATTCATTAAAATTACAGTCACACTCAGTGCTTCTGTGTTTGTCAGATTTTCTACGATAAATTCTCTCATCTCTCTCTCCAATCCCGGCATCCGGTTTACAAACATTCACCGGTCTGCCGTATGTAAAACTTACAGTCACATCATTCTGGCTCTGGAATATTTGCTGTGGCTGGTTGACAGTTCATCTGCTTCTTTCAATGTCTCAGCGATCATATCCGGCAGGAATCCTGTATATTTTACTTCCATCAGCACCTGTTCTGTACTGCCCAGCGCATCTGTTCCAACATCCTCGAACAGACCATATGGATATAAAGTCCCTCGGATATCCGTATCAAAAGTAATCCTTACATCACCTGCAGGATAAGCAAATGCCAGTCTCTGATAATCTATGATCGTCTTTGGGCGATAACAGCCCTGTGTGATCCGCAAATACAATCTCATAGCCAGCTCGGTTTCATATTCCAGAAGAAATGAAGCATCTCCCTGTTCCATCTGAAGCGCCTGTTCGCGGCTGACAGGTATGGAATATTTCACTCCGTCAGATCCGTTTTTGCATTTAAACTCCAGCTTTGCAGATAAATCACTCAGTGAATAAATTCTCAGACGAATCTTCCTTTTTTCATACATTCCATCCAGATTATCCCATAAATCCTGATCGTCTATGGAATCATAGTACTGAGATCTGATAAAATATCTTCCATTTTCCCCATGGATATCTCTTTCCATAATGCCATCCAGCTTCTGTTGAAGAATCATGGCCTCTCTGCGGCTGATCAGATATTTGATTTCTTTACGAAAAACCGTTTCCAAATCCTACGCCCCCTCTCTGATTTTCGTTCAAACAGAACTATCTGGAGCAGGAGTCCGCATACTGTCAGCAAAACCACGTATCTGACTCCCGTTTCATGAAGAAGAAACATTCCCGCTGCAACAGAAGAAAGGATTGCTCCCTCCATCGGAAAAAAGGCTGCTGCAGCTGCAGCTCCTGCAGCGAAAATAGCTGCAGCCCACCAGAACGGATAACACATCCATACAACTGCCGCAGCAGTCATTGCAGACAGGATCATGGAATCTGCTGTTTTCCATTTAAATGCCATGTATCCCATCAGACATCCAAGTATCGTAAATGCAGTTACGATCGTCCCCCATCCGGTTTTTCCGTTCATAACAGTACATAATACAATCGTCACTCCCCAGAACATTATGAAGGAAACGATCAGACGATACACCTTAGCTCCTGCAAAAACTAGCAGAATCCCAAGGATCAGAAACAGCATTCTTTCTGTATTTCCGCTTATATGAAGATTGTCTGCACTTCCTGTTTTTTTCATAAACAGGTCAGTTCCCTTAAGGATCAGTTCCGACATCAGACACTCCTCCTTCCATTAAAAGTGGATTCAATGCTTTCATATAGGATTTATTTCCTGTTTCAGCAACATCCTGTGCCCATATAACATATTCTATATTATATTTTTCCAGTACTTCATCCAGATTCTGTATAAGATCTGTATCTTCATATATATTAGATACGTAAACCTTTTCAAAGATTTCTGAAAGATAAGAGATCATCATCTTCCCTCTTGTATCTGCAATAAGAAGAAGATTTCCTTTCCTCTGTCCTTTTCCTCTTCCTTCCACTATACTATGAGCATAATCTGAACCAATGACTGCACGACTTCCGCTGCTATTAAACTGTATCATTTGTCTTTTTAGTGTCTGCAGTTGCCCTTCTTTGTTTTCAAAGGTTAATTCTTCGCAATTGGGATTTGAACCATTGATATAAATATAGAATGGTTCCTGCTCCATATTTTCTATATCTTTCTTTATTTCGTCTGTCGTATACTTTTCTAACGCTTCCAAAAGAAGGTTTCCATCAAAAGTTCCAAAAACATATTCACGGTAAGCATCCAGGTTCTCCTTATCATATCCAAGTTCTTCCAAAATCACCTGCGTCCCATAAAATGCCCCACACATTGTCCAGCTATTTCTAGTTCTGAAATAAATATATTCATACTGATGTTTCTCCAGTTCAGACAGAGGATTTAAAACTACAGAAGGCTCTGAAAAAGAGGCTTCCAGTTTTTCTGTAAAATCACTGTATTTTTCCTTTTCATTTTCATATCCGCTTTCAAATACCGCTCTTTCCGGTATCGGCATAATATAAGTATCTTTTCCACTCTTTTTCTGTAATGCTTTCATAATATCTGCCGCATATGAAATATGATCCTCGGAAATCTGATTTATATTAAAGATACGGTCTGTATAGATTACCTGATCCTGAGTTTCCAGGATTTTGGTTTTTGAAAGAGACTGGTTATTTTTTAAGCCATAATTATTATATAAATCTCTTGTTTCCGGAACATATACGCTTTGCTGCTCAACACTCTGCAATTTTTCCATTCCATTCTGGAGGATCAGAATTCCTGCAGACATTACGATCAAAACAAGCAAAACAAGAAACAGTTCTGCGGTTTTATTCTTTTTCAACTGAATTCACCTCCCTGAACCTGATTCTGGCATTTGGACAGTTTTTCTCCAATTCTGCAATACCCGGCTGATTTTTTATTTTCTCTGACACGGAAATCTGTTCAAGGGAAACACAATCTCTGAATGCACTGATTCCCACATATTCCACACTGTCCGGCAGGTATACCTCTTTCAGATTTTTACATCCCCGAAAAGCATGATCACCTATTTTCTTTAACAGAGAGGTATCTGAAAATATCAGTTTATTAACAGACACACATTCCGCAAATGCAGCTCCTTCAATCACAGTCAGGGAATCCGGAAGACTTATAAATTCCAGTGCATAACAGTTTTCAAAAGCTGATATCCCTACCGATTTCAGCGAAAGCTTTTCCATGCTCTCCCAAACTTTCAATACATGACAGTCAGCAAATGCATAGTCCTCAATAACAGAAACGCTCTCCGGTAGATACACCTTCTCAAGACTTCTGCATCCAAAAAACTGACTCTTCGGAATAACTGATGCACCTTCAGGAATAACTGCCTCTTTTACATATATATCTCCTCGAAATCCCTGAGAATCAACATTTTCATATTCTGACAGATTCTGGAAAATAATCTTTTCCTCATGAACAGGTTCTACTGGAAAACAATACTCTCCAAACATCTCCCTGTCTGATTTCAGGATTTTTCCACCGCCTTCTGAAACCACATATCCATAAACATAATTACTGCCATAAAATGTTATTGTTCCGCGAGCAACAACTGAAGTAATCTTATTCGGCTGGCCTGCACTGGCGCCTTCTTCAAATATAATGTTGCCCTGTGTAAAAATGTTTCCAAGCACTGTTGCATTTTTTTCCAGAAGTATATCCTTCTCTGCGAAAATATTTCCAAGCACCGATGCATTTTCCATGATTCTTACAGACTCATCACTGTGGATATCTCCCTGCAGGATAATGTCCTCTATCACCTTTATATCCCCACGGGAAATAATCGTATAAGGAACTGTCCCACTTTCCGTAACCATATCATCATCTATGTAATGCCTGTTATATTCATGACTGTTCATTACCGGCATACGAAATATCCTGGGATCACGTTCCTCCATAAACCGGTCAGGTTCCTCCGGGCGCTGTCCCAGACGGATCACAGGTGCATACAGACTACGAAAAATATTATCAAAGCCTATCACAAGCTGTTCTCCACTTGATATCCTTTCACCCAGATCACATTCATCATAAACTGCAACCGCACATTCCGCATCTGCCCATCTGAGCAGCCGGATCTTATTTCCGAAAAGCAGTCTTTTTTTGCTGTATACAGCCCGGAGTCGTATATTTTCTTTTACAAACAACGCATCTTTTTCACTGTATATTTCTTTTTGGAAATGTAAATCCTCTTGCTGCGGACAAAAGATGGTATTTCTGGCAATGACCAGATCTTCAATGTCAGGCTGCACAAACTCCTGGTTTCCATCTGTTTCCAACACCTTTTCCTGTCTTGAAAGCATAATCATACCATTCTTCATTTCCGGAAGGGCTTTTTCCACCAGAGAAGAAAAGCTTTGGCCAAAATATCTGGCATTTTTCACATAATCCTGCCTTATTTTCAGGATCTGCCCTTTTCTCATCCTGAAATACAATATTGCGACCAGCAGAGGCATAGCGAACATACAGACAAAAATCAAGATCCATACTTTCATTTTTCAGCCTCCTTTTCCGTTTTCTGCACGGTAAACCGCACTGTTTTATCCCATTTCACACCTCTTCCGGTAACAGTATCTACCACTGCATCCCAGAATCCCAGAGAGATATTCCACATATAGAAGAAAAAGTTAAACATCATAAGGGGCAGAAGCAATGCCTCTCCGGGAAGTCCGTCTATGATCAGCGAGGTACCTATCTCAAAAAATGGTGCAAAATTTCCAAGGGAATTATAAATTCCCAAAAATAATATAACCCACCAGCCACTGAATATCTGCATTTCACCCAGGAAAAATAATCCAAGGGAAACTACCCAGCCCACTAGCAGAAATACCGGTACTGAATAGATAAAAAGCAGAAACAAGCCATCTATCTTCTGAAACAGCCCCATATAAGGAGTTGTAATCGTAGGGATCAGATAGCGGAACAATACTTCATTATGCCCTCTTGACCAGCGTCTGATCTGTCTGCCTCTCACATTCCAGCTTTCCGGGGACTCTTCATAACATTCCGCTGAATTAGCGTATACAACCTTCCAGCCATTGGTAAAAAGTCGATATGTAAGTTCCGTATCTTCTGCCAGAACCTTTGGATTAAAGCCACCTGTTTCTAACAGAAAATCTTTGCGAAATCCCCCTACTGTCCCGCCATACTGCGGAATTGTTTTCAAGTTATATCGTGCCTGCTGATCTACCTGATATCCTCCGGACCGTTCCAGATTAATAAGTCTGGTCAGCATATTTGTGTTGGTATTGTACGGTATCACCCGCCCCATAACTGCACCTACCTGCGGATCCTCAAATCCCAGCGCAATCTGTTTCAGCATGTTTCTGGCAGGTCTGTAATCTGCATCAAATACAATGATGATCTCCCCTTTTGCCAGCTTCATTGCATCATTCAGACCTACCGGTTTTCCTCTGTCCGGACAGTCTCTGTGAAGGGGACGTATAAACTCATACTTTCTGTGATACTCATCCAACATTTCCCTTGTACGGTCTGTAGAATTATCATTGATCGGAATAATTTCAAGTCTGTCCCTGTCATACTCACATTTCAGCAGAGAATCCAAAACATTGGAAAGCACCTGCTCCTCATTATGCATAGGGATCAGTACGGAAATACTTTTCATCCTGTCTGTAAGAATATCATTGTAATAGAGACGCTGCCTGCCCAGAAGTCTTACAATTGTAAAATAAAAATGTCTGGCCGTGTACAGAAGCATCAGGATGATAACAAAAATAGTATAACCTTTCATAATAGCTACGACCATTTCCATACCTCCCTTCCCTTCCTTGAATCGTAAACACCGATCATGCGGTTGACAAACACTGCATAAATCATAACCAGATATAAAAAGTCAAACATAGGACCTATTATAAAGTAGAAGAACGCCATATAGATCACAGAGAATCTGTACAGCAGCCAGATAAAGATCACATAGCGAACAGTTCCAAATACAATGGAATACAACATTACCGCAAGAAGGGTCAAAAGCTTATAGATCACTCCCCTGTCTCCTATAATTCCAGTAACCATAACTGTCATAACAAAAAACATCACCCATATGCCAATTTCCTGAAGCATATATAGGTTTGAATAAACAGTTAAAGTATATGGAAAATATTTTTCCCCAAACACAAACCACAGACTGTTTATCAGATGAATCGCACTGCACAATATCAGATAAATGGCAAGAGGCCGACCCTTCCATGGAAGTCCCGCCAGCAGAATGATTGCTGCAAGCGAAATCCCTGTATTTATAAGGCTTATCTGTATTCCCGGATATACGGTTCCTGCACTGAGATAGCTGATTTTTCCAAACAGAGGATACGTTTCTGAACGGATTCCTACATACATATGCGGTTCATATTTCTTTAAAACACCGGCACATATCTTACAGATCATCCTGGTCAGATCATCGATCTGAGTCCACATAAGCAGAAAACCAAGCAGGATCAGTATAACAATATACAGAATACATTTCTTTTTATCTGCCTCAATTCTTCGATAGGTTCTGGTGTAATCAATTACTTTCTTTTCTTTCATAGACTCCTCCTTTTATTCCGCTTCGCTACGCAGCTCATAACCGGGAATCTTCCAGAATTTTTTACATCCCCTCCCCATAAATTACAGCACTGCAGCCTTTCTTCTTTTTGCTCTGATACATTGCCCTGTCAGCCTTTCTGTATAGCTGATCAAAAGAAACCTCTTCATATCCATCATAAAAACACGCACCAAGACTTATTTCTATGCTCTTTCCCTGCATCTCTATGATATCAATCTGTCGGATATTTTCAAAAAATCTCTCAAAAAATTTCTCTGCTGCCCTTTGTTCCAGCATTCCCGGTATAAACATGGCGAACTCATCACCTCCGAGCCGCAAAACCACATCACTGTCACGACATGTTTTCTGTAGCTTCTCCGCAACAGCTATGATCACCTTATCTCCTACAGAATGCCCATAAGTATCATTGATGGATTTAAATTTGTCACAGTCGATCAGGCAAAGCAATCCTCCTGTTTTTTCCTTTAAAAATTCAGTAATCTTTTTTTCTCCGCTTCCACGATTACATAATCCTGTCATAAGATCTGTCTGCGCCAGATAAATCAGCCTGTTCTCACGCTTTTTTTCTTCTTCTATACACTCAATACAGAAAAGCACATGCAGAAGTCTTCCATTTTCATCGTAGTCTACAGGAATAAATCTGCTCCGGCACCAACCTGATGTTTTATCTATAAATTCATGTGTTATGCTGTTTTCTCCAAGAAGCCGTTCTTCCAGCGTACTGATATCTACAAACTCCAGTGATTCCTGAAGTTGTGATTCTATACACATTTTCTCAACAATATCATTGATATGTCCGCAAAAATCATCCCTGATTTCATATTCTCCCATTTTAAAATCTTTTCCCAGATATTCCGCAATCTGATCTGTCATTTTTACAATATGATATCTTTTTGTCTGCACATCAACCAAATGCATAGATGTATAGATCTTCGAGAGGGATGAATAACTGCTGAGCTTTGCCTCTTTATTTGACTTTATAAATGAATTACGCAATTTCAGAAATGAGATAAGAAGCGTTCCTATCATATCCAGAAAAGTAGTAAGTCCTCTGTAATCACTCTTTGGAGGATTATCCACACCAAAAAAACCACTTATCTCATCTTTATAACGTAAAGGGCATACCACCACATTTCTCACATTCTGCGCTTTTAACATATCATACGATACACGATGTTCTTCTTTGATATCTTCTATATCAGTGATGATGATACTTTCGCCCTTAGAAAACGTATCATACCACCACTTTATTACGTCCATATCGACATTCTGCAATCTGTCTATCTCAGGAGTTACTCCCTGTGCACACCATTCATACGTATTGTCTGTGCCATGTCTTTCTTTACAATCTTCGAAAATATATATTCTGTCAGAACCGATATGTCTGCCGAAAAAGCGGATAAATTCATTAATCTGCTCGTCAGGTGTATGGTAATTGAGTGCGGATCTAAGTGCTTCATTTATGACCAGTTCATACTTTATGATTGTCTTCATGTTGCTTTCCTCCTGAATGTCGTTCTCATCTTATTTTTTTACATT
>OLQR01001971.1_pt1 | contig 10594 bp, 10 predicted proteins | sample 1671881 | NCBI WGS metagenome assembly OLQR01 (sample SAMEA3136623, study PRJEB25190) | human gut metagenome | biome: human gut; feature: human-associated habitat; material: faeces | place: Austria | collected 2013 | reverse complement strand
GCCCGTGGTAATATCCGGCGGAGATAACGGCTGTCTTTGCGTCATGTGACAGCTTGAAGCTGTGGCCGTAGCCGATGTTGTGACCGGCCGGCAGTTCATAGATATCGTCCACACAGGCGGATAGATTGCAGACCTCATGAAAACCATAATCATTTGGAACCGCAAGTCTGCCAAGAAAGGCAGAGCCGATGCGGATGGCATCTAAGTTCATGGATGGATATTTTATCATCGAGGTTGAAGATGAGATATGACGGATGCCTACCGGAATGCCGTCTTTCTGGAGTGTGTCACAGAGGTGAGTGAAATCCTGAAACTGTTTCTTTACATAGTATTCATTTCTGCATGCAGCTGCATGGAAATGAGAGAAGATACCGGTGATCCGCACATGCCTTAGCGACTGTACGGTATCGGCAATCTGTTTTTCTTCGGAACATAAGAAGCCGTATCTACCAAATCCGGTGTCAATGCAGAGATGTGCATGGACTGTCGGATGGTTCATGTAGGCGGCTGTTTCATCGATCACATGCGCACAGTCGGTACTGGTGATGCTGAGCGTGATATCGTGATCGATCGCAGTCGTGATATCTTCTGAGTTATATAAAGGAGTCATCAACAGGATATTTCCCGTGATGCCGTTTCTGCGTAAGGTGACAGCATCTGACAGTTCGGTTACACCATAGTTATCAATACCCTTTGATTGTAAGAACGATGCAAATTTTGTAAGTCCAAGCCCATAAGCGTTTCCCTTTAATACTGCTATGACTTTTGCGCCGTTTGCCAGACGTTTGATGATCCGTATATTGTTATCCAGTGCATTTGTTTTGATTGTAAGAGTTGTCATGTCCTCAAGTTCCTCCGGTTTCATGTAAGTATTTATCTCATTGGTCATCTACAGACACATGGTCTGTTGTCGAAACTCGTTGCCCGGGCATGAGCGGTTGTTCATTTATTTGATGTATCTAGCATATATTCGAAATGCATCATTTTTGTATAAAAACCGACACAGAAATGCAATATCTTTGAACTTTTTTTGCATCGTTTGTATGCAATCCGGAAAAGTGGATGTTGTATAAGAGTAAAATGTGATAAACTATTTAGAAATAAAGACAGGATGGAAACCGTTTATGCATACACTGATAACAGAGATTCGCGATAAACAGAATATTACAAAGGAACAGCTTCAGCTTCTGCTGGAAACAGACAATCAGGAAATGATTGAAGAATTGATGGTATGTGCCAGAACGGAAGCGCAGAAGGTATACGGAAATAAAGTCTATATGCGTGGACTGATCGAGTTTACCAACTACTGCAAAAATGACTGCTATTACTGTGGAATCCGCCGGAGCAACCGAAATGCCCAGCGTTACCGCCTGACAGAAGAAGATATCCTTGCCTGCTGCAAAGAAGGCTATGAACTGGGATTCCGTACTTTTGTCCTTCAGGGAGGAGAAGACGGATATTATACAGATGAAAAGCTGACAGCTCTGATCCGTAAGATCAAAGAAGTCTATCCGGACTGTGCCCTGACACTTTCCATCGGGGAGAAATCCGAAGAAAGCTACCGTGCCTACAAAGAAGCCGGTGCAGACCGCTATCTTCTGCGGCATGAGACCGCGCGTGAAGAGCATTACCGCAAACTCCATCCAGAAGAAATGTCCTGCGAAAACCGCAAAAACTGTCTTCGCACCCTCAAAAAACTGGGCTATCAGACAGGTGCAGGCTTTATGGTGGGTTCTCCTTACCAGACCATCGATGATCTGGTAGAGGATTTCCTGTTCCTCAAAGAACTGGATCCGGAGATGGTCGGGATCGGACCGTTCATTTCACATCAGGATACTCCTTTCCATGATGAAAAGAGCGGAACACTTGAAGACACGCTTTTTTATCTGGCACTCCTTCGTCTGATGCTTCCGAATGTGCTCCTTCCGGCAACTACAGCACTGGGAACGATCTGTCCGAAGGGACGTGAACTCGGCGTAAAATCCGGCGCAAATGTCGTGATGCCGAATCTTTCTCCTGTTTCTGTGCGAAAGAAATACATGCTCTATGACGGAAAAATCTGCACCGGAGATGAGGCAGCAGAATGCCGTTTCTGCCTCAGCCGGCGCATGGAACTGATCGGCTGCCAGATCGTGACAGACCGCGGGGATTACAAAAAAGTCTTGCAATAGATACTGTATATGGGGTATAGTGGTCATATGGTTACTGTGAATGAAGTGAACAGTAACATTGTATGCTATAAAGGAGGATTATTTTTAATGAAGAAATCCAGATTACTGATCGTGCTGGCTGGTCTGGCTGTGTTTGCATCCGGATGTGGTTACAGCACAGGAGGAGAAGACTCTACTGTGACTGTGATTGAAGCGACTCCGACTCCGACCGCTACTCCTACACCGGAAGCAACTCCGACTCCGGAAGTTCCAGAGGCAACCCCGACTCCGGCGCAGGAAGTCGCACAGACAGCAAGCGGTGTGAATATCATAAAGCAGAATGCTACCTATTATGTTGTGGAGGGCGTAAATGTCCGCTCTGACTGCAGTACAGAGGCAGAGATGATCACAGGAACAACTGTTGGTCAGGAACTGACAAGTACAGGTGTCAGCGAGGACGGACAGTGGATCGAAGTAACGGTTAATGGTCAGACAGGTTACGTCAATGCACAGTATGTTTCCACAACCGCTCCGGCAGGTGCTGCTGCACAGACTACAGCTCAGTAAAAAGAACGAAATACTTCAAAGAAAAACGCTGAACTTCTTTAAAAGAAATTTTTCTGAAAAGAAGCACAGCGTTTTTTATTTGGCATTTATGATACGAAAGAAAATGACTTACTCCGGATAAACAAGACGATCCGGTTTGATATCGTAGAGAACTTCGCGGAGATATTTATCGGCAAGATATTTTGCCATGCCGAGGTTCATGTCGAGGTAGTTTCCACAGTCTTTGGCAGAAGCTCCCGGGATTTCGCCTTCAAAATCACGGATAAATTCAAACATCTCTGTCATGAGCGGCACGATATCCTTGGATTCGTAATCGCCTGCAAGGAGAAGATAGTTTCCGGTACGGCATCCCATCGGTCCCCAGTAGATGATCTTGCTTCCGAATTCAGCGTGATTGCGGAGAAAAGTAGCTGCGAGATGTTCCATTGCGTGAAGCTCGGCAGTGTTCATGACAGGCTCCTCGTTCGGGGAAGTCATGCGGATATCAAAAGTAGTGATGACCTGATCTCCGAGATAATCCTTGCGGGAAACATAGATTCCCGGCTGGAGTTTGATATGGTCTATGGTAAAGCTGGCTATTTTTTTCATAGGTGTTATTCCTTTCTGTATTTTGATATAAAGTCGTTAATCCTTATTGTAACAGAGCTTTGACATGCTTACAAGTAGTTGGAGAAAAATCCCCGGCATTGACTTTACTTCTTCGTGATGTTAAACTGTTGCACAAGACAAAGTTATGAAAGTAATGTCAGAAGAGGAGGAATTTTATTATGAAATCCAGAGTTTTGGCGGCAGTTTTCGCAGTTGTCCTTACAGCAGGCACCCTTACCGGCTGTGGAAGCACAAAGACAGCTGATACTGCAAAAACAGAAGATACAAAAGAAGAGACTTCTTCAGATAAAGAAGTGACACAGGAACCGGTAAGCGAAGAAGAAGCAGAGGCAGACGGTTTCAGTGACGGTACAGACGGGGAAACAACCCTGGATACCAGCAAGGAACTGACAGGAATCCATCATGCAGGAATTGCTATCAAGGATTACGGAAGCATCGAGGTAGAACTGGATGCAGACACAGCCCCGATCACAGTGACAAACTTCGTGAAGCTTGCACAGGACGGTTTCTATGACGGACTGACTTTCTGGCGTATCATAGACGGTTTTATGATGCAGGGTGGTGACCCGAAGGGCGATGGAACTGGCGGCGCAGATGAGACGATCAAGGGAGAATTCTCCAGTAACGGTGTGAAGAATGATATTTCTCACGTAAGAGGAACCATCTCCATGGCGAGATCTTCAGACCCGGACAGCGCAAGCTCCCAGTTCTTCATCGTACAGTCTGACAGTACCTTCCTGGATGGCGACTATGCAGCATTCGGTCATGTGACAGAGGGAATGGATGTCGTAGACCAGATCTGTAAGGATGCAAAACCTACAGATGACAACGGAACGATCAAGGCAGACGAGCAGCCGGTGATCGAGAGCATCCAGATCAAAGACTGATCGTTTTACAGTTTTATGATCAGAACTGGAATCGGAGGATTGTTCGGGCGGTTATAGTAGTCGCTCCGGATGACAAGATATTTATGCGGGTCGAGGGAGGCAAGCCATGCAAGTACCGCGTCCCGCTCCTCAAATCCGGAATCGCCGCCGCTGTAAATACAAAGTGAGATCAGGCCGCCTTTTCTGAGAAGGGAAAGCCCCTGGGTCAGAGCCTCAATGCTGGTGTCACCTTTTGTCGCTTTGGCGTGATCCCCACCGGGAAGGTAGCCGAGATTGAAGGTGATGCAGCTTACAGAATTTTCCTGGGCATGCGTTTTCATTTGCGTATGGGATTCCAGAAGCAGAGTATAGTTGTCTGGTGCACCTTCGCTGATGAGGTGCTCTTTTGTACTTTTTAATGCCTGTTCCTGAATATCAAAAGCAAGTACTCTGCCCTTTTCGCCGCAGAGCGTACTCAGAAGCAGTGTATCATTTCCGTTTCCCATCGTTGCATCAATACAGAGATCGCCCGGAGAAACCTGTTCTTTTATAAAACGCGCACACCATTGTGTGATCTGATAATTTTTCATAAAAATCTTAGTCCTTTCTTATTCATTACTCCCATTATAATAAAAATCTAACATGAAAACGAGTACAAAAAAAGAAACACAGCAAAAATTCATTGCAATTGTCGCTGGGGCTGTTATAATGTAACAGACATGAAAACTGTGAAAAACTCGTAAAAGGAAGGAAAATCTTATGTTAAAGGGTAAAACCGTTCTTCTGGGAGTGACCGGAAGCATTGCGGCATACAAAATCGCATATCTTGCAAGTGCACTGAAGAAACTTCACGCAGAGGTCCATGTGCTGATGACGAAGAATGCAACCAATTTTATCACACCGATTACATTTGAATCGCTTACCGGAACGAAATGTCTGGTAGATACCTTTGACAGAAATTTTCAGTTCCAGGTAGAACATGTTTCCATTGCAAAGAAGGCAGACGTAGTCATGATCGCACCTGCCAGTGCCAATGTGATCGGCAAACTTGCACATGGGATCGCAGATGATATGCTGACAACAACGATCATGGCATGCAAATGTAAGAAATTCATTTCCCCTGCCATGAATACAAATATGTTTGAAAATCCGATCCTGCAGGATAATCTTAAGACGCTTGAGCATTATGGATACGAAGTGATCCAGCCAGCGAGCGGCTACCTTGCCTGCGGGGACACCGGAGCCGGTAAGATGCCGGAGCCGGAAACACTGCTTTCTTACATCTTGAGGGAGATCGCAGCGGAGAAGGATCTTGAGGGAAAGAAGGTTCTGGTCACAGCCGGACCTACCCAGGAATCCATTGATCCGGTGCGCTACATCACCAACCATTCTTCCGGCAAGATGGGCTATGCACTGGCAAAAGCAGCTATGCTCCGTGGCGCAGATGTCACTCTGGTCAGCGGACCATGCAGCATCACGCCGCCGCCTTTTGTAAAGGTGGTACCGGTCGTGACCGCGAAGGATATGTTTGATGCGGTGACTTTCGTAAGTGCAGAGCAGGACATCATCATCAAGGCAGCAGCCGTGGCAGACTACCGCCCGAAGCAGGTTTTTGATGAGAAGGTCAAGAAGCAGGACAAAGAAATGAGTATTGAACTGAAAAAAACGGACGATATTCTCAAATACCTGGGAGAACATCGTACTCCGCAGCAGTTCCTCTGTGGATTTTCCATGGAGACTCAGAACATGATCGGTAATTCCAGGGCGAAGCTTGGTAAGAAACATCTGGATATGGTGGCAGCGAACAACCTCAAGGTTGCAGGCGCCGGTTTCCAGGGTGATACCAATGTGCTGACTCTGATTACACAGGATGAGGACGTATCACTCCAGCTTATGAGCAAGGAGGATGCAGCCAACGTCATTCTGGATAAGATCCTTTCTATCATGAAAGAAAGGGAACAGTAACCCGTTCACCAGGAGGCGGGTAAATAAAATTACATACCCGCAGTTCCGCACCGTATTGTATCCCCATGGAGGGAACGATAACAAGGAGGAAAAACATGAAAAGAAACAAATTTACCACATCACAGCTCACCATTCTTGGTCTGATGTCAGGAATCCTTTTTCTGATGGCGTACACACCACTTGGATATCTGAACATAGGACCTCTGGCAGTCACCTTTAATGTCATTCCGGTCGCAATCTGCGCGGTCGTTCTCGGACCGACAGGCGGAGCCGTAGCCGGAGCCGTTTTTGGACTGACCAGTTTCTTACAGGCAATGGGAATCGGCGGTACCAGCGCACTGGGAGCAGCACTGTTTCAGATCAATCCATTCTTGAGTGCAGTTCAGTGTTTTGTACCTCGTATTCTTGATGGATTACTTATCGGTTTCATCTACAGAGGAATGAGAAAGAAAACAAATGTATATGCATCCTGTGCAGTAACCGGATTCTTTTCCGCATTCCTGAATACTCTGTTCTTTATGACCGCACTGGTTGTAATGTTCGGAAACACAGAAGTGATCCAGAATCTTATGGGTGGAAGAAATGTGATCATTGGATGTTGTATGATGGTAGGTGTTAATGCAATCAGTGAGATGGTTTCTTCAACAATCATCACAGCAGCTGTAGGAACCGCACTTTCCAAGGCTCATCTGATTCCGGCATCTCAGATTGCAAAACCTGACACTGCCGCATAAAAAGCATATAGACAGGAATGAGAATATATGATTTTAGCCATTGATATCGGAAACACCAACATTGTAGTTGGCTGTATCGAAGAAGAGAAGATTTACTTTATAGAGAGGATTTCCACGAACCACACCAAGACAGAACTGGAGTATGCGATCGACCTCAAGACGATCCTTGACATCCATCACATCAAACGTTCTGAGATCGAGGGTGCGATCATTTCTTCCGTAGTTCCGCAGATCACCAATGCAGCGAAGCTTGCGGTCGAGAAGATCCTCAAAAAAGAACCGATGGTCCTGGGACCAGGAGTCAAGACAGGACTGAATATTGTTCTGGATAATCCGGGAGAGATGGGAGCAGACCGTGTGGCAGACGCAGTTGCGGCGCTGGCACAGTATCCGGTACCGCTGGTCATCGTGGATATGGGAACAGCGACTACGATTTCTGTTCTGGATGATAAGAAACGCTATATCGGCGGAATGATCCTTCCGGGTGTACGGATCTCTCTGGATGCGCTGACTTCCAGAGCATCACAGCTGAGCGGGATCAGTATTGAAGAGCCGAAACGGCTCATTGGAAGAAATACGGTAGACTGCATGAAGAGCGGGATCCTTTATGGAAACGCAGCTGCGGTGGACGGTATCGTGGACAGGATCGAAGAAGAACTTGGACAGAAAGTCACCGTGATCGCAACCGGTGGAATGTCCAAAAAGATTATTCCTCACTGCAAAAGAGAGATGATCTGGGACGGAGACCTGCTTCTCAAGGGACTTCAGATCATTTACGACAAGAACAAATAATAAAAATCAGTAACTATAAAATCACTTCTTTTGACTGTGTGAAACAGCAGAGGAAGTGATTTTTTTGTTGCGAAAAAATTTTTCAGAATGCCTGTGCCATGTCTTTTGGGACGGGGGCAGTGAAGCAGAGGTCTTTGCCGGTCAGCGGATGCCGGAAATTAAGCTGGAAAGAATGCAGAGGCTGTCTTTTGAAATGGTCATAGACCGGATGGTAGAGATAATCTGCCGGGAGTGGATGTCCGATGTATCCCATATGCACCCGGATCTGGTGGGTGCGTCCTGTTTCCAGATGGATCTCCAGGAGGGAATGATCATTTCGGACGGCAAGTCGTTCATAATGTGTGACAGCGGATTCTCCATGTTCCGGATCGACCTGCCGCTGGATCACGGAATCGGAAACACGTCCGATTGGGGCAGAGACTGTCCCGGATGGAGGGGTGACACCGCAGACAACTGCCAGATAGGTGCGGCGGATCTCACGGTTTCGCATCTGTGCGGAAAGGATCGCGGCGCTGAGCGCGTTTTTTGCAAGGATCAGTGCACCGGAGGTATCACGGTCCAGCCGGTTGATGCAGCGGAACGGGCAGAGTTCGTTTTTTTGCTGGAAATAGAATGCTGCAGCATTGGCGAGGGTGTTTGTATAATTTCCGATCGAAGGATGCACAGGCATATCAGCCGGTTTATTTAAGACAAGGATGTCTTCATCTTCATAAAGAATATCAAGGGGCAGGGGAGCAGGAACGATCCCTTCCATGCTGCCTGTTTCCATGACGCGCACCCGGAAATGGTCTCCTTCTTTGAGAATGCTTCGTCCCCCGGCGCGCATTCCGTTTACGAGAAGTGCTTCTTTATCCGGCTTCATGGAAGTCAGGATGTGCCGGGAAAACCCTTTTGACCGCAGGAATTCAAGTACCTGCATGCCGTCCTCCTGCGGGGTGATGGTATATGTTAAAATTCTGTCCATATGGTTAGTTTCTCCAGTTTGTTTTTTTATCTGGCATCAGTATAGGGCAACAGGAAAAAAAATTCCACAGATTTTGCAAAAATAAATGGAAAACAGAATCGCAATCTGGTATAAAATAAGGTAAATAGCGGTTACAGGGGATTTATGGTCCACCGCTATAATAAAAAGGAAGATTTTTACATAAGCTGAAATACATAAGGCCGGGGGAATGAGACAATGAGTGAAGAAAAAAAGATCAGCAAAAAGACACTGAAGATCATCTTGGGAGTATGCGTTGGTGCAGTAGTGGCACTGGTAGTGGGATTTTTTGCCTATATCCATGTGGCAGATACGAATACACTGGGGCGCAAGATCACGATCTATGGACTGGATGTGTCGAAACTGGGTGTGGAGGATGCAAAGCAGAAGATCCTGACTACATTCCAGGATAAGAAGATCGTTTTTAAGGAAAACGGAGCGGATGTCTACAGTCTGACTCTGAAAGATCTGGGTTACAGCCTGGATGAAAATGACCTTACGACGCAGCTTACAGAACTTCAGAAGAAGAGAGAGGCAAACCGCAAGATCTTTGCAGAACAGGAGAATGTAAATATCTCTTACAAAGTCAACAAGGATGCCGAGCAGGAAAAGAGTGCACTGACAGTAGACCATTTTGGTGACAGGGAACGTACCTCTTCTACAAATGCATCGATCCAGTATGATGACGCAAAGAAAGAATTTACGATTACCAGTGAGGTACAGGGCGATGAGATTGATGAAAGCCGTCTGATGAGCTTTGTGGATCAGACACTGGATGCGGATTTTACTTCTGCACTTCTTGATGCAGAAGCAGATATTACGATGGGTACAGAATGTTATCAGCTCCCGGATGTTTCCGCAGATGAGAAGATGCAGAACAAGCTGACCAGCCTGAATGACCAGCTTGACAAATACAGAAGTACAACAGTTACCTATACATTTGGAGAGAGTACAGAAGTCCTGGATTCCCAGACCATTGATTCCTGGATCACGATCGACGGAGAAAATATCGGAATTGACCAGGAAGCAGCGAAGGCATATATCCAGAATCTTGCGAATACCTATAATACGATCTATGTACCGAGAACTTTCCATACTTCCTATGGAAATGATGTGACGATCTCAGGAAATGAATACGGCTTCCAGATCGACCAGGACGGAGAACTTGCACAGCTTCTCGAGGACTTAAAGAGCGGCACCGCAGTTTCCAGAGATCCGGTATACAGCATTCAGGGAATGCAGCGCAACGGGACCGACGACCTGGCGGGCAGCTACATAGAAGTCAGCCTGGATAACCAGCATCTGTGGCTTTACAAAGACGGTGCGCTTGTGACAGAAACCGACATCGTAAGCGGTGCTCCGACCAAAGGCAGAGAGACCTACCGTGGTGCATGGCCGATCGCATACAAGGCAAGTCCGTTTGAATTATCAAGCGAAGAATATGGCTACAATGTCAAAGTAAACTACTGGATGCCGTTCGTATACGGTCAGGGACTTCACGACGCATCCTGGCAGTCTTCCTTCGGAGGAAACCGCTACAAATCCGGCGCCGGCAGCCACGGCTGCATCAACCTCCCTGAAGACCAGGCAGCTCTGATCTACAATACGATCGATGGTGGCTATCCGATCATCATCTATTAAATAAGAAGACCGACCCGGTTTGCGGGTCGGTCTTTTTGTGCAAGATCTGGTTTGTGGGTCGGCCTTTTTTGCGTAAGCTTCGGCCAATTTTCTCTTCTAACAATCATCCGGCATCGATTTATATGTTATGAAGCATTCCCGATGCCGGAAGTGCCTGTTATGTTGACTTTTGGGCATCGCATTTGTTTATGGTACATTTTTTCGATGCAGAGGGCTATTCCTGACCTTCTTTGAGTTTAAGGACTTCTTCGGCACTTAGGCCGGAGAAATTGGAAATGTTCTCCAGAG
>OLQR01001968.1_pt1 | contig 10608 bp, 10 predicted proteins | sample 1671881 | NCBI WGS metagenome assembly OLQR01 (sample SAMEA3136623, study PRJEB25190) | human gut metagenome | biome: human gut; feature: human-associated habitat; material: faeces | place: Austria | collected 2013 | reverse complement strand
TTCTGTCGCAGCGGGTATTGTAAGTTACTTTATCTGCAAATGGCTGGACAGAAATAGTTAAGACACACAGCCTATTCTTTAGCATCCCTTTGTGATGCAGAAAACCCCAGAGGTGGCACCCTCTGGGGTTTTCTTTTTTCTCTTGGAAATTTTAACATCCTTCTTTAAAGACATTATATCATATGCCTTTTCAAATGGCAATATGTGTTTTTACACAATGCACTCATGTCAATGCACTTTTTACTCGCCCTTTTCCTGTCTGTGTTTCTCTCTCATCAGCGCCATTCTCTCTTTCGCCGACAGTTTCTTGAAAGCAGCCTTTCTTGCCTCTTCTTCCGCAAATGCCGCATCATCAATAACACGCTGCTCAAAGGCTTTTTCTTCAATAGCCACAGATTTCACGATGGCATCTGACAGAGCATCCAGTTCTGAGGCATTGGAGCGGTTCGCTGATGAGTTGATGGTCATTCTGGCATTCAGAATCTTACAGTCCTTCAGATTCTCATCTATATACTGCTCCATTAATGAGCCGGATTTGATGGCCCATGAACCATTTTCAATAATACCAAAGACACGTTTCGACAGGTTCAGCACCTTCAGATGGTGCAGGAAATCTTCCATTACCGGATAAATATTCAGGTTATACGTCACAGATGCCAGTACAATATGGCTATATTTGAAGGCTTCTGCCACCAGATAGGATACATGAGTCTTTGACACATCGTATACTCTCACATTGGTAACGCCTTTTTCACACAGCTGCGCTGCCAGTGCCTGGGCAGCAGATTCTGTATTGCCGTACATGGATGCATAGACGATCATCACGCCGTTTTCTTCCGGAATATAGCGGCTCCATTTATCATGCTTGTCCAGATAATAACCCAGATTGGTACGCCATACCGGTCCATGCAGCGGACAGAACATCTTGATCGGCGCTGTTTTAGCTTTTGCTAACAGCTGCTGTACAAATGGGCCATATTTTCCCACAATATTGGTGAAATATCTTCTGGCATTGTCAATCCAATCTCTGTCGAAGTTCACTTCATCGTCAAACAGACGGCCATCCAGTGAACCAAAGGAACCGAATGCATCTGCTGAAAACAGCACGCCGTTGGTTGTATCAAATGTCACCATGGCTTCCGGCCAATGCACCATCTGCGCCATCAGGAATGTCACTGTATGCTTGCCGAAGCATCTTGTATCGCCCTCTTTGACGGTATCTTCCCGGCCGTCCACATCAAAACCAAACTGACGCATAAACATAAATGCTTTTTCGTTACTGATAACTTTACATTCCGGATAACGAATCAGGACTTCCTCAAGAGAAGCTGCATGATCCGGTTCCATATGATTGACAACAAGATAATCCAGTTTTCTGCCATCCAGAACAGCAGCAATGTTCTCAAGGAATACACGGCAGCCTGACCAGTCCACAGTATCAAAAAGAACCGTTTTTTCATCTAACAACAGATACGCATTGTAGGAAACGCCCTCCGGAATTGGATGAATATTTTCAAATAATTCGATTCGCTTATCATTCACGCCAACCCAATATAAATCTTCCGTTACTTTTCTTACACCGTTCATACTTCACCCTCCTATCTATCCTCTTGTTACTGCTGAAATCATTTCACTTTTTGATACACCGCATTCCGGACAAATCCAGTCTTCCGGCAGCGCCTCAAAAGAAGTACCCGGTTCAATACCTGCCTCCGGATCGCCTTTTTCAGGGTCATACTCATAACCGCATCCCATGCAGACATAGCGACCGTCCGCTGTTGCTGTTGTCTTTGAGTATAACGGCATCTCCCGTTTCGCCGGTTTAGCATTTGGGTCCGGTTTTGGCAGATCACTGTTTAATTTCTCTGTTAAAAGCGGCAGAATGGTTCGAATATCGCCGACAATACCATAATCCGCATGTCTGAAAATCGGTGCTTTTTCGTTTCTGTTGATAGCGACAACGGTATGTGCTTTCTCAATACCTTTCAAATGCTGCTGTGCCCCTGAAATAGCGCAGGCAATATAAAGTGTTCCGGTAAATTTCTCACCGCTCATGCCCACAAAGCGCTCTCTAGGAAGTACTTTCAGTCTTTCGTAAGCGGGTCTTGAACATCCCATAGCTGCACCTGCTGCCTGGGCCAGATTCTCGATCAGATACATTTCACTCTTCACCGCAATACCCATACCTACGGAAACAACACGCTCAGCCTCATCGATCGGTGTCATTGCATCCGCAGTCAATGAAAAATCAAATCCATCCATGATCAGCAGTTCCACCAGCTTATCCACATTCGCTGCATCACTTCCCTCATTAATCATTTCCCGAAGTCTGTTTTTAGGATCCCATGCTCTTGTTGGTTCGTTCACAAAATTCATACTCATGTAATGACACCTCCGTTTTATTTGTTGTCAGCGTATCTCAGATCATTCCTATCTACTGACTAAAATCCCCCGTTACTGTAGCTTTTCCAAAACTAGTAATTATTATTGATTTAATACTATTATATCTACATTCTCAAAAGAAGTCTGTAACAGCTGTTACAAACTTCTTTTTTTTACAAAATTTTTTCCAATTTTTCTCTATCCAGAATCCGAATCTGCTTCCGGTCAGCTTCTATCAGCCCTGCTTTCTGCATCTGCATCAATGTTCTTGATAGTGACGGTCTGGCTACGCACAGATAATCCGCCTGTTCCTCACGATTTGTCTTTAGTACCACCGTGTCACTTGCATCTGTCTCCTGCAGAAGCCAGGCTGCTGCTCTCTCCTGCACACTGGCAAACCCTAACACATTCAGCTTCCGCACCGCCATCCATTCCTTTGTGGACATGCTCTCATACAGATTCTGGATCAGCTGCTTATGATGGTCACAGGCTTTGTCGCAAAATCCGTACAGATACTGCCATGGCACTGCCAACACTTCCACCGGCTCGCAGGCCACCGCTTCGTACCAGTAAACACGCCCATTTGTATCCAGATTGCTGCTGTAATGCTCTCCAATCAACGCTCCTGATGCAACATGATATAAGGCATTCACTTTTCCAGAAGGCATATAGCTGATAATCGACACATTTCCCTTTAATAAAGCATAGAAATAATCCGCCTGCTCCCCTTGTCGAAATATCGTCTCATCCTTCTTATAAGTACGGAACTTTGCTCCGGAACAGACCAAAATCCGTGCAATACTTTCTTCTGAAACATTTCTGAACAGACTGTTGGCCGACAGACGCGCATCTGGCCTTTTATTAACTTCTTTTTGAAAATTATTTTGTTTTAAAGAGCACTTTATTCCAGTAGCTGTTGCCACAAAACCACTTCCCTTTCTCTAAAACCGTATCTGTCTTATTGTTTTCCCGTAATCCGATCCAATTATAATTTTAACTCCACACACCAGTAACCAAAAGCCCCACTGCCCTGATTTTCCCGGCTCACCGGCTTGAATTTGCGAAAACCAAACATGGCAGCCATATATTGCTCCCGATGCTGCCAAATACCGGGAACACCCATCAGATAAACACCTTCATCCTCTGACGCCCCATCATTTTCGCCGCGCCCGCCGACATCTTCTTTATCCTTTTTCTGCTCCACCTTTGCCAGTATCAAGTGCCGGTAACAATAATATCCATGCAGCAGAAAACTATTGCTGCCATAAATCCAACACGGCATCGGCATGCGCCCGATATCCTGAAGTTCCATCCGCACACAGGCTGCCACACTGTCATCATCAAAAGGATACATCTGCGGTAGCTGTGACATCAGCAGGTCATAGACATTGCTCCTAGAGTACAGCTCTTGCTCTGCCTGTTCTTCTGCTTGTTCTTTCGACATCTCCGGCTCTTTCGATACAGCTAAAATCTCGTTATTCTCCGGATTCTCATTTTTCTCAAACGCTTCCATCCTTGCGTCATCTACAAATGCCGCCACTTCCTCTTCAGGGATCAACGGATTCTCATCCGCATGCGGACTCACCAGATTCTCTGCCTCAGGCTCTGTCCCTTGCGTTATGACACTTTCTGGCTCCGCATCCGCAAAGGTTCTCTCCGTATCAGTTTCATCGGCTACTGCATCACTGTTTTTCTCTCCAAATCTCACTAAAATCTCTGAAAGCGGCTCTCTATTGACAAATTTCTCTGTTTCCAGCGGTTCATCATCCCATCTGGTACCGTAAACGCCGCCATCTTCTCCCAGCAAAACCATACCAGCGACACGGTCCAGATCATACGTTGTTCCCATCAGATGATCACTGTCCATCGTCAGTTCCATATTCCCCGTCTGTTTCTGAACCAACAGGTCTCCGATTGCAATCCCTATGTAATCACCGGACACTCTGATCAGCATATAAATCTGATACTTTTTCGCTTCACTATGATAAACTCCCGACATATGAATAGAAAGCCGACATTGTCCATTCCGGCTTTCTACTCTCACAAACCCACTGTTGATTGTCTTTCTCCCGTTTTCATATAAATACATATAAGAAATAAAACGCCGATATTCTGCCACAGAAACACCCTCCCAGGACGTCCATTGATTTTTGCGATATCGCTGCCACAGCAGCATTTACTCTTATATATATGACTGAAAATGGAAAATATGCACCATCTGCATATTTTAATCCGGCAATTCCTCAGCCAGATATGGAAACATACTGACAGACCTTTTCAAGATGCCCTGCATATAGGCAATGGCGATGCCGTAGTTAGTGATCGGCACATCCTGATCAACAGCACATTTCATCCGATAGCGGACCTCGCGCTCATTCAGCATACAGCCTCCGCAATGAATAATCAGTGCATATTTCGACAGATCTTCCGGAAATTCTCTGCCGGAACACAGCTCAATATTCAGCTTTTTGCCTGTGTAATTCTTCAGCCATCTCGGTATCTTAACACTGCCGATGTCATCACACTGGCGATGATGGGTGCAGCCCTCTGCGATCAGCACTGTATCTCCGTCTTTCAGATCTTCCACTGCGGCAATCCCACGAACAGCCGTATCCAGAAGTCCCTTATGTCTGGCCATCAGAATAGAAAAAGATGTCAACGGAATACTTTCCGGTACATCCGCAGATACCTTTGCAAAAACCTGGCTATCCGTGATAACAATGGCCGGCGGTTCTTTGAATTTCTCCAAAGTCTCCCTCAATTCATATTCCTTGACACAGACAGCTGCGCCTTCCGCCTCCAGAATATCCCTGATAACCTGCTGCTGAGGCAGAATCAGACGTCCCTTCGGTGCCGCCTTGTCGATTGGAATAACAAGAACAGCCATATCTCCCGGATGCATCAAATCACCCACCAGCATCAGTTTGTTTTCTTCTGTCTTGCCGATGGCTGCAATCTTCTCTTTTAATGCTTCAATCTCTATCTTCTCTGTGGCACTGACATAAATCTCATTTTCTTTGGCTTCCGGGTGTTCCGGCTTCAGATCACATTTATTCCAGACAAGCAGCCATGGAATCTCCTTCTGTCGAAAAATCTCGATCAATTCTCTGTCGCAGTCTTTCAGGCCCTCTGTGCAATCTGCCACCAGCACAGCCACATCGGATTTATTCAAAATTTGTCTTGTTTTGCGGACTCTCAATTCGCCAAGTGCGCCTTCATCATCAAAACCCGGAGTATCTATGATGACAACCGGCCCGATCGGAAGCAGTTCCATTGCCTTGCTGACAGGGTCTGTTGTGGTTCCCCTTGTATCGGATACAACAGCCAGTTCCTGTCCTGTCACAGCATTGACCAGGCTGGATTTACCCGCATTTCTCCGGCCAAAAAAACCTATATGTACACGCTCACCTGACGGTGTTTCATTCAATCCCATCTCTTGTCCTCCTTAAATTTAGATAAGGTCGGCAAATCCCGGCATCTGTTTTATTTTCTTCAAATAAATTCTTCCCGAAAAAGCAATATGCGGCAATTCAAAGAACTGAGCATCCTTTGGACAGATTGGCCTGTACAATGGATCTGCCGCAATGATTCCTGCATCCTTCAGCTTTTCTTCCATCATCTCTTCACCGCAAACAGCCTCATCCCCCGGTGTCAGCAACCCTTCTGTTTCTTCCAGCGGGCACAATACACGAACGGATCTGCCATACTGAAGTTCAATGGCTGCTGCCAGAGAGCCCATTGTCACCGGTTCACCAATCAACGTAATCTCCGCCCGGTGGCTCGGACTCTCCTTCGTATCATTAGCATCTTGAAGATTCTCTGCCGACATTCTGCAGGCTGCATAAATAACATTGTCTTCCTTTTCACCACTGACAGCTGCTTCCATTGCCTCTGACAACTTCTCCGTGAAACGGCCAACCGGTGCTCCAACCACATAAGGTGTACCGAATTTTCTCTGCAATACTTTGGCTGCCCGAAGCCCCACAGATGAAACAACCACATTCACTGCTGCATCTGCAGATTTCGACAGCTGATCCAAAGAATCTCCCATGGCCCACATGCTGTTGATCTGCCAGCCGTATTGCTCCAGACTGCGCTTCATCGTTTCCGCATGATCAAGAGGCCCGAAATCCAGCGGCGTAACTCCCAGCAAATTCACCAGACGGTTTCTGCCTTTTTCCTCCGTGTTTTTATTTGAAACATCCTCTGCATGGCTTTTCGGCAAAACAAAATGTTCTGCAATGGCTTCCAAAGCCATACCTGCCCCGCGCACATAATCATGCATGCCGTTTGTAGGCACTGCAAAGGTCGGAATACCCGTATCCTGCTCTGTTACCTCTGCAATGGCCGGAAAATCCGTGCCGTTCATATAGGGGATCGGTGAACTGGCCAGGGCAATAAAACGCGGCTTCAGATCACGAGCTGCCTCCTCGATATCATGGATAAACTTCTCATCATTTCCCATGATCGCATCGATTTCTGTCAGTCCTGAGATAAAGATCAGACTGTCCTCCTCATACCATCTGATCTCATCATGGGTATTATACGTCGAATTGCATCCCGAAGGATCGTGCATCACTGTCATACCGCCCAATTCATAGAGGGCTGAACAGACGCCGGATACATCGGCTGTATAAATCGGTATTATTCGATATGCCTGTCTCATATGCAGCTTTCGCACCCCCATCCTTTGCGGATCACAAGATCCGGTGTCTCTTTTTCTTCACGGGCTGCCTCAACCATCAGATGTGCCAGACGCCGGATTCCGTCAAAGCCATACAGGCCCGCACCCTGTACCATGTTGACAAAATGTCTGCTGCCTGTAAACCAGGCCGCCTTCTGCCCCAATGCCAGCATCTCCCGCTCCGTTTTTCTCGGAAGGACACGCATTTTCACCTGCACAGTTGCAAGCAGCATCAACTCAGGCGCATGCTGCTGAAGCCATTTGAAATCATTTTCCTCTTCAGGGCTGATGGCATCCAGATAAATCCGTTCTACATAAAAGCCATGGGAGATCAAAAGTCTTGCCAATCCCATAGGTCTCGGATGAAACGTCCCGTCTATGGCGATCGGCCAGTCTCCAACTTCCAGAAGTGCCTCATGAAGTGCTGCTTCACAGCTCTCTTTTTCACCTTCATAATCCAGAACACCCAGAAGCTCCATTGACTCTGATAATGCTTCCAACTGCCCGATGATCTCATCATAATCAAAACAGGAAGGCATATACATAAATGGCCGCCCCAGTCTCTCTGCCGCCCATTCCGTACCGGCTTTTCCTGAAGGATAACAGTTCAGCATCATCCGGCAGTCTGACAGAGAAAGATAATCTTCCCAGGACTCACAAACCGGGGACTCTTTAATCTGATAATCATTACATCTGAGCAATCTCTTGAGATCTGATGTCTCGTCCAGTGCAAAATCGCTGCCCAGGATAGATATTCTTCGCTGCCCTTCTTCTGTTACTGTTCCTTTCTTCAAAGGATCATACATGGACAAACGCAGCTTTTGATCCGGTGTCAGACCACTCTTTCGCATGATCGGATCCATAAAACATCTGACAAAACAGATTTCAGGAAATCGTTTTCCCAGTTCATCGTAGATTCTCTCAAGATCGCTGCCCAGGAAATGATGCAGACAAACTGTAAACAGAAAAACCGCTTTCGGCTTTTGTTCCAATCTCTCGATCACATCCGACACACCTTCGATGGTAATATCTTCCAGATTGCCGTTCAGCAAATGCTCTTCCTTGAGGATAACAAAGGAAAAACGTTCCGCCTCGTTCATCTCTGCCGCTGTTAAAACAACACCACGCATGCAGTTATCGGCACAGACATAAATCTGATGAGCATCCGGCACCTGCATGCCGGTGTGAACGATATTCCATGTTCCATGTACCGGCGAATTAAATTCCAGTTCCGATGCAAATGGCACCGGAAATTCCGCATCTTTGATGGCCGTCGCCGCTCCTTTTGGATCGACTGTTCCACCCAGTCTTTTCAACATAAAACGGCCTCCTTCTATCCTCTCGCTTCACACACAGCCAGTATCTGCTCCGCCAGTTTCCTGTACTCATCTGCCATTTCACTGTCCGGAAAAGCCTCCAGAAGGATCTGCTGCTTCTCCTCCGCCAGAAGTACCTGTTCACTGCGGGATAAAGTTCCCACTACAGATGTCTTAAAATCATCTGCCAGTTCCGTCACTTTTTCGTCTTCACGCTTAACATTTCTGCGATTCAGGATCAAGCCTCCCAGAGATGCATAGCCTCTGTTTTTGAAGTTGTCGATGGCCATGGCAATATTCGCCGCAGCATGGATAGACATATTTTCCCCTGAGGTAACAATAAATACTTTATCCGCATAGCCTTTTCGCATCGGCATGGTAAAGCCGCCGCAGACAACATCTCCAAGAACATCATAAAGCACAACATCCGGCTGATAAACCTCATAGGCTCCCTTTTCTTTCAGCTTCTCCAGTGCTGTGATAATACCGCGTCCGGCACAGCCCATCCCCGGTGTCGGGCCACCTGCTTCCACACAGACGACGCCGCCGAATCCGATGCGAACCATATCTTCTAATTCAAAATCATTTTTGCGCTGATTCACCAGCTCCAGTACAGTCGGTACGGCTTCACCATGTCTCAGCTGCATGGTTGAATCCGCCTTCGGGTCACAGCCGATCTGCATAACTTTCAGCCCTTTTTCCGCTAATGCGGCAGCCACATTCGAAACAGTGGTTGATTTGCCGATACCGCCTTTTCCATATACAGCAATCTTAATCATTCTATCTTCTCCGCTTTCATTTGCTGTTTAAAACTTTTGTATAAACTGCGGTTCTAATTCTCTTTTGAAACAACATTGGAATACGCCGTTTTGACAGATACACCTTTCAGCCGACCGATTTTGCCGGACAACGTACTGATGATATCCTGCGGCGCATCGATTGCAATGCTGATAATACTGATCCCTTTGTCACGATAAGGGATTCCCATGCGTCCGATAATATATTGAGCTGCACCGTGTAAAAGTTCATTCACTTCCTGTGCTGAACTGCCATCTTCTATAATAATCGCAATGACTGCCACTCTCGTTTCCATTTTTTTCTCCATATTAACTCCATTTTGTCGGCTATGACCAAATCAAAAATCTGACCCTCCGTCCGAATTTTCAATCACTCGCCGATCAGTGACTGTTAGCAGATTCTCGGAAGCAGCTCGCCGCCCGGCTGAGGAAGCAAAGCCTGTGTACCGATTTCTGTTGTCATCACAACGTGTCCCGGCTGTTCCTCCGTAACTTCACCAATAATGGCCGCATCCTTTGAATATGGACACTGTCTCAGTACTTCGACAATCTTTTCTGCTTCTGACTTAGGCGCCATGATCACCAGACGGCCTTCACATGCCAGATAAAGCGGTTCAAGACCAAGCATGCCGCAGACACCCTTGACTTCCGGTGCCACAGGCACATCTGCTGCATTCAGGCGAATACCGACCTTGCTCTGTCCTGCGATTTCATAAAGAACTGTACCAACGCCGCCTCTTGTGGCATCACGGATCACATGGACATCTTTTGTGGCATTTAATACAGATTCGACTGTAGGCCACAATGGTGCACAGTCACTGGTTACATCCGCATCAATACCGAAATCTTCTCTTGCCAGCAGTATCGTACATCCATGTCGGCCGATATCACCTGTTACAATAATAGCATCTCCCGGTTTGGCATAGTCGCCGGATGTGCTGACACCATCAAGAATTTCTCCAACACCTGTTGTCGTAATAAAGACACCGTCCACCTGACCCTTTCCGGCAACCTTCGTATCACCGGATACAATGCGGACACCGGCCTCTTTGGCTGTTTTCTCCATCGCACCTGCGATCTCTTCCAGTTTCTCCATCGGAAAACCTTCTTCAATAACAAAGGCACAGGAAAGATATAACGGTTTTGCACCCATGCAAGCCAGGTCATTCACCGTACCGCAGATGGATAATTTGCCGATATTGCCGCCAGGGAAAAAGGCCGGCGATACAATAAAACCATCTGTTGACATGGCAATCTTTCCTTTTGGAGCCGGAAGAACAGCAGCGTCATCCGCTGTCAGATCCGGATTTGAAAAATGTGCTTTAAATACTTCATCAATCAGTTCAGATGTCTGCTTGCCGCCGGCACCGTGAGCCATTGTAACTGTTTTATTATTCATCAGAAACATCTCCTTTTGCATGATTCTCAT
>OLQR01001950.1_pt1 | contig 10671 bp, 8 predicted proteins | sample 1671881 | NCBI WGS metagenome assembly OLQR01 (sample SAMEA3136623, study PRJEB25190) | human gut metagenome | biome: human gut; feature: human-associated habitat; material: faeces | place: Austria | collected 2013 | reverse complement strand
TCCGCTGCGCCTGGTGTCCTCCCGCGAGCGCGAGAAGGGCGGCACCGACCTGTTCAAGGCCGAGGCCGTCGTGGCCTGCGGCCGCGGGTTCGCCGAGGAATCCGAGCTTGATTTGGCCCGCGCTCTGGCCGACAAGATCGACAGCGGCCTGGCCTGCTCCCGTCCCTTGACCGAAGGCGTCGACTGGATGCCCCAGAGCACCTACGTGGGCGTCTCCGGCCTCACGCTCACGCCGAAGGTGTATGTGGCCTGCGGTATCTCCGGCCAGATGCAGCACATGGTGGGCTGCAATCGCTCCGGCGCCGTGTTCGCCATCAACAAGGACAAGAACGCCCCCGTCTTCAAGCAATGCGACTGGGGTCTGGTGGGCGACATCAAAGACGTGCTGCCGGCCCTGACGGCGGCCCTGTAGGCCTTATCGATCGAGGGCGGGAGGCGCCGGCGCGGCCATGGTCGCCGGCCTCCCGCCCTTGGGATCGAGTGAGAATCTGAAAGGAGAGAAGCGTGTCTGACGCAGATTTCGACATCATCGTCGTCGGCAGCGGGTGCGCGGGCGCAGTGGCGGCCTACGTGGCGGCCTCGGCCGGCAAGAGCGTGCTCGTGGTGGAGCGCGGCAACTACGCCGGCGCCAAGAACATGACCGGCGGGCGCATCTACAGCCACTCGCTGAAGGAGGTGTTCCCGGACTTCGAGTCCGAGGCGCCCCTGGAGCGCAAGATCACCCACGAGCGCATCGCCATGCTGAACAGCGACTCGGAGATGACCATCGACTTCACGAGCCCCGTGCTCGCCGAAGAGGGCAAGGACTCCTACTCGGTGCTGCGCGGCCCCTTCGACCAGTGGCTGGCCGAGAAGGCCGAGGACGCCGGCGCCGAGTACATCTGCGGCATCGCCGTGGAGGAGCTTTTGAAGGACGAGTCCGGCAAGGTCGTCGGCATCCGCGCCGGCGAGGACGAGATCACATCGCAGGTCGTCATCGTGGCCGAGGGCGCGAACACGCTCCTGTCCGAGCGCTGCCTCGGCAACGCCCGTCCCGCGCCCCATCAGATGGCCGTCGGCATCAAGGAGGTGTTCGAGCTGCCCGCGGGCGTGATCGAGGACCGGTTCCTCCTGCCCGAGGGCGAGGGCGCCGCGATGCTGTTCGTCGGCGACTGCACCCACGGCAAGGTGGGCGGGGGCTTCCTGTACACCAACAGGGACTCCATCTCGCTGGGACTCGTGGCCACCATCTCCACGGCGGCCGACGGCGGAAACGACACGCCGGTTTACCAGATGCTGGAGGACTTCAAGAACCACCCGGCGGTGGCGCCCATCATTCGGGGCGCCAAGATGGTCGAGCACTCCGGGCACATGGTGCCCGAGGGCGGCTACGACATGGTGCCCCAGTACGTGTTCGACGGGGCGCTTCTGGCCGGCGAGGCGGCCGGCCTCTGCATGAACATGGGCTACCAGGTGCGCGGCATGGACTTCGCCGTGGCGAGCGGTCGCATGGCCGCCGAGGCGGCCGTCGAGGCCATCGACGCGGGAGATGTGAGTGCGGCGGGGCTTTCCGGCTATAAGCGCCGCATGGAGGACTCCTTCGTCATCAAGGACCTCGCCACCTTCCGCAAGTGGCCCCATGTCATGGAGGAGTGGGATGCGATGTTCAACGACTATCCGACCATGGCGGCCGAGGTCTTCAACGCCATGTTCAGCGTGGACGGGCGCCCGCAGGAGCCCCTGCGCAAGCGCATCATGCCCATTATCAAGAAGCGCGGGCTTTTCAAGACCGCCAACGAGGTGAGGAAGGCGGTGAACGCGCTGTGAGCCAGATCGCACCGATTACCGTGAACGTCGACGAGCTGATCGCTGTGAACAAGTACGAGGTGGACGAGGAGAACGCCCATATCGAGCTCGCGGAGGATCCGGACATCGAGGAGTTCAAGAAGCTCGTGCGGGTGTGCCCGGCCGCCCTCTACAAGATCGGCGAGGACGGCGCGACGAGCTTCGACTACGCCGGCTGCCTGGAGTGCGGCACCTGCCGCATCGCCTGCGAGGGCACCATCGTGAGGAAGTGGGAGAACCCCTGGCCCACCATGGGCGTGGAGTACCGCTTCGGGTAGGCCGGTTCCATCGTCTTGTCCTGACCGATCCCGTAGGGGGCGACCTTGGTCGCCCCTCCTCGAGCGAGGTTGATCCGCCGAGGGAGGGCTGACCAAGGTCAGCCCCTACGGGGAAATTCGGAACAAGGAATCAGCTTGCACTAAAAAAGCCCCTGCAAATCGCAGGGGCGTTGCTTGTTGAGAGGCGGTGCCTACAGGTCGGTGCCGGCGATCCAGTCGAGGGCGGGGTATTCCACGACGCCGTCGTGGCGCTCCAGCTCGCGGGCGATGGTGATGCGCTGGATGGTGGGGGAGCCCTCTTCCAGCCACAGCGCCCGGCAGTCGCGGTAGAGGCGCTCGGTAGGGCCGTAAGGGGAGTCCTCGAAGTAGCCGTCGCCGCCGAAGATCTCCAGCATCTCGTCGGAGACTTTCTTCACCGCCTCGATGGAGAACAGCTTGCACATGGCCGCCTTCTCGGCGATGTAGGGGTTGTGCGGGTCGCGGTCGTAGTCCTCGGCGAAGTCGATGATCATGCAGCGCAGGGCATGGGTGGCCGTGGCCATGTCGGCCAGCTTCATCTTGATGGCCTGGCGCGTGTTGATGGTCTTGCCGAAGGTCACGCGGTCGCGGGCGCGGGCAAGCGACATTTCCAGCATGCGCTGGCACATGCCGAGGTTCGAGTCGGCGATGTGTACGCGGGAGATGGCCAGCGAGTGCATGGCCACTTCCATGCCCTGGCCTTCCTTGCCGAGCAGGTACTTCGGCTCGAGCTTCACATCGGTCATCTTGAAGCCGGCGTGCCCCGCGCCGCGGCAACCCATCATGTGGGGCATGTCCACCAGCTCGAAGCCCTCGGCGTCCATGGGCACGAAGAAGGCGGAGAGGCGCTCGTCGCCCTCCTTGTCCGGGTCGGTCACGGCGATGACGTAGGCGAACTGGGCTACGTCGGTGTGGGAGATGAGCCACTTCTCGCCGTTCAGAATGTAATTCCCATCCGCGTCTTTCACGGCCGTGGTGTGCACGTCGGCGCCGGTGCCGCCGGTCTGCTCGGTGAGCGCGAAGCAGGTGAAGATGGTCTTGTCGGCGAACTTGTCCATGTAGGCGGCCTTCAGCTCGTCGCAGCCGTAGTCGTCCAGGATGCGCCAGTTCAGGTCGGCGGCGTAGTGCAGGTGCATGCGCATGCCGCCCGGGCCGCGCGAGAACTCCTCCTGCACCTGCAGGATCTCCTTCTCGGTGAAGCCCCATCCGCCGTATTCCTCGGGCAGCGCGTAGCGGTACAGGTTGTTCTCGCGGGCCAGGTCGATGAACTCCTGCGGGAACTTGTTGGTGACCTCCACCTCACGCTGCATCTCCTCGAAGGGGCCCTCCGCCAGCTCGCGGCAGGTCTTCAGGAAATCACGGAACTCCTCGTCGGTCAACTTGCCCATAAAGCCTCCTCGTGATCGTGTGCCCGTGCCATCGCGCGCGGGCGCGTATACCCTGATGAACAGTTTGACAGCCCGTCTTGAGGTTCGTCCAATAGAAACCGCCCGAAAATTTCCGATGGAAAATAGGCAAAAGCTATGGAAGGGGCCTACTTCTACAAATTGCGCCGCATCTGGGCTTCCTTGATCTCGTTTTCGAGGGAGCTGTGGATGATGTTGGCGAAGGGGCCGGCCTGGCCGCCGATGGACTCGACGCCGCGGGCGTCGCAGCGGCGGATGTAGTAGTAGAGGAAGGCACAGGTGTAGAACTCGGCCAGAAAGTCGATGTTGTCCTTCGGCAGGTAGCGGTTGGACAAAATGATGTCGATGTCCCGCTTCATGGCCTCAAGGTACAGCGCGTACAGGTAGTTGCGCAGCGAGTAGGGGCCGTTGTCCACGAGCGCCTGGCGGTAGAAGTTGCGGCGCCCCTCCAGCACCTCGGCGAAGCACTGGAAGAACTCTGCGTGGTCGAGCGAGCGCACGCCAGACTTCTGGGTAATATAGTAGGGGAATCGCGAGGTGGGATCCTCCGGGTTATCGTCGTAGAGGAGCACCGACTCGGAGAAGTGCTGCTTTAGGCACTGGCCCATGTCGTAGCGGAAGATCCAGATGATGAGGCGGTCCTTGTTCTCGAAGTGGTAGTAGAAGGTCTTGCGGTTCTTCCCCGTGCGCTCGACGATATCGCTGATGGACACCTTGCGCAGGGGCATCTCGTCGCACAGCTCCACGAAGGCGTCGGAGATGAGCAACATGGTGGAAAGCGCGTTCATAGGTTCCTCCTTCGATTTTCTTCCGTTGCGCTCATTATAGGATCTTTCGAAGAAATATGGGACAGATAAATCAAAATGTGCAATGGAAATGCCGATGACTCGGTTAGTTGCGCCTATTTAACGGGGTCAAAACGGACACTTATGCGGCAAATGCCTATGGATGATGAAGATTTGCCTATGAAGTACTACACAGATAGATAAATCTGTCCATCGTAAAGCAAAACAATCTCCGTAGAATAAGAGTCACGAGGAGACTTCAGCTCGGTCGGCGCTTCGAAAGGCGGACAAAGCAAGTCAAATTGGGTAGAGATTTCCAAATGCGAGGATCATGAGAAGGCAACATGGTCAAAAGCTTGAAATCATACCTAATACCCTTGAAACCTGTGGGGAAGTAATTGAAAGGAGTTTAGCCGTGGCGAAGTACCAGAAACTGGTGGAGCCGTTTAAGATCGGCAATGTCGAGCTGCGCAACCGTTTCGTGATGCTGCCGATGACCATCGAGAAGGTGGACAACTACCACGTGACCGACGACTTGGTGGACTTTTACGAGCAGCGCGCAAAGGGCCATGCCGGTCTGATCGAGATCGGGTCGTGCTACGTGTGCGACTGCTTCGGCACCGAGCCGAAGTACCACACGACCACCGGCGCCTGCGGATGCTGGGACGATGAGTTCATCCCCGGCTTCCAGCGCATCGCCGAGGTGTGCCACAAGCACGGATCCAAGGTTGCCGCCCAGCTGCAGCTGTGCTACGAGTGGCGTGCCTCCGGCGACGATCCGCTTTTGTCCTACGCTCCTTCCAAGGACGTGCCCTCCGGACCGTTCGTGGGCATGCCCGAGCGCGAGTACACCAAAGAGGAGATCGCCGAGGTCGTAAAGCAGTACGGCCAGGCCGCCCGCCGCTGCAAGGATGCCGGCATCGACATCATCGAGATCCACGCGGGCATCGGCTACATGGTGATGCGCTTCCTTTCCAAGTACTCCAACCACCGCACCGACGAGTACGGCGGATCGGCCGAGAACCGCGCCCGCTTCCTCTGCGAGATCATCGACGAGATTCACAAGACCTGCGGCGACGACATGCCGATTCTCGTGCGCATCTCCGCCGACGACCTCATGCCCGACGGCAACCGCATCGCCGACACCCTCGAGCTCATCCCGATCATCGAGGCCCACGGCGTTGACGCCTGGTCCGTGCAGGCCGGCTTCCACGAGGCGCCCCGCCCCGTGGCCAACCAGATCGTGCCCGAGGGCGAGTTCATCGACCTCGCGAAGCAGGTGAAGACCGTGACCAGCAAGCCCGTCTTCCCCGGCACCCGCATCAACACGCTCGACATGTGCGAGAAGGTCGTCACCGAGGGCTACGGCGACGCGGTGGGCATGGCGCGCCAGTTCATCGCCGATCCCGACACCGCCCGCAAGGTGGAGGAGGGCCGTCCGGAGCAGGTGCGTCCCTGCATCGTGTGCTCCCGCTGCCTGGACAACATCTTCATCGGCAAGCCCTGCCAGTGCTCGGTAAACGCGAACGTGTGGGAGGGCGTGGAAGTGGGCCTGCCCCAGGACAAGCCCGCCACCGAGAAGCAGCACATCGCCGTCGTGGGCGCCGGCCCGGGCGGCCTGGAGGCGGCCCGCGTGGCGGCCGAGCGCGGGCACAAGGTGACCGTGCTTGAGAAGTCCGACAAGCTCGCCGGCCTGCTGACCATGGCCCAGGTGCTCAACGCCAACATCGAGCCTCTGGTGTCCTACTGGAACGAGGAGATGAAGCTTCATCCCAACATCGAGATCAAGCTGAACACCAAGGTCGACGTGGACACCCTGCGCGCCCTGAACCCCGACCAGGTCATCGTCTCGCCCGGCGGCGGCATCATCCCCATCGACGTGCCCGGCATCGACGGCAAGAACGTCGTGAAGTCCGAGGACATCAAGGCCATGTGCAACGGCATCGTGCCCGAGGGCAAGGGCATGATCTGGAAGGCGGCCGTGGCGGCCATCAAGGCCCAGGGCGGCACCGTCGGGTTCATGCGCATGGGCCTGAACATGAAGAGCGGCCCGACCGCCATCGTGGGCAAGCGCGTGGTGGTCGTGGGCGGCGGCTTCGCCGGCCTGGAAGTGGCCGAGGCCATGTGCGACGGCCGCGAGATCTGGGTGATCGATCCGGCCAAGAAGCTTGGCAACGGCATCGGCATCATCGACAAGAACCCCACCATCAACCTGCTCAAGAAGAAGGGCGTGCACCTGATGCCCCTCACCGAGCTCATCGAGGTGACCAAGAAGGGCGCCAAGGTGAAGAACGTCGAAACCGGCGAGGAGCAGCTTATCGAGTGCGACACCGTGCTGACCTCCCTCGGCGTGGAGCAGAACACCGATCTGTACGACGAGATCGTGAAGGTGTGGCCGCACGCGAAGCTCATCGGCGACGCCACCACCCCCGACGGCAAGGTGTACCGCACGCTTGAGGCCGTCAAGGGCGGCTACCAGGCCTCCATGGCCATCTAAATCGGGCTTATCCCCGGTTGCGGGCGCCGTGTTCAAACGGCGCGGCGCCCGCTCTCTCAATTTGGTTCAAACGCGCAGGCGTTTTGAATAAAGGCAACGTTCCTTAAAGGAGGAAGAAATGGATTTCAGCTATTCCCAGCAGCAGCTCGAGATCAAGCGCGGCATTCGCGAGTGGGGCAAGAAGCACCTGACCGAGGAGGCCATCGCCGCCGGCTATAAGAACCGCGGCATCGCCCCCGAGATCGCCAAGGCGTGGGTCGACGACGGTTGGGGAATGTACGGCCTGCCCGAGGAGTACGGTGGAAAGCCCGTCGACCATCAGACCATGGCCATGATCATCGAAGAGCTGAACCACTGCGGCGGCAACATCCCCATGGCTCCCAACCTGCTCATCATGTTCGACATGGTCGAGTTCGGCACCCCGGAGCAGATCCAGTACGCCATCGACTACTACAAGGAGAACGGCTACCCGCCGTACTGCCTGGCCATCTCCGAGCCCGAGGCCGGCTCCGCCAACCAGTGGATGACCACCACCGCCACCAAGGACGCCGATGGCAAGATCCACATCAACGGCACGAAGACCTGGGTGACCTCCGGCGAGAACTCCGACGGCTTCATCGTGGTGTGCAAGGACGAGGACCCCTCCGCCGAGAACAAGGAGATGTCCATGTACCTGGTGCCCGCCAACTCCAAGGGCGTCACCATCGAGCCGCTGAACAAGATCGGCATGCAGATCATGCCCTTCTCCAAGATCATCTTCGACGACGTCGTGGTTGACGAGTCCGCTCTGCTCGGCATCAAGGGCAAGGGCTTCCTACAGCTCATGAAGAACTTCGAGTGGGAGCGCTGCGTGCTTCTGGCGGAGCTGCTCGGCGAGGCTCAGGCCGCCATGGACGACGCCTGCGCTTGGGTTAACGAGCGTCAGCAGTTCGGCAAGGGCATCAAGACCTTCCAGCTCGTGCAGGAGCACATCGTCGAGATGCAGATCGAGCTCACCAACACCCGCAACTTCCTGTACCGCACCTGCTGGAAGATGGACAACGGCATCCCGGTGAACAACGACGCCGCCATGCTGAAGCGCTACGGCGCCCCGGCGCTCACCGACTGCTGCTCCCGCGCCCTGCAGCTCATGGGCGGCCTCGGCTTCACCGACGAGACCCGCGTCTCCCGCCTCATGCTCGACTGCCGCGGCTTCCAGATCGGTGGCGGCACCGTCGAGATCATGGTGCACATCTCCGGCCGCGGCATCCTCAAGGAGTACGCCAAGGCTGCCGAGGATCCGGATTACCTCTGGACCATCTAAATCGCGTCGGCGATACAGCTTTGATGGAAGGGGCCTGCGCAAGCGGGCCCCTTTTTCTTGTGCTTGGAATCGACCTGGGGGAAGCGCTCCGGAAGGTGCTGCTCGCCGCCCGCTGCGCGCTTTTTCCTCCTGCGAACGCGGCAAAAGAAATAGCGAAGATGACGCACATCAGTCGGTACTATCCCGGCATCGTTGCTGCTGAAGTGGAAGCTATTTCTTAACGGCCGCGTTCTCCGGAGGGCGCGCAGAGGTCGGCGAGCAGCACCTTCCGGAGCGCGCAGGGGGCGGTGAGCGACGTCTCCTGGGGGCGCGCAGAGGTCGTCGATCAACACCTTCCGGAGCGCGCGCAGAGGTCGGCGATCAACGCCTTCAGGGGGCGCGCAGAGGTCGGCGAGCAGCACCTTCCGGAGCGCTATTGCGTGGTTGAATTAGGGTATAGAAAAGGGCACCTGGTGGTGCCCTTTCAGGTTGCTGGTGCCGTCGCTGCTATTGGGCGGAAGTGGACTTTGCCTTCTTTCTAGTGCGGCGGCCGTGGCAGGTCATGCCGATCTTGCGGATGGTGCAGGTGCGCACGTTGTGGCAGTAGGCGCAGCCTCGGCGCTTCTTCTGGGCCTCGTTGTACAGGCCGATGACGCCCCAGGTGCTCCAGCGATCCGACGGCGTGCCGTCCTCGGCGGCGGTGAGCCCCAGGCGCTTTTCGGTTTGGGTGAAGAAGGCGAGCGTCGTGTTCATGGTGAGGGGGAAGTCCTCGACGCCGGTCTCCAGGGTGCTGCCCCGGTGGAGCCCGCGCTCGTGGGCGTCGTCGGCCACGGCCTCGGCCAGCTTGTCAGCAGCCAGGGAGGCCATGGCCTCCAGGCAGGCGTCGAAAAGCAAGGCGTCCATGTCGCTTTTCACGAGGCGCTCGCGAAGGCGGGCGATCTCCTCGTCGGTGCCCACGGTGGAGACCACCATGGCCGTGTGCTCCGCCTCGCTCATGCGCTCGTAGACGGCGCTGCCGTAGAGGACCGCGAGCGTGCCCACGAGCTTGATAGCCGGCTCGGTGTACTTCGGCGGCAGGGTGCAGATGGCGGGATTGAACAGCTTGTAGACCCCGCGCGGATGTAGCTCGGCGCTCATGGCGTCCGCCATGGCACAGATGGAGTCGGCGAGCATGGGATCGTCGGAGAGCTCGGCGTCGAGGAAGGCCTCGACGACGGCAGGGTCGATCCGCTCGACGGAGCAGTCGATTTCATGGATGACGTGTACTTGCATGGCCGCCTCGATTCTTCCAATGATTCAAGCGGTATCTATTCTCTGGGACTATTCTATCAATGAATCCGATGAATTGGGATGCTATTGGACAAGTATTGGTAAGATTGATCGTATTTCGGACGAATTAATGGGACAGATTTACGAATATGTCTATATAATGCCGCAGTGGTCTTTTCTACAATGGCTCTCGAGCGGTGCGCCGGCCCTTTTTCGAATCCTAGGAGAAGGGGCGCTGCGCATCGTGTAAACTTCCAAGGAGCATCTGGCGCGCCCGTGCGTCGGTGCCGCTACCGTCCGATGCCCCCGCGCGTCGGAGCCAAGTCGTTCGAGCCGCCTTGCGCGGCCGCCGTTAAGAGAAAGGGAGCCGCCGTGAAACGTGCGCTTACCCCCGGCACTTTCGACCCCATCACCGCCGGACATCTCGACGTTATCAGCCGTGCCGCCCAGCTTGTCGACGAGGTCATCGTTGCCGTGGCTGTCTCCGCAAAGAAAAAGCCGCTCTTCTCCCTCGAGGAGCGAGTGGCCCTTGTGAAGGAGGTCACGCGTGATTTGCCCAACGTGCGCGTCGAGCCTTTCGACGAGCTGCTCGTCGACTTCGCCCGTCGCATGGGCGCCCAGGCCGTGGTGAAGGGATTGCGCGCCATCACCGACTTCGAGTACGAGTTCCAGATGACGGCGCTCAACTATCAGCTGGACAAGGAGCTGGAGACGCTTTTCATCATGTCGACGCCGCAGCACATGTACCTGTCGTCTTCCATCGTGCGCGAGATCGCCTCTCTCGGCGGGGATGTGTCCCAGTTCGTGCCGCCCTGCGTGAACGAGGCCCTCGTCAAGCGCTACGCCGAGCTGCACGCGGCCCAGTAGATCCGGTCGCTCGGCCGAGCCGCGCTCTGGCGGCCATTGGTTGCGGGCGCAAGCCGCGCCCCCAGGGACAGAACGTCCCTTATAAGGGCATAAGAACTTCCAATAACTCCCAGAAAGCCCTGATCTGTCCCATTGCGGACGATCGGGGCTTTGTGCATTTTGGGACAGATAGAAAGATACGTCCGTATGGTGCGGACAAAAGCGGGGGAGTAGTGGTGTTGCGCGTAAAGGACCTTCCGTAAAATTACCCTTAAGAGACCGTATACGGGTGAAAGGGATGAGATGAACATCGTCGTTTGCGTGAAGCAGGTGGTGGACACCGAGGCCGTCATAGCGCTTGACGGGGCCGGAGAGGTGGAGCTAATGGGCCAGACCATGGTCATCGATCCCTACAGCGAGTTCGCCGTGGAGCGCGCCGTGCAGCTGAAAGAAGAGCTGGGCGGCA
>OLQR01001946.1_pt1 | contig 10686 bp, 8 predicted proteins | sample 1671881 | NCBI WGS metagenome assembly OLQR01 (sample SAMEA3136623, study PRJEB25190) | human gut metagenome | biome: human gut; feature: human-associated habitat; material: faeces | place: Austria | collected 2013 | reverse complement strand
GTTTCTGCCATCGTTTTATCCCCTTACTGCGATTAATACAAATTCTGGATTCTTCTCAGATATGACTTGCTGTCTTCCATCTCTGCTTTTCCAAATGTTTTGTCAATGTAGTTGATCAGACCTGTGATCTCATCTCTTACAAAGGTAACGTTCATACTTTCAAATTTCTTGAGTACTTTACGTGCAATGATGTAGTCCATACCGCCAAGTTCTGTGCCACCACAGGCAACATAGACCGGGATAAAGTCGTACATCTGCTTCATAATACGGTTTCCAAAAGAAAGCTTGAACCTGGTAACCAGGTAATTGTCCATCTTCTGCAGCTTCTCCAGGGATTCCTCGCTGATCGGATGTTCTGTTTTTGCTTTCTGGAACAGGTACTGAAGATGCTCTGCTGTGATATCGCAGTGAGGCTGAAGTTCACATTCAAAAGCATCTGCTCTTTCATTCAGCTCAATCGGCATAGCACGGTCATAAACCTTATCCGTGATCGTAAAGGTGGAGTCATCGTTGTTCGCGGTTCCGACAAACCAGGTAGCGGTGCTTACATGGATCTTGCCGCCTTCCATTTTGACAGGATCTCCCTCCCATGCCGTCGGCACAAGGTCAAGTACCCACTCATCCTCGTTCGGCATTTCCAGTACAGAAAGCATCTCTGCAAAATAATACTCGATACGTGCAAGGTTCATCTCGTCGAGTACGATCAGAGTCGGGTCCGGACGATAATTTGCCTCGTACAGTGCACGGAGGAATTCTGTCTCATTAAATCTCTTTGAAAATTCATTAAAATAACCAAGGATCTCTGTACGGTCACGGTAGGATGGCTGTACAGACACGATCGTTGCCGGGTTTTCCATATATCGGCTGAAGGAATATGGAAGACTTGTTTTACCGGTACCTGAAATACCTTCGAGGATCAGAAGCTTACTTGCTGCCATACCTGCAACAAATCGCCGGATGATCTCAGGTGTATAATACAGTTTCATCTGGCTTGCGGCAAAAAGTCTGTAGCCCTCTACGAATTCTTCCAGTGTGATATCATTGTTATACTGCGGATACTGGAAAGCTGCATATTTCTGATCGACAAGTGTAAGTTTCGGGAAACGGTGTTCTACGGTTTCTCCCGGGTCAGAAGAAACTACTGCACGTACAACAGGTGCTTTCTTCGGATCGTCAGTTCCCGAGATAATCGCAGCAGCTCCTGCTTTTGCTGCCGCTCCCTGTACAGCCTTGCCTGGATCAGTAACGTTTCCAACACTTGGAATCACATCATCAGTCAGTGCAGAAGCTCCCATATATGGAATTCTCTCTGTGCCTCCCATGGCATTTACCTTGAGGGCAAGGATGCTGTTCTTCTCTTCCATCAGATCCAGCACCTGCTTGTTCAGTCTTCCGATTTCTCTGTACAATGCCGCATTGTCTGATTTGTCAGCCTTTAACTGGTAATTCAGAATCGCCCTGCGGATCAGAAGCAGAATGATCACGATCGGAATTGCCGCAAGAAGGATCATTAGCAGAACCGAAAGAACTTTGCCTACAATGCTCAGCGTCGGGAAGTAAGTTTTGAAAATCACAAAATATTCAAACCAGCCGGTAACGAACACTTTGGCAAAAGCCACCAGCCAGGTTACGATGTTGTAAACGACCTGTGAAAGAACCTCAAATGCAAACTTCAGGAATTCGCTCAAGACTCTGTACCCTCCCCTTTGGTCTGGTCATCGCCGGAATCGCTCTGACCCTGCTGTTTTCTGGCATCTGCAAGTTCTTTTTCTGCTTTGGCACGGATCGCTTCTGCTTCTTCACGCATTTTTCTTGCTTCTTCCAGTGCTGCTTTGGCTGCTTCTGCCTCATTCTGAGCTTCAGAAGGTTCCGGTCTCTGTGCTGCTGCTTTCTGTGCGGCCTCTTCCTGTGCGATTGCTGTTTCTCTGGCAGTCTCTACTGCAACTGCTTTTTTGAGGCGGATAGCGATCATGATCAGATTGTAAACCTGATAGATAAAGAACAAAAGCATCGGAAGTACGATCACGATCAAAAATCCCATGCTGCTGGAAAGGAAATCCATGACTTTTCCTGCCTTTGGCAGATCTCCGACATATTTACCTACAATATCACCATCGGAAATGATATGTGTATCTGCTATACCATTGTTGTTATCACCGAGTGTTGTATAGCTTCTTGCGTCTCCAACTGTATCGATTTTCTGGATACGGTGGGTATTCAGTGCATATTCGTTATCAATGATCGTATGGAAACAGATGATATCGCCTTCTTTGAGGGTGGATGTGTCACATTTTTTGATAAAGATCAGATCTCCTGCACTGAATGTCGGTGCCATGGAATCTGATTTTACGACAAGCGGGGTATACCCCAGAAGGCTTGATACATTCTGATTGTCTCTTGTTGCTATTGTTGTGAAGGCATACAGCGCGGCTACCAGTATTACCAGCCACAGCAATACGCTGATCACAATTGTTCCCGTTTTCTTTAATGCTTTCATAGTTTCTTCTCCCTGGTTATTTTATTTATTTTGATCATCTGTTTTATCCCCGGTAAATCTCAGCCGGATTGAATAATCAGATCCTCTCAGTTCATCTGTACACGCCTCATCAGTTCCTTCCATCCAGATATGGACTGTTACTGCTTTGTCCACTCCTTCTTTCAGAGAAAACATGGCATTGTCTTCGTTTATCTGCATTGCGGAAGCTTCCGGAAGCCCGAATGTCTTTGCTGTACCTTCTGTGCTGCTTGCGCTTCCCATGCCCGGATCGTAATTCCATATCGTTCCGTCTGTGGAAAAAGCAATTCGCATGGATTCCGGCAGTGCTGCATTCTCTGACATGACCAGCGTTCCATCCTCTGCACCGGAGCTGCTGTTGGCACTTGTAAGGTGGACGACCATATCCTTGGCTGCCATAAAATGAAGCGTAAATTCAAGATATGCTCCGCTGGTGTTTTCGACTGTTGTGCCATTCTCATAGGTAAAAGTCTCATAATCGGTTGTTGTCACCGGTTCCAGCGGGGTTGTTTCCATGGAAAATCCCTTTTCCTGCTGGATCCTTGCCGCGATCTGCTCAAACGAAAGAGTCTTTACATACTGGTCGATCGTGCTGTGCGGATCAAGATCCATTCTCAGATCGGCATCTGTCACGATATCCAGACTCATGGTCTTTACTTTTGCCCTGTCCGCAATGGAAAACCAGGCTACCGTGGCTGCTGTAACTGCGACCAGCGCCAGCAGAACCAGCAAAACTGATGTATACAGCCTGCTTCGGACTGTTTTGTTGTTTTCTTTTTTGTTCATGCTCATGCCCCTTCCTGGCTAAGCACGCCATAAAATCCAAGCTGCAGGTCTACCGTACTGTACTGTATACTGTTGGAACAGTCCGGGTCGCAGCCTTCCAGATAAAAATAAATATCTACGGTATATATTTTGTTAAGCTGCATTGTCAGAAGCGCATTCTGCGGAACATCTACAGAATCGTCTGAAAAACTGATGGTATATCCATCTGCCGATACAGACGGGTCGGAAGCCGCCCGTACTGTCCCGTTTGTGTATGACAGTACCTGATTGTTCCCAAGTGTCTGCCCGTTAATGACTGTATTGTATGTCTGCTGACCTGATGCATTCTGACTTTCACTCAACTTAAAAATCACTTCTGAAGAATAATTCTCGTCAAATACAAGCCCAAGTCTTGCCGCATTCAGCATCTGACCGGATACTTTCTGTCCCAGAATGCCATCGCTCTGGTCCAGATACAGCTTCATCGTACTTCCATCGTCCATTCCTTCGCCAACCGCACGGATATAAACCCGTCCGTGGTAATAATATTCTTCATTCTGGACTCTTTCGAAAGAAGATGCCATTCCGGAATCTGTAAACGGTGAATAAACAAAGTTCTGAAGGTCATTTGTCGAAACCGGAATCAGATACTCTGCATCAGTCTTATTGACCTGCGTAATGGATGCCGGCTGTGAATCCCGAAAACTGCTGCCTCCTGTGCTGCTGAGCTGCAGTTCCAGATTTTCTTCATCGGTTCTTGCTGTTACAGTGTTGGTCGAAACTGCCCTGTTGGAAGTAAACCATGCATAAGTGAAAAATACCACTACAAACAAAATTAAAATGATTGTTACTGTCAGGAACCATGTCCTGAAACTACGCTTCATGGCTGTTCTCCCTTCTCACTTTCTTCCAGATCAACACCTGCAAAAGCAAGCTGTATCTCAGAATCTCTGTTCTGTACCGGGTTGGAACACTGTTCATCACAGCCCTCCAGATACAGCCAGTATTCTACGGAAACCACTTCATCTGCATTTAACTGCACCAGAATCTGGCTTCCATCTTTGTATTCATTTTCGGCCTCGCCATTCTCTGCCATATAGGCTGTGATGTCCTGTGCCGGGTCATCTGCATAAGAAGCCTGTCCATTATCAGAAACAGAGGAAACAACTGTTGAGCTTCGTGGAACAGTCAGTACAGACTGTGCACCTGATGTGCTGCCCATTTCATCCAGTCTCCAGATAAAGGTACTGGTTCCCTCATGTGATGTGATTTTCATTCCAAGTCTCATTGCTGCCAGTGCCTGCGCATCGCTTCCAAGGCTCAGTTTCTCTCTGTCAAAATATACCTTACATGGTGCATTCTGGCATTGCAGATAAACCGTTCCATGCACTGCATCCTGATCTACTCTGCTGTCTGCATTGCTGTAAAGTACTGCAATTCCATTCTTGTTCTGAGCAGTCGATCTGTAAAAATGTTCCAGATTTTCTGTTGAAAGTGGTTTCAGTGAATCCGGATTTCCATTCAGAACCAGATCGCAGGTCTTGTCAAAAGGACCGCTCTCACTTGTCGATATCAGTAAAACGGTATCACCCTTACTCACAGTTCCTGCCATTGGAGTAACATTGGTGGAATTGATTCCTGTAAGTGTAAACCAGGCATATGTAGTACCGGTTGCTGCTGCCAGAAGAAGCAGAATCCACAGCACAGCTTTTGAAAATGATTTTTTTAACTGATCAACTTCTGTATTCAAAGCCTTGCCTCCTTATTTTCAGGATTCTTTTACGACTCCTGCAAAAGACACAGAAAGGTTCTTAAGTGTCTGGCTGCAAAGATTTCTGGTACAGTCCTCGTCACAGCCTTCCAGCCAGATATAGAGATCGATCTGTACCGGATCTCCTGCGGAACCATTCTTTCCGGTTGTTGTACATAATTTCAGTGAGCCTGACTTCAGACTGACAGTTCCTGTATTTTTGTCATATGTACAATAAGCCGCTGAGGTATATGGCGTAAAGGAGACGGTTGTTCCGTCTGTTTTGGTGCAGTCCAGTACATCTCCTTCCTTACCTGTTGCTGTATTGTATTCTGCCTCGGGGTTTTTCTTATCGCTGATTGCAAAAATATATTCTGCTTCTGTCGGCTGGTTCCTGCCTGCTTTGTGTACTACAAAACCTGCACGGATTGCGGAAGAAATCGGATTCTTCTCATCGCTATCCTCAAAGCCGATATCCGCAATATAAATATCGGTTGACTCCCCGTTGCTTTTAAGAAAAAGGCTTGTCTTGTAATAATCGGTATATGCACCCTTTCCAAACAGATTTGCCACCAGATTGGACTGGTTCTCGGTTCCATTGGTAAAGCCAAGTACTTTCTGGAAACCGCCGCTGATCCTGTTGGTAGAAACCGGATTCAGCTGTCCGGAAAAGCTGTCCAGGACTGCGGCTGAACCATAGGTGCCATTATATGAATTGCTGATCTGCAGGTTTACGCCTGCGCCTGCTGCCATACGGACTTTTGTTGTATGGCGGCTGGTATTATATATATACCAGGCATATGTTGCTGATGCGGCTGCAAGCAATGCGATAAGCAGCGCAACTGTGCCTGTTCTTAATTTGCCTTTGAGCTGTTTTTTGTCTGATTTATTTACCTGTTCCATAACATTGGAAATTATGGACACCTCCCCTTCTTTCTACATGATAATCCCATTTATACACTATAATAGCACATTGATTTCCATTCAGCAATGCGTCAAGGCTACAGATTTTCGCATTTGTAGCGACAAAATTGAAAATTTTATTTGTTTTCCCGTATAAGAGAAAGAAAGACCTGGGTTCCACTGCTGAACAGAACTCAGGTCTTTCTTTATTTTTTATTTGATTAATTAACTATTACTTTACATCTGACAGATTTTCTGCCGGATGTAACGGTGATTGTTGCTGTGCCTTTACTTCTGGCAGTGATCTGTCCTTTACTGTTTACAATGGCTATTTTGGTATTACTGGATTTATAAGTGATTTTTTCTCCGCTGGTCAGTGGCTGAAGGACCGGTTTGAGTGTTGCTTTTTGATTTCTTTTTAGTTTCAGAGAAGTGGCAACGCCTGTGATCTTCGTGGTTTTTACAGTTGTTTTCTGTACTGTCACAGTGATATTCTTCTTCAGTCCGCTTCTCAGTGCTATGGTTATTATGGCCTTTCCACTTCTGGTTCCTGCCTGGATCGTGCAGGTTCCGTTGCTTCTTCCGTAAACTTTTGCAATATTCGTATTGCTGGATTTCCAGGATACGATGGAATCTCCTTTTGCAAGTCCTGAAACTCTCAGAAGTGTTGTTTTCTGTCTGGTTTTCAGGAGAATGCTGCTTATGTTTACTTTTATGGATGGTTTCAGTTTATTTCCGTAATTTCTTGTCTCTGTTTTGCCACAGGTGCTGCATTTGTGGGTCTGTTTTGCCGGTGCCAGGGCAGTAGCCGCTGTTGTCGTTTTCCATGTTGTAAATTTATGTGCCACAACCGATACTTCCTGATTCTTGTTTTTTCCGCATACCGTACAGGTAAATGTTTTTGTACCTTTCTTTGTACAGGTGCTTGCTTTTGTGATCTTTCCTTCATCCCAGGTGTGGTCTTTGAGTGGGGTCTCTTTCTGTTCTTTGAGGATCTTTCCACATACGGAGCAGTGGCTTCCTTCTGTCTTTCCTGCTTTTGTACAGGTTGACTCTACAGCTGCGTCCTTGACTTCTTTATGCTCTGACAGTGGGATTTCTTCTGTTTTTGTTGCTCCGCATGCACTGCAGGTGTAGGTTTTTTCTCCTTTCTGGGTGCAGGTTGCTTCTTTTGTGATCTTTCCTTCATCCCAGGTGTGTGTATGTTCAACCTCAAGGGTCTTTGTGGCTCTGCAGACGTAAATTCTGCTCTGACTTGAGGAACTGTAGTACACAGAAATATATTCTCCTGCATCGTCCAGCGTCACACCCGATTTCTTATATATGTGTGTTGCAGAATATACCGACGCATCCGATGCTTCCTTGTCAAATTCCGGTGATTCTGAGGAATCGTATTTCTTTACTGCGGAATAGGTTCCGTCTTCTTTTGCGGTAAGTTTATAGATCTGGCTGGTGTCTGTAGAAATATTGGTTCTGTATACCCCCAGTTCGATGTTTTCTCCCTCCTTGACCTTCTGCGGAGAAATATACAGCGTATTATAGGAATCATAGTAATCATCCGAGATTTTGTACGGAACCTTAACTTCATCCAGCAGATGATTTTTGTCGGTTATGTTTTCCGGAAGTCCGGATGGATCTGCAGAGTTTACAAAGCATTTATCTGCTTCATTTATTTCCCATTCTCCTTTTACAGATACTCTGATCTTCTTTCCGGATTCTGCTGTTGCCCATACCTGTTTCGGCAGAATTGCTGCAACTTTTTTGATGCTTTCTATGTTATCCATCGTCTTATAAATAACATATTCTCTGGCATCTGCCGTCACACTCGTCACATAAGATGGCATTTCCTCTGTGATGTCCGCAAATCTGGTTGTATAACTGATCTGTGCCTCTGAACCTGTTGCTGCATCCTGAAGTCCCGTAATCTGCACCCGATAGCTGTCTGTATATCTGGAACCAGAATAATCAGAAGGCTGTACCATGTCGATCTCGACTCCTGATACTCTCAGTTTCCCGTTCTCCTTCGTGCATTCATAGGAATTTCCGGTGTTAAGGTTTGTGATCACTGCGGTTACTTTCGTGGAATCCGCAATTTTCAGTGTGTTTTTGTTTATTCGTACGGACCAGGCACTTGAAGACGGTGACACCAGCCGGGACGGCATATATCCTGGTGCCGGAAACGCACTGAACGGCAGGTCTGAAGTATTTCCAGATGCTACATCTGCTCCGATTGCAATGCCTCCGGAGAATCCGTACTGAACATCTGACAGAGAAGCTTCGATCAATGCATATCTGTGTCCTGTTGTATCCCATGACTGGGATCTGAGAGAATATCCCTCGTTCATCCAGCCTGTGATAGCTCCCTGAGGAGTATATCCTCTCGCAAGAATGTTATGTCTGCACGGAGCGCCTGCATTCCACATCTCGTCACTCATATCAGCCGGCTTGCTGGAATCACTCACCCAATGGCTGAATTCAAAATTACGAACGAGAGCCTGCACCTGAAGAGAATCCGAATGTGTGGAACTATTCTTCAGTGAATTCAGACCTGACAGCCAGCGATAAAAATTTGTCATTGCTGTCATCGCTGTATGTGTATCCTGGGTCAGCACTCCTGCCGCATATGGCGCGGAAGTAGAGCACGGTTCCTGATACCATGTGGAACTGTCTGAATTTGAATAAGTTGCTCCGGCATATCTTGCCTTTGCATATTCATCAGCAACCTCTTTTAAGGTTCTGCTTTTGAACGGTTCCATTTCGTCTGCATCGTATACGATTGTGTCCCCGGAAGAAAAAAGTTCTCCTACGCCATCTGAAAATAAGCTTTCTTCTTCACTGACAGGTGATTCTTCGGTTTCTGTATTTGTTTCCTCCACGCCCGCTTCTGTGTCCTCTTCGGTCACTTCCACCTGTTCTTCATCATCTTCGGTTTCTGAGATTTCTGATTCTCCATCCCAGGCCACATCCGCTTCAGGAGTTTCTGATTCATCCGCTTCATCCATCTGCGTAAATTCATCTTCCCAGGTTACATCTTCTGCATAAACAACAATTCCTGCCTGTGATACAGTCAATGTAACTGCCAGCAAAATCCCTATTATTTTTTTCTTCATTTTCACCCCTCCTGATGTTCTTTTTATCATTTTATCGTATTTTTTTATTTTCGTAAATTTAATGACAGATTTTTTTATTTTCGACAACTTTCACAATCCCGATTTTTCACATTTGTAAAAATTTACGATAAATTTTTACATAAAAAGTATCCAACCAGAAAGTTTCTGATTGAGTGCCTGCCATTATACCTGGATAAATTTTCAGTTTCGTTTCATGAAATGATAAATTATAACTCCGACTGCTGCAAGTACCGCAATTCCAGCAATCCAGAGGAGGGGATTCTGGCTTTTGGAAGATTTGCTGGTGGTTACAGTCTGGCCTGAAGTCTGAACATCGTCCTTCTCTGGCTGTCCGGTGGTCTCTGGATCTGGTGCATCGGTTGACTCTGGGCTCTCTGTCGATGCCGGTGTATTTGTTGGCTCCGGAGTTTCCGTCGGTGCTGATGTCTCTGTCGGTACCGGTGTGTCGGTTGCCTCTGGTATATCAGTCACTTCCTGTGCTTCCGTTGGTGTAACTGAATCTGCTGCTCCTGTTACGGACGGTACTGCTGTCACCTGTGGATTCTCTGTCGTTGAAGGTGCTGTCGATGGTGTGGCAGTATTTTCGGAAATTGCTGCCGCTGTGCCGGAATTTTCCGGTACCGGTGTCATATCCAGCAATTCTGTCCCGTCAGAGTTCTCATAAGTACCATGTTCCTTCGCCCATTCTTCTGTCTTCTCAAGATCTACCCAGCCTTCCTGGTCATCGATCGTTGTAACACCCCAGTGACTTCCATCGACAAGTTCTGCATCCTCTGTGATATGAAAAGTCTCTCCATTCTGGATATCACGAACTCCTGGAACTTCACCGTATTTGATTCCCGGACCCTGATAGAGTTTCTGACTTCCGTCCTCAGAGTAAGCTTTGACATCGTAATCTGCATTGTAATCCACATTGTCACTTCCTGCGATATACAGTTCGGAATCTATTGCTTCCTTGCGGGACTGTGCCGGCTTACAGTCATCGAGCGGCACGTATCCATGCATGCCATGGTATTCTGTATAGCCCCAGGTTCTGTTATTCTCCTTATCCTCTGTCTCGCCCTCGATATGTAAGGCTGTACCGTTCGGGATCTGACTGTCATTCAGCTTCGAAGAACTCAGATCCGGCAGAGAATATATGTCGATCCCTCCCGCTTTAGATTCTACGATCATGTAATAATCTGTCGTATAATCAGGATTTTGCTTCTCCTGCTGTACATCTGCCATAACATTTACGCTCATCAGGAATCCCATCAGAACGACCAGAAAACTTTTTATTATCTTTTTCATTTTATCTTCTCCTGTATGGTTTGGCTTTATCCACAAATTCTGTTTCTATCATACCATAGTGAAGTTCTAATGATAATCCTTTTTATCATAAAAAATGGGAATTTTTTCGACTTTTACAGGAAACTCTGTGGATAAAAAGGGACATCCCCGAAGAAATCCTCGGGGATGTCGTTTAATCATGGCATTTGATTAAAATCAGTTTAACAGTTTAATTTATTTATACAGAGGTCCGTAGTTCTTGCAAGCACGGAAGTCTGCACCTTCTTTATCCATTCCGAATGCATTCCATGCTGCCGGACGATAGATATCTTTTTCCGGAACGTTGTGCATGG
>OLQR01001941.1_pt1 | contig 10701 bp, 10 predicted proteins | sample 1671881 | NCBI WGS metagenome assembly OLQR01 (sample SAMEA3136623, study PRJEB25190) | human gut metagenome | biome: human gut; feature: human-associated habitat; material: faeces | place: Austria | collected 2013 | reverse complement strand
TCTTTCGGAACAATAACCGGAATTGCATCCGGCACAACGATATCCCGGAAAGACAGTTCGCCAATGTACCGGCGGTTCTTGAGCATGGTGTTCACGCTGCTGTGGGTCATTTTGCCGCCAGCATATTGCGGACACCCTTGTCGTTGAGGAAGTTTACGATCTCTACCATCTTATCGCCGTTGTCATACCGCTGAAAGGCTTCCAGTACCAACGGAGCGGTCAACGGGTCAAGATGATAAAACTTTTCCTCGTCGATTTTATAGCCGATGGTTCCCGTGCCGCCGGTACACTTTCCCTTCAAAGCATTCTCCGTCTGGCCACGAATCACCTTTTCAGACAGCTCTGCGGAATAGTATTCCGCCATGCCTTCCAGTAGCGTTTCCACCAGAATGCCCTGTGAACCCTCGGCAATGGGTTCCATAACAGAAATCAGATGGACACCGTTCTTTTTCAGAACCATCTTGTAGTTTGCACTATCAAAACGGTTCCGGGCAAAGCGGTCAAATTTCCAGACGAGAACAACATCAAACAGCTTCTTGCCGCTGTCTTTGATCATCTGCTGGAACTCCGGGCGATTATCCGTTTTGGCAGAGAATGCACGGTCAATATAGTGCTTGACCACGGTAATGCCGTTTTTCTCCGCATAGGCAGTACACTCACGAATCTGGCCTTCAATGGACTCTTCGCGCTGGTTATACGATGAATAGCAGGCATAGATTACGGCGGTCATAGACTCACTTCCTTTTTCTTATCGAACAGACGGGTAGCTTTTTGCGTACTTGTAAATCTGCCGTGCACAGTCAAGGCTCATCTTGCTGGAATCGTTGTGTTTGAGCCATGCGTTCACGTTGCCCGGATTCAACTTTAAGTCCGTATAGAGACGATAATTCGTCAATTTCTTTTTCTTCTGAAGTTCCAATACCCGGCGATGGATCAGCTCTTTTGTGTCATTGTCCGCAAGAGCGGCATCCCGCACCGAACAATAGCTGCGCCAGACTTTCCGATAGCCTTCTGGCAGTTCAGGTGACTGTTTTTCCAGAAGTAGAAGCATTTGCGCCAGCGAGTAGCGATTGGAAAGCTGCTCATATTCCGCAGCAATCGTGCTGTTTGCGGTGTAGCGGAGCAGCAGTTCTACTTTATTAAAGGCCAGCGCATAGAGAAACAGCGGTTCTTTCAGGCGGGGATTTTCAGCCATACGATCTGCCAGCTTATGGACGCTTGCCGTTTGAACCCCGGAAAGCTCTGCCACATACTGCTTCAAAAAGCCTTCGAATGTCAGCTTTCGCATGGTCTCCACCTCTCTACATACTCCTGATAGCGGATATAGAAATCCCGATATCGCCAGTCGTTCAAGATGCTGGCTCTCAGCTCATCTTCATCCGTTGCAAGGTGTTCCAGCAAATCCCAATCCAACGAATTCCGCACAGCCTTACTCTCTACGTCTGCTTTGTCAGTGTCCCGAAAAGAGCACAGCTTTGCAATCACCAAGTCCTCCAGACTGGGTGTATAGAACTGCACCTTTGTACCACCAAAGGGTAGCGGCTGAAGCCGGTCTTGGAAGTTATACGGGAAATTGTCGATCATCAGGTCTGCGTCTTCGTCCAGACGTTCCAGACGCTTGCGGAGGTCATCTAAGATCATCTTTCCCATAAAGCAGTTTTTCGTATTTTCAATAATAGTATTTTCTAAAATTATTTTATAGAAAAGGAATCCGATTGTCAAGCACAAATCAACGACATTTCATACAATTCATACTACCATGTTGTCAGTTCACATCTCACACTGGCTAATGACCGTGCTGATTGCCGTATCATATTCCACCGGTGGATACTTAAATTTTTTCAGCAAGTGCTTCACCATCTTACGCATACTTGCGCGGGCAGTTTCTTTTTTCTGCAGGTCTATTACGCTCGCTTTACTGAATTTCTGCGTTTCCAGCCATCTCCATTGCAGCGTTCGATTGACACAGGTTGAGTTATCGGCAGATACAGCAAACACAACGGGCAGCTCTGGTAACAGAGCTGCCCGTTGTGTTCGTTTATGAAAAGGAGAACTTAGATCTCATACCACTTGATCTCGTTGGCATCCAGATGCAGAGCAAAGCTGCTGCCGTCTGTGGTGTAAACGGTGGTGTCCTGCGGCTCGTAGGTGTTGTTCACCACGCAGTACTTGCCGTTTTTGACGTAGGCGTGCACCTCCACGTTGTAGTTGGAGCTGAACCATGTATGCAGCTCCTCCTCGCTGTGGGCACTCCACAGGATAGCGCGGTAAAGGGTACGGCTGTTGGCAAAACTGTAAGGCACACCGCTGATGTACACGGCGCGCCCCTTGCCGAAGTCGTGGGCGGCCATCTGCACTTCCTTGTTCCGCTGCACCAGCACCTCGGTGCCCTCGAGGGCGTAGATGTTCTTTTTGCCCTCGCCAAAGTCCACGGGTTGGTCGGCGTCCTGCAAGATAAAGTGGTCGGGGTGCTCCTCCCAGTTGTATTTGTCGTAGTTCAGGGTGAAGCCGTTTTCCTCCTCCACGCCCAACACAGTGGCAAGTTGGAAAATGTGCCCCTGATACGGGTGACCGGAGGGCTCGCCCACGCCGATAAAGCCGCCGCCGTTCCAGACGAACCTGCGGATGGCAGAGGTGATGTCTGCATCCTCCCACCAGATGCCGCCGGTGTGGGCGGTGTCGGCATCGCCGACATTGATAATGACATCCAACGAATCCAGCAGATGCGGGTCGTTCTTGATATCCTCAAAGCTGATAAACTTCACATCAAAGGGCGCACCGGACAGCATCTCAATGACACCGGCATAGCTATAGTTCTGCTTGTAATAGAGGGCGTGATGCACCATGTGACAGCCCCAAGCCCGCATTTTACCCCAACAGTTCAGCACGGCCACTCGCTTGACACAGTAGGGTGTGGTGCCCTTGATGTTCTCGTACAGTTCGCGGAACTCGTTGCAGACACTCTCCACGTAGTCCACGAACTCCGGGAACTGCAAGGCCAGTTTCAGATAGCCGCCATAGCCGATGCGGTCGATGGGCTTGCGCAGGATAGCGCGGCGGGCTGTAACCCAGTTCTCCTTGGCTTCCCGCACCGGGTCGCCGCCCTCGTGGAAGGTGTCGGGGAAGAAGTACGGCAGGAAACGGCCCTCGGTGTACTTTACGCCCTCAATGTCAGAGATCAGGCGCAGGGTGGAGCCGTTGCCCACGCTGCCCACTACGGCATCCAGTCCGATGGTCTTGAACTCCGGCATGAAAGGTTCGGTGCCGATCCAGTGATCGCCGAGGAACATCATGGCTTCGCACCCGCACGCGTGGGTGATGTCCACCATCTCCTTGGCAAGCTTTGCCACCTCGCGGCGCTGGAAGGCCTGAAAATCCCGGAATTCCTTGCTGGGCACCCGGTACTGGTTGTTATAGTAGCCCTGATCGATGATGTACTCCGGGCGGAACTTGTAGCCCACTTCCTGCTCAAACTGGTTGAGGATATAAGGGCTGACCGAAGCAGAGTATCCATACCAGTCCACGAACTTCTCCCGCTTCAGCTCGTCGAAGATCAGGGTGAACTGGTGGAAGAAGGTGGTGTAGCGGATGACGTTTACATAGGGGTGCTCTGCGATGAACTTGCGCAGGCGCTCCATGGAATACTTGTGGGTCTTGGGCTGACGCACATCAAAAGTGATCTGGTGCTCAAAGTTCGTCCAGCCGTTGGTGGTAGCGTTGTACATATGCACCGGATCCCAGATGAGGTAAGCCAGAAAACTGACGGTATACTCATGGAACGGTACGGCCTGTACGGTCACACTGCCGTCGGCGTAACTCCACTTTTCCGGGGGCACGGGCTGACCGGTGGTTCGATCCATGACCTCCCACCAGCGGGTGATGTCGTCGTTGGTGTTCACCTGCATCAGCTCCGGGCTGATGCCCTTCATCAGCGGGATGGTCACGGTGTCGCCGGGGGCGGTGTAAAAGCCGGTCATGATGTAGCACTGCTGTACCTCGTCCGGGTTTGCCTTTGCCCATGCGTTATCCTTGCGGGTGGTATAGTAGGTGGAGTAGATCTTGGCGTCCGCATCCTTGAGCTGCTGCGGGAAGTCGGTGCCGTCGCAGTCGCGGATGGCATCGGCTCCCCACTTTTTTAAGATCTCCAGCGTTTCGGGCACAACGTCCAAGTCTGTGGGAATGGTCACGCGCCCGGTCTTTCTCAGTTCGTCCATGGGAAACTCTCCTTTACCTCTCTTTGAATCGTAGGGGGTCAATCGTAGGCGGCGTTATACAGCGCCAGCACAGCCAGCAGCAGCGCTACGCCCACCAGCATGATGCCAAGCCCTGCCAGCTGCCCGGTCATTTTCCAGCCGGACACCACCAGCACCAGTGCCAGTACGAACAGCACCAGCATCAGGATCATGCGCAGGGCGGGATGGTTTTTCCAATATGCTTTCATCGTCTGTCACCTTAACCTTTCAGGCCGCCCACGGTCATGCCCTGCGTCAGCTGCCGCTGCACGCAGATGTACAAAATCAGGGTGGGCAGCATTACCAGCACAAGACCTGCGTACATGGTGCCGTACTGGGCGGCGCTCTGCTGCGCCTGCATCAGGTTCAAAAGACCTACCGGCAGGGTGCGGGGCGCCTTGGTGGAGCTCATCAGGGTCATGGAGATGATATACTCGTTCCAGAAGGACAGGAAGTTGAACAGGATAATGGTGATGATGGAGGGCTTTGCCATGGGGAAGATGATGCGGGTCATGGTGGAAAAATAGCTTGCACCGTCGATATAGGCGGCCTCCTCAAAATCGTGGGGCAGGGTGGCAAAGTAGCCCGACAGCAGGTAGATGGTAAAGGGCAGCGCGGTGGCGGCGTATACCACCGCCAGCACCACCAGATTGTTCAGCAGAAAGCCGCTGCCGAAATGGCTTTTCAGCCACACATCGCCGTCCCGCAGCATCAGGAAGATGGGCACCACGATGTAGTTCACGTTGATGAACAGGCCCGCCATGAACAGGGTGTTCAGTACCTTGCACCCCTTGAAGTGGAAGCGGGACAGGCAGTAGGCGGCGGGCAGGGCAACGACCAGAAGCAGTGCCAGCGCCAGCGCGGTGACGATGACCGAGTTGAGCATATATTCGCCCATTTTCGCGCCGTTCCATGCGTTGACGAAGTTCTGCCAGTAGAACCCGGCGGGCAGTGCCCAGGGGTTGCCGTAGAACTCTGCATTCTGCTTGATGGAGGCCATGAACACCCATGCCACCGGCACGATGATGGTAACGGCCAGCAGAACCAGCACAAAATAGATGAAAAACTTGTACAGACCTTCCGCAGAGCGGGAAGATTTTTCGGTGGTATTCTGCATCTTCTTCCCTCCTTAAAATTCCAGCGTATCGCGGTTGGTGACCTTGTTGACACAGGCGGACAGGGCAAACGAGAACAGGAAGATTACCACGCCGATGGCCATGCTGTAGCCGTAAAGACCGGCGTCCTTCTGGCTGTACATATAACTCAGCGCCACATCCGATGCGCCGTTGGGGCCGCCGCTTGTCATGGCCTTGACGAAGAGGAAGGCCATGTTGATGGTGGAGATGATAAAGAAGGTCAGAGTGGTGCGGATATTCGTCCAGATAAGGGGGATGGTGATCTGGAAGAACTGGGTCAGCCGCCCGGCACCGTCCAGATTGGCGCTCTCGTACAGGCTGATGGGCACGGCAGACATGGAGGCCATGTACATGACCATGTAGTAGCCGATGGCCTGCCACACCATGGCAATGATGATGGAGGGGATGACCAATTTTTCGCCCTTCCACAGGATGGGGTCGCTCATGTTGCGGAACAGGCCGATGATGCTGTTCAGCATGCCGTTTTCCGGCTTATAGATGGCAGAGAAGATGCCGGAGATGACGACCACCGACAGGATGTTGGGGATGTAGAAGATGATGCGAAAAAAGTTCTGGCCTTTGATCTTCTCCCGGGTGAGGATGGCGGCAAATACCAGTGCAAAGGCGAAGGTGATCAGGGTGACCGTTACCACCAGCAGGATCATATTCTGCATGGAGCGGATGAACTGGGCGTCCCGCAGCAGATGCTGGAAGTTTTTAAGCCCCACAAAGGTCTCGTTGGGAGAATAGGCACCCCGCTCATACAAACTCATGCGGAACACGTTGAGGGTGGGCAGGATCATAAAGAGGAAAAACAGGATGGTAGCCGGTGCCACACAGAGGAATACGAACCGTTTGCGGCTTTTATCCGTTCTCATAGGGGATTGACCGCTCCTTTCTTGATGGTACTGTACAGCCCAAAAAAGCGGAGGCGGTAAAAACCGCCCCCGCTGGGCAGGGCTTAATTACTCGATGATGTTGGCGCGCATCTGGTCGCTGGCGGACTTGATGCCGTCGATCCACTGCTGCTCGGTCATGCTGCCGGACACCAGAGAGTTGACAGGGTCGAAGAACACGGTGCGCACTTCCACGCCGGGGATGGCACTGAAGGCTGCAAAGTTGCCCATGGCGGCCTTTGCGCCGTTGTCGTAGATGGAGTAGAACATCTTGTTGTCGCCTTCCAGACTGTCGGCGATGCCCAGCACAGGCTGGATAGCGCCGCTCTCGGCAAACAGCTTGCAGGCTTCGTCGCTGTACAGGTAAGCTACGAACTGCTTGGCGGCATCCTGATGCTCGGCACCGGCGGGGATCCATGCCTGCTCGAACCAGGTGTAGCTGTAACCATCGCCGCCGGCCTTGACAGCGGGCAGGGCGGTCATGCCCCACTCAAAGCCGTCTGCACGGGGAGCCTCGGCCATCTCGCCCACGATCCAGGTGCCGTTGGGCATGAACAGGGCCTTGTTGTCCAGCACCAGCTGCTGGTTCTGGGTAAAGTCCTGATCGTTGGCCTGTGCGGGGGTGATGGGGTTGGTGTAGGAAGCCAGCTTTGCCACGATATCAAAGCAGGTCTTTGCTTCGGGGGTGTCCCAGATGCCCTCGGTGTAGTGGGTGGCCTTGTTGAAGAACTCCGGGCCGCCGGCGGCGTACATCAGCGCATAGAAGAAGGCGTCGAAGTAGCCGGTGGTGGGGTAGGTGAACAGGTAGGTGCCCTCAGCGGCAGCCTTGTCGCCCAGTGCCCACATCTCGTCCCAGGTCTTGGGCACGTCCCAGCCCTTTTCCTTCAGGAAACCGGCGTTGTAGAACAGGCCGCAGGGGCTGTAGAACATGGGGGCCAGATAGGTCTTGCCGTCGCCGTAGGGGTTGGTCAGAGAAGTGTCGGTAAAGCCGCCGGCGATCTTCTCGCTCACCTTCTTGCTCTCGCCGGGCACGGTCATGCTCAGCACATCGGTGATGTCCGCGATCAGGTTGCCCTTGATGAACTGCTCGGTCAGGGCAGCTTCACGGCCGGTGGCCAGATGGACCACGTCGGGGTAGTCGCCGCCCTGCATGGAGGGGCCGATGACGTCCTCCAGCTTTTTGTCGGTGGTCAGGTCCACCTTGATGCCGGTCTGTGCGGTAAAGGCCTCGGTGACCTTTTTCCACATCTCAGCGCCGTAGCCGGTCTCGATGGCAGCAACCTTGATGGTGACGTCCGCAGCCACTGCGGAAGAAGTAGCGGCAGAAGATGCCGTGCTGGACGCGGTGGAGCTGGCAGCACCACCACAGGCAGCCAAGCTCAGTGCAGCGGCACCCACGCCAGCCGCTTTCAGAAAATTGCGACGAGAAATGCGTTTCATAGTGTATCCTCCATCATAAAATTCCGTTCAAAACACAGCCGGGGCAAACAGGCTTCGTCCGAGAGGGCTGTGGTTTTTTCTGGTTCCAATATAGAGGTTTTTACGTTTCGCAACAAGGTCTTTGTTGTTTCATTTTTTAGAAATATTGCTTTTCGGGAAATTCTTTCAGCAAAAGCACTAAAATTGGTCGGATTGTTTTGGAACATTTCCCCATCCGTAACCAATTTGACATATTTTTGCACGCCGTCAAAGGCAAAAGTATTGATCCTATCCAAAAATCAGGGCTTGCATTTTTTCTTCATTGCCTCTATAATAAGAAAAAACGTACGAAGCAACGCATCGTTTTTAGGTTCGTATTTTTAGTATCTTGCTTTTATTTTTATGTTTTTTGTTTTTTGCCTCAAAAGGAGCCATTTATGAGTACCGAGCGATTTGATATCCGCCACGCTCCCGCTCCACGGGAATCCTTCCGGCTGCTGTACATCAGCAAAAGCAAATTTGGCGGCGATTGGAACAGTACCACCCACACCCACTCCTGCACGGAGCTGTTCTACTGCCTCAGCGGCGAGGGACAGTTCTACCTTGCCGGGCAGCTGTTCCCGGTAAAGCCGGACGATATGGTCATTGTGAACCCGCAGGTGGAGCATACCGAGCTTAGCCTGAACGCCTCGCCCTTGGAGTATATCGTGCTGGGCGTTGCCAGCATGGAGTTTTTGTTCAGCAAGGCGGATACGAACTACGCCATCTTCAATTGCCGGGAGAACCGGGAGCGGATGGTCACGTTGCTGCACATGCTGCTGGCCGAGGCCGACCGCAGCTTAGACGGCTGCGAGACCGTTTGTCAGGACCTGCTGGAGGTACTGCTGATCTGGCTGGTGCGCTGCACCACCATTTCGCTGCAGCTGGAGGAGACTGCCCCGACCGAGAACCGGGAGTGCGCCGAGATCAAGCGGTATCTGGACACCAACTACCGCGAGGATATCTCGCTGGACCTGCTGGCAGAGCTTGCCCACCTGAACAAATACTATCTGGCCCACACCTTCCAGCGGGAGTACGGCATTTCCCCCATTACTTACCTGAACCGCCGCCGCATTGAGGAGAGCAAGCATATGCTAGGCAACACCAGCTACAGTCTGGCGCAGATCAGCGAGCTGATGGGCTTTTCCTCCCCCAGCTATTTCTCCCAGTGCTTCCGCAAGGCGGAGGGCATGACCCCCAACGAATACCGCCGTCAGACGCGGCAGGGAAAACGCCCCGCCCCGACAAAACGGCATGAAGTATAACGAAAACGAGGAATTTATGATGAAATCCGTTACCCTTTCTTTGCTCCAGTCTGCTGCAAATGCCTTTGATTTTGGCGGGCCTGTGCTCTGCGATGCTCACCACTATGGTGAGGGGCATATCAACGACACCTTTGTGGTCTGGCGGGAAGATCATTCCAAACGCTTTATTTTGCAGCGCATCAACACAGATACCTTTACTAACCCGGTGGGCCTGATGGAGAATGTCTGCGGCGTGACCCGGCATCTGCGGGCGAAAATTCTTGCCGAGGGCGGCGATCCAGCACGGGAAACGCTGAATGTCATCCCAACTTTGTCGGGGTCGACTTGCTATCTGGATGCAGACGGCGGCGCATGGCGTGCCTACGACTTTGTAGAAGATACCATCTGTTTGCAGCAGGTCGGCAGCGAAACCGACTTCCGCACCGTGGCCGAGACACTGGGCAAATTCCAGAACCAGCTGGAGGATTACCCGGCCTCCACCCTCCACGAAACCATCGCCCGCTTCCACGACACGCCCAACCGCTATGCCAATTTTGAAAAAGCCCTCGCCGCCGATGCACTGGGCCGGGCAAAAAATATCACGTCGGAAATCGAATTTATCCATGCGAGGGAGCAGGACTGCCATGTCCTGCTGGATCAGCTGGCAGCTGGCGAAATTCCTCTGCGCGTCACCCACAATGACACCAAGATCAACAATGTCCTCATCGATGCCGCTACCGGAAAAGGCATCTGTGTCATTGACCTCGACACCGTGATGCCGGGACTTTCGGCCTACGACTTCGGCGATTCCATCCGCACCGGTGCCAACGACTGCGCTGAGGACGAACCTGACCAGAGCAAAGTCCATTTTGACCTGCATCTGTACGAAGTGTTCGCCAAAGGGTATCTCTCCACTGCCGGGGCATCCATGAGCATGGCAGAAAAAAAGAGCCTTGCATGGGGTGCAAGGCTCATGACGCTGGAATGCGGCATCCGTTTTCTGACTGACTATCTGGAGGGCGACCATTATTTCCATATTGCTCGCCCGGATCACAACCTCGACCGCGCCCGCACCCAGTTCACACTGGTGCGGCAGATGGAAGAGGTTTTCGATCGGATGCTGGAAATCGTCTGCCCGGACAATCACTGATTTCGCAATCTCCTCCATTCGGATACAGCAAGAAGCATGGACGCTCTCCTTTTCGGGGGCGTCCATGCTTCTTTTTACAGCTTATCCCTACACACCCATCAAATCGTCCTTTGAGGACGCTGGGAGCGTCGAGGACATGATGCTCTGCAGCAAATTATGAAAGCCCTTTTCAGCCCTGACCAATCACAATCCCCCTATGGCTATCATTGTAGCTGTAAATAGAAAAAACAGCTCAAGCAGCCTCCTATAAGTCCTACTATCACTGCTTTACCACAATAAATTTTTCAAAATCATCTTGACGCGCCTTGCGAACCATGATATTCTCTGTCACAAATCCCACTGCTTTTGTGGATTGGTCTAAAACCATCCACAAGATGTGGTCGTGTTCATTTTGAACACTGCCTCACCGTGGATCATCCCTGAAAGATCAACCGCCCCGCAACACACCCGATTCATTTTGCCGCCGTTTCACCCGACAAAATCATCGCTGCGCTGCGTGGGCGGTATTTTTCTTTTATGGGTAACGCACCTTGAAAATTTCATGAGCCGACCGGACGTGATACCGACTTTTTGTCAACGCCGCTG
>OLQR01001939.1_pt1 | contig 10716 bp, 7 predicted proteins | sample 1671881 | NCBI WGS metagenome assembly OLQR01 (sample SAMEA3136623, study PRJEB25190) | human gut metagenome | biome: human gut; feature: human-associated habitat; material: faeces | place: Austria | collected 2013 | reverse complement strand
ATAGGATTGATGACCAGAGAAGAAAATTTGCTTTATCGGAGGCAGTGTCCTTATGATGCAATGGGAGACTATTCTGTTTTGGTGGAAAAGGAAAAGAACATAAAAGCAGAAAGAAATGCCAAGAAGTCTGATCCTGGCATCAGACGGAAAATAAAGTAGAGAATATTGTAACTATTAGAAAGGGCAGTAAGGAAGTTTCAGGCTCTCGTTAAAAAAAACGGGTGTACCGGAAGCTGTTTTTTACTGCCCTTTTTGTCAGTTGATCAGTAAGAATCCTATCCTTTCTGCCGATGGGCACCTGTTGCCAGCAGGCAGAAAGGTGGTAATTATGCTGACATTGCAGGAATTGAAACAGGTTGTAAGTAACAGGGAAGAAAGAAGAAAGGTTCCGTCCGCTAAATATTTAAGAGAAAACGATGTAGCAATTGCGAAGCAGAGGTTGATGGATTGTGCGGAAATTATCGCATATCAGACCGGATATGTTCTCTATTGTGTGGGGGACTATGCAACGGTTTTTCCGCTATTTACCTGTCGAGATTATGTGTATGAAGCAGAAAGAAAAATAGCAGTTGTTGAGGAGAATTTTTTTGATGATCAACCCTGGTATGTAAGGCTGATATTAGAAGGTGAAGACCGGCTGTGGAGAAACAGGGAAACACGAGAACATAATAATTGCATTTCGTATAGCTGTATTTCCGAAGAATGGTGTGAATTGGCAGATAAAGGACAATGTCTGCTTGAAAGAATCATTGCAGAGGAAACAGTCAGGGAGTTGATGAATCTGCTGACAGAGCGACAGAGACAGATGATCCATCGTATTTATTTTCAGCAGAAAACACAAAAAGAAGTCTCGCATGAACGGGGTATTACAGTTCCGGCAGTATCAAAGTGTATTTCACAGGCAATGCAGAAAATGCGGAATAATTCGGATGACTTTGCCAGAACATTGAAAAAAGGAGACTGGAAGTATGCCTGGTAAAAAGCCAAAAGAAAGACAACGCTATATGTTGCGTATAAATGATACATTTGTGGAAGTTACCAGGGCAGTATATCTGGCCTGGTATCAGGCTGGAAGAAAAGAGCGATATCAGGTTGAAAAAATGCAGAGGCATGGGGTATGCAGCATGGAGGAATTACAGGAAAAAGGCTATGACTGCTCTTTTTCGGTAGTATCACCGGAAGAAATCGTTATCAGATTGTCAGAAATACAGGAACTGGAAAAAGCTCTGGGATATTTGACTAAAGAGGATGCGGAACTGATAACGCTATTGTTTTTTGAAGAATTTACAGTAAAAGAAACAGCACAGTATTTTGGGTGCTGCCCAAAGACGATTAGAAACCGGAGGAAGAAAGTATTGGAGAAATTAAAAGAACAACTGGAAAACACATAAAACAATGTTGAAATAAAAATATCTAAAAAATTTTTCAAACAGGTTAATTTTTGCCCTTTCACACATGCGGTTAGTGAAGGGGCAAATGTCTATTTGCAATTCAAGAAGATAAACCCCCTTAAAAATTGCACCTTGACAATTTCATACCAGCAGCGAGAGGATACCTGGAATTTTTCAGCTACGCATTTTTGCGGCGGGAATCCGGTGAAAACGTGAAGGGATACAGATGGGAGGCACCCTTTGCAGGAACTATTACGAATTACCTCTTGCGGCTTAATGCTTAATCCTGAATTTTATCCAAGTGTCATTTCTGCTTTGCAGAATGACAGTAATGAGAGGTGGGTGGTGGTTCAAATGATTGAACAATGCAGGTGTGAGCCTGCGTGACAACAGAACAGATAATAGAAGAAAGAGAGGATTCGATCAAAATGAAAATGAGATTCAAAAGATTCTTATCCGGTTTTATGGCAGTTGCAACATTGGCTTCTACCATTATTCAACCAGTAACAGTTTCAGCTTCTGAATTAGAACCAGAAAAAATACCATTTGAACAGCAGTATGCAGAATTAAAAGATGTTCAGGATTCCCTTGATCCGAATGAGATCGTAAAGGCAAATGACATTGAACTTTCTTATGGGCAGGAATTTGATGTAGAAGTTGATCTGTCTGGAATCGAAGGTGTAGATGAAAGCAAAATCAAGATTTTATTCCATGAAGCAAAGAATGAAACTGGTACAGATTTTGACACACATACACCGGATACTTACAAGGCTGTCTATGCAGTAGAACCAGTCAGCGGTCATCCTGCTTATAGAATCAGCAGAAATATTACAGTGAAAGAACCGGAAACAGAAGTGCAGTCAGAGCGTTCTTCGGACAGTACAGTGAATGTTGAGGATGATACTGGAGATACGGAGCAGAGCGAGGAGGATTCGGAGTCGCACCGGGAAATACAAAATTCTGAAAGAACAGCAGATTTGGAATCTGAATTAACCGTTTCAGAAGTACTGGAACAGGCAGAGAGTAATGGCATTGATCTGTATGCAATGGAAGCCGGAGAAACAGTAACCTTTATGGCTGCGGCAGGCAATGCCAGAAGTTCACAGCAGGTTTCTGTGACCAGAGGAGCAGAATACCGATATGCAGATTATGGATATGGAACATATCTTACTTATCAGTACACTGCAAAATTCGGTAATATATCTGCCACAGCATACTGTGTGCAGCCATCCAAACCAGGGCCAGGAAGTGGAACCTATACGATCAATAAAGTTGGTGATGGGAAAGCACTTGCAAAAGTGTGCTATTACGGTACAAAGGCTTCTGGTGATGATGGTTTTTTTACAGAAGAAAACGGATATGGCAATTTAAGTACAGGAGCCAGATTTATCTTGGTACATCTGGCAGCATCTTATGCAAATGGAAGTGGGGATGCTTTTTCAGGTGCAAACAGTACGGCACAGAATCTGGCAATGAAACTTTATAATTACTGTATTTCACAGCCAGAAATCCCGGATGTGGCAATGTCCTTTTCGGATGCAGATGTAAAAGCCTATGTGGATGGCAACAGTCAGAGAACAAAGGATATCACATTTAATGCGGATGCGTTACAGACCATTACTATGAAACTTCCGGCAGGCGTACAGCTTCATAACCTGACAACAGGAAAAACAAGTAAAGCTGGAGAAAGCGTAGAAATTAGTGGTGGTACAAAGTTTTATCTGTCCGCACCCTTAACACAGGTGAGTGATGTGGCAGGAAGCTGGTCAGCAACCATGAAAGGAAGCATTACCAAGGATTATTCTGCCTACAAGATTTCAACAGGTTCTGGAAACCAGGATCTGGCTCTGGTATTTGGTGAAGGTGTTGATGATGAAAAATATGTAGATTTTAAAGTATCCTGGGTACAGCAGGCAAGTGTTAAGGTAATCAAGAAAGATGCCAAGTCAGATGCAAAGCTGGCTGGTGCTGTGTTTGGATTGTACAGTGATGCTGAATGTACCAAACTGATCACAAAGTTACCTGCGACGGATGAAAACGGTGAAGCATCCGTACAGATCACCAAGACACAGGATACAGTATATCTGAAAGAGATTACAGCTCCAAGTGGATACCGTATTAATGCGACAGCTTACAATGTGAAACTGGAGGTCAGTAAGACCACAACCGTTACCGTTCCAGATGAAGAACAGATGGGACAGCTTACCATTTATAAAGAAGGTGAGGTTCTGGTTGGTGCAGATGTAACAGAAAATGGCACGACATTTAAGTATGAGAAACGCAGACAGAATGGGGCTGTTTATAATGTGTACGCTGGGGCAGATATTAAAACTGCCTATGGTACAAAGGTTTACAGCAAGGGTGATCTGGTAAAAGAGAATCTTACAACAGATACAAATGGAGCTACCGTTCTTAAAAATCTGTATCTTGGTACATATATCGTAAAAGAGAAGCAGGCTCCGACAGGATTTTATAATGGCGGGGAGGAAAAGACAGTAACATTATCCTATGCAGGACAGAATGTGGATATTGTTTTCTCTGAGACAACCTTTACCAATGACAGACAGAAAGTAGAAGTAATGGTAACAAAACAGGATGAAGATACAGAAAATCCTCTGGATGGAGGAATCTTTGGACTTTATGCTGCAAGTGACATTACCAACGTGGATGGAACCGTCATTGTAAAGAAAGGGACACTGATCCAGAAAGCGACAACAGGAGCAGACGGAACAGCAAAGTTTACAGCAGACCTGCCACTTGGATTTTCTTATGATGTGAAGGAAGTGCAGGCTCCAGCGGGGTATGTGAGAAACACAGACGATGTTTATACGTTTACTTTTTCTTATACAAATGATAAGGAAGCAAAACAGACATTCAAGCATACATTCAAAAATGAACGTGTGACAGCTAAGATTTCTCTGCAGAAGCAGGATAAAGAAACCAAAAAAGCAGTTCCACAGGGGGATGCCACTCTGGAAAAAGCAGTTTATGGACTGTATGCTCGTGAGGATATTGTGCATCCGGACGGTGCTACTGGTGTGATCTATAAAGCAGGAGAACAGGTTGCCACTCTTACCACAGATAAGAATGGACAGGCTTCTGTGAATGGATTATATCTTGGCAATTATTATGTGAAAGAGATCACTCCTCCAACCGGTTATCTGGCAGATGAGGAAGAACATGATCTGGTCTGCAATTATGAGGGAGACCTTGTAGCAGAAGTAAATCGTGACTGTCTGTCTCTGGAGCAGGTGATGAAACAGCCATTCCAGATTATCAAAGCAGCAAACAATGGAAAAACCGACGCAGACTTACTGAAAGGTGCAGGATTTACTGCTTATCTGGCATCCTCCCTGAAAGTAAAAGAGGATGGAAGCTATGATTTTGATTCTGCAAAACCGGTAGTGATCGGAGAAAATGGTGCAACAGAAATCTTTACAGATGAAAAAGGTTATGCCTGCAGTATTGCGATTCCTTATGGAACTTATATTGTGCGTGAAACCACGACACCTCATAATTACACTCCGGTAGATGATTTTACAGTGCGTATCACTGAGAACAACCCGAACCAGCCACAGACATGGAGAGTGCTTCTGGATGACGAGTTTGAAGCGAAGCTGAAAATCATCAAACAGGATGATGAAACCAAGAAACCAGTATTACAGAAAAATATAGAGTTTAAGATTTATGACCTGGATCATAAGAAATATGTAGAACAGGTCACAACCTACCCGACAACGGTTAAGCATAAATCTTATTTTACAGACGAGCAGGGATATTTGATTCTTCCGCAGAATCTTAAAATCGGACATTACCGCATTGAGGAAGTAAATGCACCTTATGGATATACTTTGAATGAAAATTACTATGAGGTAACAGTAGATTCCAATACTGCATACCAGATGGACGGAACTTCCGGGGATGTGATCATTGAAGCAGTTTATGAGAACCATCCTGTTAAGGGTGAACTGACTATCGTGAAAAAGGGCGAAGTTCTGGACGGATTCAAGGATGATTTTACATATCAGACAGAAAATCTGGAAGGGGCAGAGTTTGAGATTTACGCTGCCGAGGACATCTATACTGCAGATTTCCAGAAAGATGATAATGGAAACCGTATTCTGGAATATGCTGCTGGAACACTGGTAAAAATGGTTACAACGGATAAAGATGGGAAAGCGGTCCTGAAAAATCTGCCGCTTGGAAGTTATAAGATTGTTGAAAAGACAGCACCGGATGGCTTTGCTTTAAACAGTGAAGCACAGATCATTACTTTTTCTTACAAAGATCAGGAAACACCAGTCATTGAACAGACAGCTATCTTTGAAAATGACCGTCAGAAAGTAGAAATTTCTGTGGTAAAACAGGATGCTGATACAGAAGTAGCCGTTGCAGGAGCAGAGTTTGGACTTTATGCAAAGAATGATATGAAAGCTCATGGAGCTGTAATTGTAAAAGCAGACACACTGCTTGGAAAAGCTGTTTCAGGAGAAGATGGAAAGGCTGTATTTACACAGAATCTTCCATTTGGTGAATATTATATCAAAGAACTTGCAGCACCAGATGGTTATGTATCTTCTGATGAAGTTCTGGAAGTAAAAGCAGAATATCAGGGACAGGATGTTAAGGTAGTACAGTTATCTTCTGTATTTAAGAACCAGCCTACAAAGGTTGTAGTTTCCAAGTCTGATTTAACTACTGGCGTGGAATTGTCAGGTGCGACACTTACTGTTCTGGACAAAGATGGAAATGTAGTTGATACATGGAAATCTGTAAAAGGCGAGCAGCATCTGATTGAACGACTTACTGTAGGGGAAACCTATATTCTCAGGGAAGAGATGGCTCCTTATGGATACCTCAAGGCAGAAGAGATTACCTTTACGATTGAAGATACCGGGGAAATTCAGAAAGTTGAAATGAAAGATGATGTGCCGACAGGAACGATTATCATCAATAAACAGGGAGAATTTCTGGATAAAGTAACTGCACTGGATTCTGTTGGAGGATGGATCAGCCATTTATTCCAGTATGTAACAGGCAGCCTGAAAGATGTTACTTTTGAAGTATTTGCTTTAGAGGACGTGAAATCTGCTGACGGAGAAAGTGAAGATTATTATAAAAAAGACGAGCTGGTGGCAACCATTACAACGGACGATACTGGTATTGCAAAGGTATCGGGACTTCCGCTGGGTAAATACTATGTAAAAGAAAAAGCTACAGTGGACGGTTTTGTACTGGATGATGAAGCGAGAGAGATTGATCTGACATACCGGGATCAGGATACTGCAGAAGTTACTTATTCTGCTGACTGGCAGAATAACCGCCAGAAAGCAGAAGTGGAAGTTGTGAAAAAAGAGAAAGATTCTGATCATGTACTGGAAGGTGCGGTATTTGCCCTCTGTGCCAAAGAGGATATTACAGGAGCAGACGGAAAAGTAATTCTGAAAGCAGATACTGTGATTGAGGAACTGGCAACGGACAAAGAAGGCAAGCTGAGTTTTACGGCAGATTTACCGATTGGCTTTGCGTATTATATTAAAGAAACATCACCGTCATCTGGATTTGCAACGACGGATGAAATACAGGAGTTCACGTTTGAGTACGAGGGTGCAGAAAAGGAAAAAGTATCTTATGCCTTTACCTTTGAGGACGAGCCGACTGTAATCGAGATCACTAAGACTTCCCTGACAGACGGAAAAGAACTGGAAGGAGCTAAGTTACAGGTAACTGATGAAAGTGGTAAAGTTGTAGATTCCTGGACTTCCGGTAAAGAAGCTCATATCATCAAAGAACTGGTAGTCGGACAGAAATATACTCTGACAGAAACAAAACCGGCAGATGGTTATGTGACAGCAGAAAGCATCACGTTTACCGTTGAAGACACTGCAAAGCCACAGAAAATCGAAATGAAAGATGATGTGACCAAGGTAGAAATTTCCAAAACAGATATTTCCGGTAAGGAACTGCCAGGAGCAAAACTGACCATTCTTGACAAAGACGGTAAGACAGTAGAGAGCTGGACTTCTGAGGAAAAACCACATTACATAGAAATGCTTCCGATTGGGGAGTATACACTTCGTGAAGAGTCTGCCCCTGATGGATATCTGGTCGCCGAAGATGTGAAATTTACAGTCGAGGATACCGGGGAGATCCAGAAAGTAGTGATGAAAGATGAGGTAAAACCGGAAGAAACACCAATACCGGAAACACCGTCTACACAGGTAACAGATACACCGAAAACCGGAGATAATACACACATGCTGATTTGGATTCTGCTTGCGATTGCAGGTATGGCAGGCAGTGTATCAGCAGTCTGGATTGCGAAAAAAAGAAAATAAAAGTTAATGGAGGGGCATTTATGGGCAGCAAAGTCATAGATGCCCTTTTGAATGATGAAAGGGGTATAAAATGAGAACGTTATTGATTATTGCAGGGATTCTTCTGGTATTAGCAGTCAACTTTGTTCTGTACTGCTGTATCCGGGTAGGAGCAAAGGAAGACCGTCTGTTGGAAAACCATAGAAAGGAACAGATTGATGCAGGAAGAAGTGAATGAAAAAACAGTGTCCCTGTGTATCACTGGCGGAAAAGTGACAGTTCGTTTATTGAAACAGGCAATGATGCGTTTTCTGGCAGCAATAGAGAAAGAAAAAGCAGAGAAAGCAAGAAAACAGCAGGTAAAAGAACCGTCAGATAAAGATTATCATGGGAAGCAGAGTTTAAAGAAGCTGGCACAGCAGAATGTTCAGCTTTCCAACATTGAGATTACGGATAACAACATTAAGGCTTTTGAAAAAGTGGCAAAAAAATATGGCATTGATTTTAGTCTGAAACGTGATAAGTCCGTAGATCCACCCCGATATTTCGTTTTCTTCAAGGCAAGGGATGTGGATGTGATGACAGCGGCATTCCGGGAATTTACCGGAAAGACGCTGAATAAAACAAAGAAACCGTCTGTCCGTAAGAAATTACAGCAGGCAATCGCAGCCCGCAGCCAGGATAAACAGAGAGAACGGGAAAAATCGAAAGAAAAACAGAAGGAGCCGACCTTATGAGTGGGATAAAAAATATAAAGAAAAAACTGAAAGGATTTCAGGTGCGTCCCCCGAACGCAGAAGTGATAAAAAAGGTTCTGTTGCATATTCCGTATGTGGTTGTATTTTATGTGGTAAATAAATGCACCTGGCTGTATCAATATTGCAGAGGCAGTACAGTGGTGGACAGGCTGATGGTTCTTCTTATGAACTATCCGTTAGCGTTTAAAAAGTTGTTGCCGAGTATACAACCGAAAAGTCTGGCTGCGGGAACTATCGCAGCAGTCAGTGTGTGGGCAGTGGTATATTTTAAGGGAAAAAATGGAAAGAAGTTTCGCCAGGGAGAAGAATATGGTTCTGCCAGATGGGGAAATGAAAAGGATATAGCTCCTTTTATTGATCCGGTCTTTGAGAATAATATCCTATTGACGCAGACAGAACGATTAACCATGAATAGCAGACCAAAGAAACCAAAGTATGCCAGAAACAAGAATGTCATCGTAATAGGTGGTTCCGGAAGCGGTAAGACCAGATTTTATGTAAAACCACAGCTTATGCAGATGCCGGATAATGTGAGCTTTGTGGTCACCGATCCCAAGGGGACAATTATCGTAGAATGTGGTAAGATGTTAGCACGAGGGACACCGAAGAAAGATAAAAATGGGAAAATCCTGCGTGATAAAAATGGCAGAGTGGTAATGGCTCCTTACAAAATCAAGGTGCTGAATACCATCAATTTTGCCAAAAGTATGCACTATAATCCGTTTCATTACATTCGTTCGGAAAAAGATATTCTGAAACTGGTAAATACGATCATGGTAAATACCAAAGGAGAGGGAGAAAAATCTTCCGAGGATTTCTGGACAAAAGCGGAACGTCTGCTGTATTGTGCTTTGATTGGTTATATCTATTATGAAGCACCAGAAGAAGAACAGAATTTCTCAACCCTGCTGGAATTTATCAATGCCAGTGAAACCAGGGAAGAAGATGAAGAGTTTAAAAATGCTGTGGATCTGTTATTTGAGGAGTTGGAAAGGGACGAGCCGAACCACTTTGCAGTAAGGCAGTATAAAAAATACAAACTGGCTGCAGGAAAAACGGCGAAGTCGATTTTGATCAGCTGTGGTGCCAGACTTGCTCCGTTTGATATTGCGGAACTTAGGGAACTGACTTCTTATGATGAAATGGAACTGGATATGATTGGAGATCAGAGAACTGCACTGTTTATTGTAATTTCGGATACAGACGATACTTTTAACTTTGTGGTTGCTATGATGTACAGTCAGCTTTTCAATCTGTTATGCGACAGAGCCGATGATGTTCATCATGGAAGACTGCCTTATCATGTGAGAATCCTTTGTGACGAGTTCGCAAATATCGGTCAGATTCCGAAGTTCGACAAGCTGATTGCAACGATCCGAAGCAGGGAAATTTCTGCTTCCATTATACTCCAGTCCCAGTCGCAGCTCAAGACAATTTACAAGGATGCAGCCGAAACCATTACGGGAAATTGTGACACAATGTTGTTCCTGGGAGGTAAGGAAAGTACCACTCTGAAAGAAATTTCAGAAACACTGGGTAAGGAAACCATTGACTTATATAACACTTCTGATACAAGAGGACAGAGCAGATCTTACGGTTTGAACTATCAGAAAACAGGAAAAGAATTGATGAGTCGGGATGAACTGGCAGTCATGGACGGTAACAAGTGTATTTTACAGCTTCGTGGTGTCCGTCCGTTTTACAGTGATAAATTTGACATTACAAAACATAAACGGTATAAGCAGTTATCCGATTATGATAAAAAGAATGAGTTCCATGTGGAAGAATACATGAAACATCAGATGGAAGTCCGGTTAGATCCGGAAGAACAGTTCGACCTTTATATGTATGAAGGCAGTGAACTGGAAGAACAATCAAATAATGAAAATGAAGGCACAGGGCATGTAACGTAAAACATACATAGCTCTTTTTTTATGCCCTTTTGGGAGGTAGCGATATGCATAAGCATGAAAGACCGCCCATCAGGGCGGAACCCTCCGAGTAGTAACCAGTAAAAAATCACAATGAAAAACAGGAGTTACGAAAGGAGAACATAGATTATGGCGTTTTTTACATCAGCAATTAATATTTTACAGACACTCGTTGTCGCAATCGGAGCAGGACTTGCAGTTTGGGGAGTTATCAATCTTCTGGAAGGTTATGGTAATGATAATCCGGGTGCGAAGTCACAGGGAATCAAGCACTTAATGTCTTCTATGTGAAAAGATTTTAAAGAAAAAATGCACACCC